>Ga0114999_10006421_pt1 | contig 13550 bp, 11 predicted proteins | sample ArcticOcean_MG_C_3_FD_89820 | JGI IMG/M metagenome (GOLD analysis project Ga0114999, IMG submission 89820) | Marine microbial communities from western Arctic Ocean - ArcticOcean_MG_CB8_126 | ecosystem: Environmental > Aquatic > Marine > Oceanic | place: Arctic Ocean: Canada Basin | collected...
ATCACCGACAGCCACCAACATGCCTTTATGCCAGCAACGCATCAAAAGCCACCCTTCTCAGAGCCAGATCCAATCACCCTTGACACATCCATGATGCCATCCATCACCTATCGAAACCCTCTTAACCGGTATCGAACGCTCCGGTCATCACAATACGTATCCACGCTCAAACTACTAATCGCATAAGACCCCTTCAGTAGCTCGGACTTGTTCAACAAAGGATCGTAGATCATGTTCCGCTACGCTCCAATCATCTACGATCCTTTAACTGTTAGACGGTTTTGCGTTCGAGTTGTGACGTGATCTCTGGGCCTATTCCGATCATTACGTTGTGATGATTTTCGCAGAGGAGCCAGCGAAAATCTTTCGAAATCATGTAATACTCGAATCCATAGCATTCGCCGATGACTTTCTGGGCAGTTCGTGGAGTGGTTTCATAGACCGGGTAGAATGCCATCTGATCCTCTTCAGCGATAAACCAAATTCGTTCGCCCGGATCCGGAACAGTAGTGACGATGGTCTTGAAACCCTGGCCATCGTCAAAGTGTGCAGCGGCGCTGGGTTGTGAGAATCCCTCCCACCACCACTTTCGGTCGACGCCAGAGTAAACTTACCGAGGCAAGTTTGGAAGACCACGAGTGCCTCGGCGTCGGGCACACGCTTCATCGCGTCAGGTCCTAGCATCAGGGTAGAGGCGGCTTGCGATATTTCGTCTGTGATCAAACAGGTAGGATTCTGGTTTTCTTGTCCGTCTAACAGTTATATTAACCGGAACTTAGCTCCGGTTATTCTGGTTGAGGGTAAGTGAAGAAACGCAAGGGGCATGACTGAAATAAATAGAACATTGTTTATGTTCAGCAGCAAGAATAAATCCCGCAACCTCTCTAGTTACAAGGACATGCAAGCTAAGAGAGGGCTTGTCGGATCGGCAGTTGAACTGACTTGATTTCTCATATTGCTCACTCAGAAATCTATGATTGAAACCGGAAAATGCGGAACTCGTAAGCAGAAGAGTAAATGAGTTCCGGTTATTCCGGGGAGATTCCGGATGAATGATAAGGAGAAACCCCTTATTGTGTCATCTCTTTTCCAGATGATTCCAATCACGGCAAGCAACCGCTTTAGTTTTTTAGTCTACCGTAAGTAGCTATGGTATAATGGGTAAGAGATTCATAATGAACACTTGTTTACTTTCTTATTACCAGAGCACTTTATAGTTACTCGGATGGATTCGGTAGTTATGATTGAAACTGGGAAAAGCGGAACTCAACTTTCCTTTCCGAAGTGGTGTAAGGCACTGTTTGCTAGTGACTTGGATAAAATCAGGGTCGAGGCAACTGGAGTCAGGACAACAAGGGGCAGTCCAATTATTCATGAGATAGCTTTATCCAATATCCACCTCTTCTCCATTTGAGTATACGATGGCGCCTGAAATTAATAGTGTGGGATAACTTATACCTATTATTCAGTTTTTTATTTAAATGCACAGGTTCGGACCGCTCAGGCTACACTGAAAGCTTCGACCCGCCATTGTCGGCGATCGGTCCCTACCTGCTATTTCTGATATTGAGGTAGGGCGGTTTTGCCAAAACCACCGAGGGTCTTGATCATTAATATAGAATCACATCCCACCAATGAGTATTACAACTCCCCAGTTTCAACTTTTTTAATTAAGCCTCGTCCACATATCCGATCAGAACCATAGTTAGACCAGGTTGACGGGGTTTACATCAAACACGTCTATCACGTCTTCGGACATAGGGAACTTCTCTCTAAGCTCGAGCAAGGCTGGCATCGTTTTTGAAACGTTTTTGGTGAAGTACCAAACTTGGTAGCGATAGTAGTCCTTGATCTTTTCGATGGGCGCTGGAACCGGTCCTCGGATCTCCAACCAGTTCAAATCAGATTTCTCAAGATGCTTCACCCATTGCTCAGCATAGAATTCCACTTTCTCAGGGTTCATCCCTCGAAACATATGATGTATCAAATTCCTATAAGGAGGATACTCGTGTTCTTTACGCGTTTTGAGTTCTTCATCTAGAAAACCATCAAAGTCTTCGCGGCGAGCGTATTGGATAGGCCCGGCACTCGGGGTGAATGATTGTACCAATACTTCACCAGACAAATCACCACGCCCTGCCCTTCCTGCCACTTGAACAAGTAATTGGAAAGTTCGTTCATGTGCCCGGAAATCGGGTACATGCATCGATATGTCTGCATCAATTAAACCTACCAGAGTTACATTTGGGAAATCCAATCCTTTTGCGATCATCTGGGTTCCCACAAGTATATCGATACGTCCACGTCGAAAATCTCCGAGTATTTTTCGAAAGAGATTTTTCTTCTGCATCGTATCAGCGTCGATCCGAACCACAACCGCGTGGGGTAGAACTTGCTTGATTACTTCCTCCACTTTCTGAGTACCAGTCCCCTTCCACTTTATCTTTGATGAACGGCATTCTGGACAGCGATTGTGTGCCTCCTCCTCGGCTGCACAAAGATGACAGACTAATTTCCCGGCCTTTCGGTGAAAGGTCATTGGGATGGAACAGTGCTTGCACATCCCTACCCAACCGCACTCAGGGCAAATCATACTCCGGGAGTAACCTCGCCGATTTATGAAAAGGATCGACTGCTCCTTTTTCTCCAGCCGATCCCGCAATTCATTCACTAATCGCCGAGACAGAGTAACCGCTCCCTTTTGGCTTATAAACTCCTGCCGCATGTCAATAACATGAACCGTCGGCATAAGGCGATTATCTACCCTCTTAAACAATCTATCTGAAATATATTTTTTTGTGGATACATTGTAGAGAGATTCCAAGGACGGTGTTGCTGAACCAAGAACGCAAACAGCGTTAGCCAACTTCGATCGATAAACGGCAACATCTCTAGCGTGATAACGGGGTGTTTCTTCCTGTTTATAAGCGGGCTCATGCTCTTCATCTACTATGATTAAACCCACATTGACTAGAGGCGCGAACAAGGCGGATCGAGCACCTACAACCACCTTCGCCTCGCCAGACGCAAGACTTGTCCAAGCATCAAGACGCTCGCCGCTGCTCAAGTGACTATGCCAGACAACTGTCTTAAAATCGAAACGGTCGAAACGTCCTCTGAGACGGCTCACCGTTTGTGGAGTTAGAGCTACTTCTGGAACCAGAAAAATAACTGTTTTCCCAGCCTTAATTACGGAATCGATAGCCCGAAGATAAATTTCAGTTTTCCCGGACCCGGTTACCCCATGCAACAAGTGAACTTGGAATTTATTCGCAACGATACTCTTTTCAATCGACGCTACGCATCGGCTTTGCTCCTCAGTAAGGTCAAAGACTTGATCTTCCACCTCATCAACTTCCGCCAGCTCGTCATCGTAGACGGTACGTTCAATCACTTCTGAGACTTCCTTCACTAACCCTTTTTCGATCAAGCCATCAATCACGGATGTTGAAGTCCTCAACCGCTTCACAACAAGGCTCTTTTTCAGAGGCTTAATTTGATCTCTCAAAAACTGATACGCCACAGCTTGTTTTCGGGCGCGCTTGTTGAGCTTTTCAAATTCGTCAGCCGAGAAAGGACCATTAATTACGATTTGTTTCTCAAGCTTTTGCCCCATGCCTTTGCGTACGGCTGCTGGAATGAATGTTTCAAGGATCGATTCATAACCAGCCCCGTAATAGTCGTGCATCCAATTCATCAACTTCGTCGAATCCGGTGTAAGGGCCGGATACTCCATCACCTGCTGGGTAATTTGCTTCAGTTTCTCTGGAGGAAATTGACCCGTTTCAGGAAACTCTAACACCACACCGAGTTCCTGCCGATTGCGGATAGGAATGCGCACCAAGCACCCCAACTTCAGGGTATTTTCGATAGTCGGAGGCACACGATAATCAAGGAGCTTTTCAAATCCGCTAATGGGCAATACTCGGGCCAACTTCACAGCCATACTGCTAGCCTTTCCTTGAATAATGTGATCAGATCAATCATTGACGAAGACCACTTTGCTACCTTCAATTCAATAGTCTAGGGAATTTCCTACTTAGCCCAATGGCCACCATCGATATCAATTCAAGCAGAGAAAACTTCAGGTCACATTTGGCTGAACAAGGGCTTCGCGTGACCAATCAGCGCCTGGCAATCTTCGATGCTGCCTTCTATTCCGAGGACCATTTCACTGCAGAAGACTTGCTCGACCGCTCCCGCAAAATTGACCACACTGTGAGCCGCGCGACCGTTTACCGTACCTTGCCGATTCTTACCGAAAGTGGACTTGTTCGCGAAGTAGATATCGGAAAAGACTATAAATTTTACTACACACCACGAGCGGAAGAACCTACACAGGCCCAAGTCATTTGTACGGACTGTGAAAAAATCTTCGAAACCGACGCTCCTTTTCTTGAATGGTATGGCCAGTCTGTCGCCAAGAAACTCGGACTCGCCGTAACTACGCAACGCCTACAAGTCTCGGCGAACTGCGAACGGCTCAAGGAAAACGGTATTTGCGAGAATCAAACCTGAGCCACTCCGATGAGCGATAAGAACAAGTTTGAGATCTCTTTTTATGAGAGCATTCTTAAAAAAGAGCCTAAGTTTGAGGAGGTGATTGAACTGCTCGGCGGTCTCTACACCAATGCCGGTCGAATTGAGGATGGACTTAAAATGGACCGGAAGTTGGTACGCCTTCGTCCGAACAACCCTGTCGTTCATTACAATTTGGCGTGCAGCCTGGCGCTAAAACGTCGGTTTAAAGAATCGCTAGATACATTAAATCAAGCGGTCGCGCTCGGTTACCGTGATATTCAATGGATGATGGAAGATCCAGACCTGGAGAACCTACGCAATCATCCTGCTTTTCATCGACTTCTCAAAAAAATTAAGGCCTCCCTCTAAGTTTATAGACCATTTTCATCAAAGCGCCATTGCAGGGTTAGCCTGTTTTGATTAGCTTAAACTACTTTTCATTTAATCGATATATACGCCATGCCAAACGTGCTTGATTACGAACCATGGGTGATCTCCTCCAAGAGCTTTCAGGAAGAGCCACTCACCGCTATTCAGGAAGAAATTCTTCAACTTAAAAAAGAACGCAATGCCGTAATCCTGGCACACAATTACCAGGTAGATTCCATTCAAAGGATCGCCGACTATGTGGGAGATTCATTAGGACTTTCTTATCGCGCTGCTGAAGCCGATGCTGACGTTATCCTCTTTTGTGGAGTACATTTTATGGCAGAGACTGCCAAAATCGTAAATCCAACAAAGACGGTCATTCTTCCCGATCTTGATGCCGGCTGCTCACTGTCCGATTCTTGCCCAGCCGAAAAACTTGCGGCTTACAAAGCTGCGAATCCCAATACGTACGTGGTGGCTTATATCAACTGTTCCGCAGGCGTTAAGGCATTGAGTGATGTGATCTGCACGAGTGGCAATGCGGCAAAAATAGTAAATCAAGTTCCGTCCGATAAGGATATTCTTTTTGTCCCGGATCAAAATCTTGGCCAATGGGTTTCCAAGCAAACGGGTCGTAATCTCAAGCTATGGCCAGGTAGTTGCTATGCACATGTACTTTTTACTGTTCAATCTCTGGAGAAATTAAAAAGCCAGTTTCCAGGTGCTCCTATCGTCGCTCACCCTGAGTGCGTAGAAACCGTATGCGACATCGCCGATAAAGTTTGTAGTACTGAAAAGATGCTCAGCTTCTGCCAAGATCAAACGTCCGAGGACATCATCGTAGTCACCGAAACGGGTATGCTCAATCGCCTTCGTCGAGAGATCCCAGGCAGACGATTTATCGCCGGACCGACTGATACCTGTGCCTGTAACGACTGTCGTTTTATGAAAATGAATACCGTCGAGAAAGTGCGAGATGCGCTTAAGACACTTTCGCCCGCCATCGAGATGGATGAAGCCATTCGCGAAAAAGCCTTTATCCCAATCAAGCGCATGCTCGATTGGAGCAGGTAGGGAATCATCCTTTCAATTGCCATCAACCGCATCCTCTAACCGACTCGAACTTGCCGACAGTCATGGCGAGAAACTTCCACTAAGGCCAAGAGCAGCTTAACCAGAAATAGTCACAGTTTTCTGATTTAGGCAGGGCTCAATCACCGAGCGAGCCGATATGGAAACGGCGTTTTGAGCCAAAACTGCCCTACCAAATCTTGCGACAGTTTAAACTTAATAGGCTCTGTATGAGCCATGCCATCTTTGTGATCGTCATCCAATAACGCGGGCCTACTGTCTTCCGTTTTTATGACCAACGAGGAATCCATCGCAAAACAAACTTTTTTTTGGGATAAGTTTCGTTGCAGTGGACAAGGCGTTCTTGAGACTGGATACATGGGATTGACCTTGGTCATTGCCATACAAGTATTTGACGCACCTAACGAAATAAAAAGCCTGATCGCAGCAGCCAATCCAATGGGGCTATTGCTAACGCCCCTTACATTAGCCTTTTTTGCCTGGTTCAACCGGCCGGCTAATATTGTCGCCAGTAATCTCCTCATTGCGGCCGGACTACTCATGGCAAGCGCTGCCTTTGCCCAAAGTTTATATGTATATCTAATTTTATTAATACTCTCAGCCATTTTCGGAGCGCAGGCATTCCCGATGATGGCTCATATCTACGCCGAGAATTATCCGCCAAACAAACGAGGAAGCTATTTCTCTGTAAGCTTCATGTTCTCGGTAACGGCTACGTTAGTGTCGAGTTTCGTATTTGGTCGGCTACTCGATACAGATGTTTCCTATTACACCATCGTACTAGGAACCCTAGGTCTGGCAGGTATCATTACCGGATTATCCGTCCGACGTATTCCTTCATCTGCGGTCCACAAAGCCTCAACTCAAAACCCAATTAGAAACCTAGCCTACGCATTTACCGACTGGAAGTTCGGCGTCATGCTACTCAGCTATATGTTTGTCGGTTTGGGCAACCTTATGGTGATGCCCATTAGAATCGAATACCTACTCAAACCAGAATACGGAATAATCGCCAGTGTTACCTTGGTGACCTGGGTTACCCTCGGTCTGCCAGCGATCTGCCGATTCGTCTCAGCCAAGATTTGGGGAAGATTATTCGATAGCGTCGACTTTGTGCTGCTCCGAATGACCATAAACGCCATGCAAATGGTTTCCATACTTATTTTCTTCTCGACGAAAAACATTTGGATTCTCTGCCTCTCAACCGCCCTGAATGGTTTTGCTATGGGTGGAGGACAACTATCTTGGAACCTTTGGGTCACCAAATTCGCGCCTAAGGAAAGAACAGCAGCCTATATGAGTGTGCACACTTTCATGACGGGGGTCAGAGGATTTGCGGCACCATTCCTCGGCTTTTATCTACTAGCTAGAGTGGGTTCAAGGACAACAGGGAATATAGGTTCCACCTTGATTTTGATCTCGATAATTATGATTTATTTTCTTTACCGAAGTATGAAGCTTCCAAGACCAATACGAGCAGACTCTTAAACCCATTGCTTCGTTTCTTCTTTTAAATCCCGATCTTCAGAAAAAAACTCTTCATACATTTTCTTGGCCACGTCCCAGTAGGACTCTTCGGAGGTTTCCTCTATCGAAGGTTCTTGAGCTGTCAATAATCCTAAAGACAGTAACAGTATCAGAGTTTTTATGAGAAGCTTCATTATTTCGACGGAGTGGATTTGATTTCAACGAACGCTAAAGGATCACACGAAGATCTTCAATAGTATTACCTAAACCCAAACAACAGTTGAAGGGACGTTTGCAATCCAGGACCAATGATAGGTTTACCATTTCTAAAGCGGAGCATTTTGCGACACGCGTCCACATCAATAAGGGTTTTATCGTAATCGACCAATGCTAGTTTTCCTTCAGGAATGACACCGCTTTTGTTAACCAACGGTGTCCATTTCTTCGGCGCACCATAATAAGTAAACTCTACTCTCCAACCAGCGAGGTTCTCTTCTGAAAGGATCCCATCGATCAGCGCGGGGTAACGGCGAACAAAATCAGGTACCGTATTCGTGGATACCATAACAGTGAAAGCCGTTTTCTCACTCTCGAGAACCCGACGGATTTCATTGACCTGATTCCATTGGGTTTCTTCAAAGAAATTAGCCGGATCGATACCGACTAGATTCATGCCATTAAAATTCCCATGATCATTCCTGCTCTCGAACTTCTTCCACGAATACCAACTTTGAAAGTTGTCCGAAAGTCGCAGGCAAATCTCGAAGTGCAAATGTGCACGACTTTTGGGAATGGTATAAGATGCGGACCGCCCCATCACGGCGATACGCTGTCCTCCCTCGACTTGAGCTCCACGCGCTATCCCCTTGTCGATCGAAGCAAGGTGAGCATACAGTGAAAAAAAACTCATTTCAGAATCAAAATGCTCAATAATGATGTACCGCCCATAACTCGAATTACTGCGATTGGTATTGGTATAAATGACTACCCCAGGCAGGACAGATCGAACAATATCTGTAGGTTCTCCACGATTGTCTCGGGTCAAAGATCGTAAATCGATTCCTTCATGGAACTGATTACCATTCGTTCGAACACAGCCAAAATTGCCCGATTGAAGCTCTTTCGATTCCGTCGCCTGTAAACGAGAAAAAAAGGAGGCTCTCATGTCATTGGGCGAATGTTCGGTAGGCCAAACAACATTCAGGTTCGACCAGGCCGCTAAGCTCAGTGCAAAGAACATCGACCCAGTCATTATGAAAGTTTTTATCTGCATCTACTAAATGGGATAATTTACTGAGTCTAACGGTTCCAAGACAATTATAGTTATCATTCCATCATTTTGGGTGTGAGTGGGCTAAGGCTGCTTCCCGGAAGCAATAAGCATTTTAGCAGTTAGAGAATCTTTCGCTTTCTTAATTTCGCTACGAGGTCCTTCATAAATCAACTCACCACCTTGATTACCCCCTCCAGGACCCAGGTCTACCACCCAATCAGCTAAATTGATAACATCCAGATTGTGCTCGATAATGATAACCGTATTTCCGTTGTCTCGGAGCTTCAACAACAAGTCCATAAGTAGCTGAATATCAATCCAATGTAACCCAGTCGTCGGCTCATCGAGAATGTAAAGTGAAGCTCCCTGTTCAGTCTTACTAAGCTCCAGCGACAATTTAATCCTTTGAGCTTCTCCGCCGGACAATGTTGTCGCCTGTTGACCCAATTTGATATATCCCAAACCAACGGCATCGAGCGTTTCCAATTTACGAGAGACTTTAGGGAAATTCTTAAACACCTCCAATGCCTCACGGACGGACATGTTCAAAATATCGGCAATGGTAAATCCTTTGAATCGCACTTCGAGCGTCTCGCGATTGTAGCGCTGTCCCCGGCAACTCGGACACTCGACATAGGCATCGGCCAGAAATTGCATATCCAACTTTATGACCCCAGCACCTTGACAGCGTTCGCAGCGGCCTCCCTTAACATTGAAACTAAACCGTGCAGGCTTGTATCCACGAATTTTAGACAGCGGCGCTTGAGCGAATGCCTGCCTGAGCAAATCGAACAATTTAATGTAGGTCGCTGGATTAGATCGAGGTGAGCGGCCAATCGGCGATTGATCAACCCGGACTGCCTGAATAAAATACTCCAAGCCAGTAATTTTCTCATGCTTACCGGGAATCGTTTTAGCGCGATTCAATTTAAATGCCGCCGCACTGGCTAGAATGTCGTTTACCAACGTTGATTTTCCAGATCCAGAGACACCGGTCACACAGGAAAGTAATCCTACGGGAAATTTTGCATCGATTGACTTTAAATTATGCTCGTTCGCCTTATGAATTTGAACAAACCGATCGCCAGCCAATCGAGTTAGGCTATTTTTCATAACCGACAATCTCCCTGATAGATAAGGTCCGGTCTGGGAAGACTTTGAAGCCATACATTCCTCAGGCGTTCCGTAGAAAGTAAGATGACCTCCTTCGATACCTGCGCCAGGTCCTAGCTCTATCAGTGTATCGGCTTGCTTCATCATTGCTTCGTCGTGCTCAACCACCACTACCGAATTTCCACGGTCCCGCAGTTCAATGAGTGTCTGGATAAGCTTTTCATTGTCATAAGGATGAAGCCCAATGGATGGCTCATCCAAGACGTAAATAACGCCAACCAATCCCATACCCAGCTGAGTCGCCAGTCGGACCCTCTGAGATTCACCACCACTTAAACTCTTGTATTCTCGTTCCAGGTTCAAATAGCCAAGCCCCACTTCATCAACGAACTCCAAACGTTGATTGAGTCCGGTCACTATCTCTTCAAATTGTTTTAAATCGCCCCACTCCGATGCGTGTTTATTCACCCAAGCATAGGCTTCTTCAATGGGCATGGCCATAAACTGGTCAAAGCTCATTCCATAAATGAAGACATTTCGTGCGACTGGGTTGAGGCGGTGTCCATGGCAGTCCTCACAGGTTTGACTTATCTGGTAGGCAACCATCCGAGCGCGATAACCATCGCTACTAGAATTCTTCGCAGTCCTTACCAATTCGGGAACCACACCCTCGAAAGGGACGGGTTGAGGTTTCGAGTTACCCCGTTTAAGTTTAAATAAATAGGTCTCATCACCAGAACCCCATAAAATTAATTTACGAACATCCTCACTTAAATCCTCCCAAGGTGTTAATGGATCGAACGGCACCTGTTCGGCCAATTGTTTTAGCAGTGCATTCCGGCGAATGATCATTTGCTTGGATCCAATACGCCAAGCTTTCAAAGCACCTTTCTTAACTGATTTAGTTACATCGGGTAACAATAGTTCGGGTACAAACTGTAAGGTCTTCCCAAGACCATCACAGGTGACGCAGGCTCCTTCCATATGATTATGAGAAAACAAACGCGGAGTGAGCGCCTCATAGACCTCACCACAAATAGAACAAGCAAGGTTCTGACTGAGTGCCACTTCTTGCCAAGGTTCGTCTTTAACGGTTTGAAATAATAGAATAACCCGATCTTCCCCTTCACGAAAAGCCAGCTCCAAAGAGTCGGCGATCCGACTTCGCTGATCTTCATTTATTACGACTCGGTCGATCACAAGATCCAAACAAATCTCCGAAGCATCTTCTGGAAAAAGATTCGGGTCATCAACCGATTTAACCTGACCATTAATTCGAACCCGGGTAAATCCACGCTGCATAAGCTTGGGGATCTCTTCTCGAGTAATTGAAAGTTTCTCATCGAGGTAAGGAGTCAGGATCATCAATCGCGTGCCCTCAGCTTCCTCAAAGATTCGTTTCAGGCAATCTTCCAAAGAACGGCGCACAATAAGACCTCCGTCTTTTGGACAATGAGTTTCGCCCAATACTGACCAAAGCAAGCGTGCATAATCGGCAATTTCGGTCACTGATGCAACGGTGGCGCGAGGATTACTACCAGACCCTGACCGCTGCTCGATCGCAATAACGGGAGATAATCCTCGAATATATTCTATTTCCGGCCGCTTAATTTGTTCCAGAAGCTGTCTGGCTTTCACCGATAAACTATCAACATATTTTCGGTATCCTTCAGCGTAAAGCGTATCGAATGCCAGTGAAGATTTCCCAGATCCACTAACTCCAGTGATCACCACTAATTGTCTGCGCGGAATCGTCACATCAATGTGCTGCAGATTATGTTCAGCAGCGCCTTTGATGAAAATTGGTGGCGGAAGATGAGTGGACTTTTTCATGATCTGAATAAAAAAAGCGCCTGGAGCTTTAGTGCGAAGGAGTATGAAAATGCACACTCCAATCACTTCGACAAGGCCCAAGGTCTCGTGAATCTATCATCGCCACTTTCGGTCGTTCAATTTCGAGAAAACTAAGTATTAAAGAACTAGGAATCTCTTGATATCTCACATAACTGAAGTAGATTTACTCCTAAGCAATTTAAGAGATCAAAAAACTAAATCTGATGAACAAATTACCAATTCTATATATTAAGCCGGGTTGTCCGTGGTGTAATCAAGCTCAGGCTTTTTTTGGTCAACACGGCGTAGCGGTGGATGTAAAAGATGTCCTTTCAAATCGAGGAGCGATGCAACGAATGATTGAAATTAGTTCAGAATCATTAACGCCAACATTTGAATACAACGACTTTTTAGTCGCGGATTTTTCAACAGATGAGTTTTTAGATGCACTTGAGCAGAGGCCTGAAATAAAATCTCAACTCGGCCTGGGGGAAGAGGACGATTTTTAACCCTTGTCGATTTGCCCGTGTTCACCTAATAAAGGCTTAAATTTAGCCTTTTATGAGTGACCCATCTTCACAGACTCCACTACTCACTTCCTACCAAAAAAGGATAGTAGCAACGGCCATTACCGGCTTAGCGCTTGCTTTGATCCTGTTCCTTATTCTGGGGATATTCACGACGGTTGGTAGATTTATTTCTACCTTTTCTTCAGTAATTTGGCCACTGGCGGTTGCCACCATCTTGATGCTGCTACTCAAACCCCTCGTACAGACCTTTCAAAAAGGGCTTAAACTCAACCGGATTTTCGCCATCGTGCTTCTTTACAGTTTGATCATCCTGATTCTTCTCGGCCTTGGACTGCTCGTCGTGCCGGAATTAGCGCGACAGGCGATTAATCTTTTCGAATCAATTCCTGGTGTTTATGAGCGAGCTATTGCTCATTTGAACGAGACCGCTCCTGGCTGGCAGGCCGTTGTTGAGTCGCATATCAGTACGGATAACCTGAACCAATTTAGCGAACAGCTTGTTACCATTGGAAAGAAACTCTTATCGGCCTCCGGTGGAGCCATCAAAGTGTTCGGCCAAGGAGTCGCCGGCATTTTAGGCTGGGGTATCGCCCTAGCAATTATCCCTGTGTATCTTTTCTTTTTCCTACAATTCGAAGAAGACGCCGTTCCTCGCCTACGAGACTTTCTACCTTTCCTGAAAAAAGAACATCAGGATGATGTTCTTTTCCTGGTAAGGGAATTTATCGGTATGATAGTCGCTTTTTTTCGCGGCCAAATCCTGATCGCTCTCATTATGGGTCTTCTGATGGGAGTGGGATTTACTCTGGCTGGTCTGAAATCCGGTTTCCTTATCGGACTCTCAATCGGCATGCTTAACCTGATTCCCTACCTTGGTTCCATGCTCGGTGTAGCCATTGCTCTACCACTGGCCTATTTTCAGCCAGAGGGAGAATTTTTCGTTTTGGCTTGGGTAGTGGCGGTGATGATTGCTGTGCAGCTCATAGAAGGTTGGATATTGACTCCAAAGATCATGGGTAACCAAACAGGCTTGCACCCGGTGATGATCATATTTTCGGTCTTTTTCTGGGGAATCGCCCTGAACGGGCTGCTTGGAATGATTCTGGCGATTCCGCTATCAGCGTTTATAGTGACCTTCTGGCGTCTGGCTCGCGCCAAATACATACCTCTACTCCTGGACAATCGCGAAGAGGAATCGACGGCCTGAGCTTATCCGGTGATCCGTTTCGAAGAATCGGTGTCCAACTCTTGAAATGCTCGAAATTGCCAGTGCCCTGAACTCATACCTTCTATAAATGATTGACGCTCTTCATCGGATTGAAATTCAAAGCCAATCAAAGCACGACCTACTC
>Ga0114999_10006422_pt1 | contig 13549 bp, 8 predicted proteins | sample ArcticOcean_MG_C_3_FD_89820 | JGI IMG/M metagenome (GOLD analysis project Ga0114999, IMG submission 89820) | Marine microbial communities from western Arctic Ocean - ArcticOcean_MG_CB8_126 | ecosystem: Environmental > Aquatic > Marine > Oceanic | place: Arctic Ocean: Canada Basin | collected...
CCCAGTTATTGAGTAAAGATTATCCTCCAACACACCTAGTGCAACCTAAAGAAGGGTTAATGGTTCTATCTCCATCATATTTCGGGCATCGAACAATACCTTTTGAAAGTGTGGAAAAACGCATTAGTATTGCTTTTGATATCATTCCTATAAATTAAAGATATATTGCCTAAATATTAAAGGTAACGTGATTATAAAGATTCAATTATACAGTTAAACGTTTTGTGAAAGGCTATTTAGTGAATAACGCACTCATTAGAATATTTATTGGCTTTGATCCACGTGAGACAATTGGGTTCCATGTGCTATCTCAAAGCATTCATTCCCGTTGTTCTCAACCAGTTTCCATTACTCCCATTGCTCTTTCCCAGCTAGGTAGTCTAATGTCGAGGGAGAGGAACTCTTTACAAAGCACAGATTTTTCTTTTTCTCGGTTTTTAACTCCATACCTTTGTAATTATGATGGATGGGCTATTTTTATGGACTGCGATATGCTAGTTCTTGAGGATATAAAACATCTTTGGGACCTAAAAGATGACAAATTTGCAGTACAAGTGGTTAAGCATGACCACAAACCAACTGAAAAGAAAAAGTTTTTGGATCAAACTCAATCTCAATATGAAAAAAAGAATTGGTCTAGTGTAATATTATTTAACTGCAAGAAATGTAAGAACCTTACTCCAAACTACGTGAATACCGCTAGTGGGCTTGACTTGCATCGTTTTCGTTGGCTTGATAATGAAGACTTAATTGGAGATATTCCCCACAAATGGAACCATCTTGCAAACTACGATGAAAAGGTCCCATCTTCCCAGATAGCAAATATACACTATACAAGTGGTGGACCTTATTTTGATGATTATATAAATACTGATTACGCTGACGAGTGGAAGGAGGAACAGAAAAAAATGTTGCGCTGCGATCAACTCACAAAAAAACGCTGAAAAAATAAGATTAAGAACCTCAATTTAGAGTTTTTTGGTATATTTTTAATTCTTTAGCAATTTTACGTATAACTGGTATCCAATCTCCTGCCACCGTTTGCCGAAATAAGCGAACGCTCTCATACCATGGAGTATCGTCTCTATCGAGCATCCATTTGCAATTTGGAACAACTTGGAGCATTGCCCAAGCAGGAACTCCTAGCGCCCCTGCCATATGAATGGTTGTGCCAGAAATAGATATAACGAGATCCATCGATGCCACCTGCGCAGCAAAATCATCTAGTGATTTCAATTGATCGACACTATCATCATGGAAAATTTTATATCCACTTTTATTAAAAAATGATGCTCGCTCATCTACCGTACAACCATATTGCAGATCTACAAAGCGAATACCTGGAATATCAAACAGTAGTTTGAGGTCTTGAAGCTTTAATGACTTCTGAGGGCCAGTCTCTTTATTCGCACTATGCCATGTAAGGCCCACAATTAACATTTTATGCTTCTCATATTTTTCTCGTAACATCTGTTTTTTCTTTTGATCTGGTTTTAAGAAAGCTCGTTCAATTGAGAAACATTTACTTTCATAACGAAGCCAGCGACCTAAGTTCCCCATAGGACATTGAAAATCAATTAGACTTGACCTTAGCTCCTTAATTGGTGGGTCTTTTTTACTAAAAAAAGAACTCATAGGTATGCTTCTTTGAAACAAAGAGACTAATCTCTCATCGGTTTCACATAAAACTGTCACATCTTCTTTTATTAAGTCAGCCAATATGCTGGCGTACATAATTTCATCACCAACTCCCTGCTCACCCCACACAAGTATTGTCTTCCCAGACAAATCCTCGCCCTCCCACATTTTTTGGATAAATGGCCGAAGTGGCATCCCTCCCTCACGAAATCTAGCTTCATAAGCTATCCATCCATTAAGCCAATCACCTTCAAGAAAATAATGTGTGCTCAGGGCTGCAAGTGTTTGCTTATGATCTGGGTTGATCTTAAGAATTTGAAGAAACTTTCTCTTAGATTCATCAAGATCTCCACCAGCTCCAAGCGCATGCCCTAATGAGTGTATCAGCGGAACTTGATCTCCTAATTTTGAAATTCCAGAACGGCAAATATAAATCGCCTCATCACACTTATTTTGATGCAATAAAGTATTACTTAAGTCACTATAGACACTTGTATCATTGGTACCCATTGCTATCAGGCTTTTATATATTTCTTCTACTTTAACAAATTTTTCCATTTTATAGAGAATATCAGCAAGATTTAATAAAACCATCTCACTATTAGGTCGAAAAGATAGACTTTCCCTATATGCCTTTTCCGCTTTCTCAAAATCCCCAATTTCCCTCAGTAAATTGCCTACATTATTATGTAATCCAGGATCTTGCGGGTTGATTGATAAAGCGCACGAATAAGCGTCTTCAGCTAGTCCGAAGTCCTTATTTTCCATTAATGCTGTTCCTAACAAACTATAAAGTTCATAAGACCCAGAATTTAACCTTATGGCTTTCCTAAAACAATTAATCGCCAAAAAAAGGTTTTTACGATGAAATGCAACCAAACCTGATAACTGCAAAACATCAACTGAGGTTGAAAACTTTTTACGTAGTTTTTTTAATATTTTTTCAGCTTTCTCCAGCCGCCCCTGCTGAAAAAGGACATCAGCTCTTTGAAGGGTTTCAGTCTCACTCAACATATCGTAAATTCATTCCCATTTTATGACCCTGCCAAAGGCCCTAACTCATCTATTAATGGACCCAGATATGGTTTAAATTTAAGCCACCGTGACACAGACGTCTTATAAATAGGTTGCCTCACCTGAAGAGAGCTTGCTGTTTCCACATGACGTTTTGATTTATAAAAATCAAGGCATTGGTTTTCCCATGGAAGTCCGCAAAATGACAGTAATCGCTCCGTTTCTTCTTTTGTATTTTCAATTAATTTTTCATAATCGAGATCAAGAATTGATTTGCCAAAGTTTCGTCGCCAATGACTCATTAAATTATTATAACCCTTATAATAACGCCCCAGCTCTTGAAAATCATATGAAAATCGCTGCCCATATGGAAAATAGGTGGAATAACATGAAAAGCAGGTATCTAAGGGAGATCTTCGACAGTGAATAATAATAGCATTTGGTAAGATTAATCTTATAAATCCAAGTAAACGAAAATTACTAGGCATCTTATCAGTTATATATACATAATTAGATGATCCCTCAGGAAGTTGAGAGAGATAATTTTGCCCCAATTCCTGCAATTGAATACTAGTCAATTTAAGAATTGAGTCTGGAAAAGTTAATTTAAGTCCCTGTTTCTTAAGAAAAAATTGATCAATTTTTAAATCGGCGGCAAGCGTTTGCAAAAGCGATAGCTCTCCACAACCAAAAACTTTTGAATGTGATGAAATAATTTGTTCCACAAGGGTGGTTCCAGACCGTGGCATTCCAACGATAAATATTGGGGTTACTGAAGTATCTCTTGGTCCTTGAGGTCTATCAATAGCAAGAAAGTCGGAAGAAAAAACCTCAGCGATCTTAACAGAAATCTTTGTATCAATTTCAGCATTGTATTTTATTTTCTTCCGCCATTGTAAATTAGCCTGATTAAGGTTCACCATAGCAGCATCGACAAAACCACAGTCTTCATAAACTTTGCTGAGAGCAAAACTAAAAAACATATGACTTTCTGAGTCTGGAACACTCCTTTCTTTTGCCTTCTCAATAACGACTAAGTCGCCATCAGTCTTGGAAAATTTTTTTGATATTGCTAAGTTATAAAAAACCTCACCTTGATTGGGATCTATTAAAATTGCCTCTCTTAAGAAAAATATAAATTTTTCATTTTCACCCAATTGTTTAGCAAGAAGCGCAAGATTCAGAATATTTTCTAATGGCTGTTGAGGTCCTGACATGAACCGCCTTAAAATTTCAGACGCCTCATCTGTTTTTCCTAAACCAGCTAGTGCCACACCAAAATTAATTAATAGACTGGAGTTCTCTGTCTCTATTGATACAAGGCCCTGATATAATGAAATGGCATTCTTATAATCCCGACTGAGACAGTACGCATCTGCTAAACGTTTTTTTAAAGCCAAATTTTTAATGTCTTTCAAATGGGCTTCTTTCAAACATTCTAAACCGCGAGAGACTGAACCAATTTCCAAATACAATCCGCCCAGAAACGCTAGCGTTTCAGGATGATTTTGAGAAACGTAAACCGCCTTTTCTGCTAATTCTAATGAAGCCTCTAAATTCCCTCTTTCAAAATTTAGAATTGCCTCCCTAAATAAGGTTAATGCTTTTTTACTGAGCGGGCGAACTCGCTTTTTTTTTGGCCTCTTCATTGAGTTCTTAAACCTGGAGGTATTGATTATCTTTTTCATAATACAATTATACTTGGATTCACCGAGTATTCTCAATAAAAAAACCGGAGCAACTTTGCTCCGGTTTCTTTATTAGACTATAAAGTGATCGGTTAAACCAACCCCCATATAAAATAAAGTTTTCTTAGAAGGCCACCATTACACCAGCAATAATTGACGAAATATCTTGATAGTCAGTTATTGTCGTTGTTGCATATTCAGCTTCTTCATATCCAATATGCATTGAGGTTCCTGCAGGCATTTTCTGAACGTAACTAATACCCATTCTTTCTGAACTATCACCTTTCGCAATTGTGTCATCATTTTCACCGTAAGTGACACGGAAATGACTTGAACCTAAGCTTGTAATGCCTTTGGTTTGATAGCTAAGACCAATCATCCTACCTTCACCCTCAAAAGCTTGTCCGGTGGCTTGATCATCAGTAGAATCTACAGCCTTTGCAGATTCTTCTCCCCATCTTGCAACAAGGCCTAAACCACTAGCATGACTAAGAGCCATACTAATATGTTGAGTATAATCAAGGGCTGTTGAGTTTGCACTTACGTTGCTATGCGCATAAGTCAGTTTAACTCCAATGCCACTAAATGATCCACCCCATGAACCACCTACAGTCCAAACACCCATATCTTCATACGCTATCCCAGCTGAGATTGGTAAACCACCGGGAAGATCATAACGAATCTGATCTCCTCTTCCGGCGTCATACATACCAAAAGCAGAGCTTGCAGTTACCGTTGAAACCGTACCTGGTGTTGAGGTTCTTACAAACGTCATGCCTCCTGAGTGATTTAATCCACCCGTACCAAAGTTATTGCCACCCCATGCGGAGGTTCCATTATTATTAACTAGAGTACTCTTACCAATGGTTAGCTTACCTGCGGCTTTATGGGTAAACGCGACATTTGATTGTCTCATTGCCCAATCTTGAATGTTTCTCTGGTCTTTATCGACAGTTCCTGCACCATCAAAATCAAAAGCGCCAGCATCAACACCAGTTATCATGTTCATTTCATGCAATGCACCCACACTTACTTGTTCGGTGAGCGAACCTGAAACGACAAAGCGCATACGACTATTTGCTGTGCCGCCATCTACATGGAACAACTCTTCCCGTGATCCATCATCAGCATAAATAAGTGAACGGTTGACATGGCCACTAACAGTGAGCGCATTATCATTACCGTTTGCAATCCCAGCTTGCGCTTGGGATGACACAACTGGAACAGCAACAGCCAAAATGGCTGCGGTTGCAACAGAAGACTTTAACATAGTTTTAAATTTCACGTACATATCTCCTTCAAAACAATTGTTTCTTTAAGAGGCCCTCCTTGTGAGGATTGAGCTCTATCCCATAACTTCCAATCTTACGAAAGACCAAGGATACCCCTTTAATTACTTATTAGTCTAATAAATTTGGATGTGAGTTAAAGATAAAACTTTCACTTTTATGTGTTTTTCCTGTCACTGTTGTGTTTTTGCAACAATTTTACCAGCTATAATTATGCTATTTAATATTTAGTCGCGGATTCCAGCGCTTTCAAGAATATAAACTTTTACAAAACCTTAACGTTAACTTTTCCTTTATATTTAAATTTATATGATTCTGACACAAATCTTTCGATCAATACGAATCTATTTTTAATCTCTAAACAAATCTTATATACCTTAATTCCAGAATATTTAACGCACTCTATTTTGATCAAAAAGCTTATAATTTCCGTCGATTATTTACGTTCAATAAAAGTGCAGCAATTATTTAAGGTTTATTTTCATGGGTTCTTTTGATTACGATTTAATTACAATTGGGGCTGGATCAGGTGGCGTTCGCGCTTCAAGAATGGCGTCACGGGCGGGGGCAAAAGTAGCAATTATTGAAAACACAAGAACTGGCGGAACATGTGTAATGAGGGGTTGCGTCCCTAAGAAATTATTAGTTTATGGGTCACACTTTTCTCAACATTTTGAAGATGCTATTGGTTTTGGGTGGGCTCTTGGTCCCCAAAAATTTAATTGGGCGGCTCTTATTGAAGCAAAAAACAAAGAACTACAGCGTCTAGAGGATGTCTACCATAAAATATTAACATCATCTGGCGTTACTGAGTTATTTGGGACAGGTCGAATTTTAACTCCACACACAGTCCAAGTTGGTGAAAAAATTTTATCTACAAAATATATTTTAATCGCTACAGGCGGCTGGCCAAGCCTCCCAAAAGTGCCAGGAATTGAGTATGCAATAACGTCAAATGAAGCTCTTGACTTACAGCAACTTCCAAAATCTGTTGCAATAGTAGGCGGAGGGTTTATTGGTGTAGAATTTGCTGGAATTTTTAAATCTTTAAAATCTGAAGTTCATCAAATTATAAGAGCACCAAAAATCCTTCGTGGGTTTGATCACTCGCTTCGTGACAGCCTCAGCGCTGAAATGAAGAAAAGAGGGATTAAAATTCATTCCGAAGTCAATATTAGCTCCATTGAAAAATTGAAAAACAATACGTTCCGCTTGGAATTAAACTCCAATGAAGAGCTGCTTGTAGACACTATAATGTTCGCAACAGGAAGAGAACCAAACACTAAAGGCCTTGGCCTCACTCAAGCAAATGTTAAACGTGAAGAGAAAGGAGCCATCATTGTTGACAAATATTCAAAAACATCAATCGATAATATTTACGCGATTGGTGACGTAACGAACCGCATGAATTTAACACCAGTCGCACTTGCAGAAGCAATGGCCTTAGTTAAAACGCTTTTTAATAAGACCCCAACTTCATTGGATTACAAGAATATTCCTTCCGCGGTTTTTAGCCAACCTCCGATTGCTACTGTCGGATTAACGGAAAATGAAGCCCGCCAAAATGAGCCAATTGATGTATATGTGTCATCATTCAAACCAATGAAGCATTCACTGTCAAAAAGAGAAGAACTATCAGTAATGAAATTAATTGTCAGTCAAGAAACTAACCGCGTCCTTGGGTGTCATATGATGGGAGAAGATGCCCCTGAAATTATTCAAGGAATAGCAATCGCTATCCATTGTGGGGCAACTAAAGAGCAATTTGACGGAACAATCGGCATCCACCCGACCTCTGCAGAAGAATTTGTGACTATGCGAGAAAAGTTTCATTAAAATAAATTTTATATTATAACTGTATCTAAAGAACTCAAATCTTATGAGATTCGTATTAATTGAAAATATGAAAGTTCTTTTAAAATCCTTGTTTTTATACTTTTTCTAGCAAATTGCGAATTTCCAGCGTATATCCAAGCTACATATTATCAAGATAGACTGCACTGAGAAAAATATGCCCCAAAAGTGGACCCCAGAAACTTGGAGAAATAAAGCATCATTGCAAATGCCGTCGTACCCAGATTCAAGTGCGGTGAAAGAGGTAACTAAACGCTTACAAACGTCGCCACCTCTAGTATTTGCAGGTGAAGCTCGAAATCTAAAAAAATCTCTTGCACAAGTATGCAAAGGCGAAGGATTTTTATTACAGGGAGGGGATTGCGCAGAGAGCTTTGCTGAATTTCATCCAGATAATATTCGTGACACCTTCCGAGTTCTTTTACAAATGGCTGTTGTCCTAACTTTTGGAGCCGCGTTACCTGTCGTTAAGATTGGTCGACTGGCAGGGCAATTTGCTAAACCACGCTCGTCGTCAACTGAAACTATAAATAACGTAACTCTAGATTCCTATCGCGGCGATATGGTGAACGGTATGGAATTCACTTCACAATCGAGGACACCAGATCCTGAAAGATTAATGAAGGTTTACAACCAGTCTGCGGCAACGTTAAACTTATTAAGGGCTTTCGCCCAAGGGGGGTATGCAGACCTTCATAAAGTCCATCAATGGAATTTAAGCTTTGTTGAAGATAGTCCTTTAGGACACCAATATAGAGACTTGGCTAACCGATTAAACGAATCTCTGGCCTTTATGGCTGCTTGTGGAATCAACTCAACGTCTGTTCCACAAATTCGTGAAACTGCCTTTTATACCTCACATGAAGCCCTCTTATTAGAGTATGAGGCCCCGATGACTCGAATTGATTCAACATCAGGAAACTGGTATGATACATCTGCACACCTTCTCTGGGTAGGGGACAGGACAAGGCAACTTGATGGTGGCCATATAGAATTCATGCGGGGGATTTCTAACCCTATCGCAATGAAGGTAGGCCCTACAATGGAGCCATCTGAATTACTTAAATTGATCGATATTCTTAATCCGAAAAACGAGCCGGGGCGCCTTACCTTAATAGTCCGCATGGGAGAAGAAAAGATAGATACTATTTTCCCCCCATTACTCAGAAAAATAAGAGATGCTTCTCGTCAAGTTATTTGGGTTTGTGACCCGATGCATGGAAACACAATTAAGAGTCCAAGTGGATTTAAAACACGGCCAGTAGAAAAGATCCTTGCTGAAGTAAGGAGTTTTTTCAAGATACATGCATCTGAAGGCACTCATGCTGGCGGCGTTCACTTTGAAATGACTGGTCAGGATGTAACCGAATGTACTGGTGGTGCCCAAGCTATTTCTGATGCTGACTTAAATACAAGATATCACACTCATTGCGATCCAAGATTAAATGCTAAACAAGCTTTAGAGTTAGCATTCCTTCTTGCTGAGACATTAAAAGAAAATCGTTCATAAAAAAATTATATGTAAAAATTGAAAAAACTGGAATAGACTTATGATTTTACTTATATCAAATACCAACAATATCAATAAGTAATAACATTCGAAACTAAGCCACACCTCTTTATGATGAAACAATTATCAATAGCTCTCGCTCAGTTGAACCCTACAGTTGGGGATATTACGGGAAATGTCTCCTTGATTTTAAAAGCTCGCTCAATGGCCTTTAAACTAGGCGCAGATCTGATGGTCTGTGGCGAGTTAATACTGAGTGGTTACCCTCCAGAAGACCTGGTGTTAAAAGAATCTTATCAAACACAAATACATAAAAGCGCGCATATGTTGGCAGAGAAGACGAACGACGGTGGCCCGGCAATGATTATTGGAACCCCATGGGTGATTGAAGATAGACTCTATAATGCGCTACTCGTTATGGACGCAGGTAAAATCACAAATGTTCGCTTAAAGCGTGAATTGCCTAATTATGGGGTTTTTGATGAAAAACGCGTATTTTCATCAGGTCCACTTTCTGGGCCAGTCCAAGTGCGAGGCGTTAGGGTAGGCCTGATGATATGTGAAGACATGTGGTTTCCCGATCTTTCAGAATGTTTAGAAGAATCGGGCGCTGAAATTCTAATTGTCGCTAATGGCTCCCCTTTTGAAACTGATAAATTAGAGGAACGCTTAAGCTACGCAGTTGCAAGAATTGTAGAGAGTCACCTTCCTTTAATTTATGTCAACCTTGTTGGTGGGCAGGATGAATTAGTGTTTGATGGGGGGTCATTCGTTCTCGACCACAAGTGTAACCTTCGTGCTCGAGCTCCTGTTTGGAAAGAATCTATTTTGATGACAACTTGGCAAAAACTTAATAGCGGCTGGACCTGTGCCTCGACTGAAATTAACCCCAATCTTGAGCTTAATCAATCTTCATACCAAGCCATGGTTCTAGGATTGAGAGACTACGTTCAGAAAAATAAATTCCCGGGGATTGTTCTAGGGCTCTCGGGGGGAATTGATAGTGCTCTCTCAGCAGCAGTAGCTGCAGATGCCATTGGCCCAGACAAAGTACTTTGTTTAATGATGCCATCCCCTTACACCTCCAAAGATAGTAAAGATGACGCTATCGCCTGCGCTAACATTTTAGGCATTGAACTAATAGAAATTCCTATAACTACATTAATCAATACATTTAATCATTCACTAAAGCTATTATTTAAGGACCTCAACACTGATACAACAGAGGAAAATATTCAGTCGAGAGCACGAGGTGTTCTTTTAATGGCTGCGTCAAATAAAATGGGTTATATGGTTCTCACCACTGGAAACAAATCTGAAATGTCGGTCGGCTATACAACTCTCTATGGAGATATGTGCGGAGGGTACTCTGTATTAAAAGACATTTACAAAACAGATATATTTAAGATTTGTCTTTGGAGAAACGAAAATATTCCTAATGATTGTTTTGGCCCAAAAGGGTGTGTAATTCCCTCTAGAATTATTAGCAAAGCCCCATCTGCTGAATTAAAGCACAATCAAAGTGATCAAGACACGCTTCCTCCATATGAAATTCTCGATGGTATACTAAAATGTCTTATTGAAGGAGAATTATCAGTCAATAAAATAGTAAATCTCGGCTTTGATGAATCAACCGTTAGGCACGTCTGGCAAATGCTGGATCTAGCAGAATATAAAAGACGCCAAGCACCACCAGGGGTAAAAATAACTCGCCGAGCCTTTGGGCGTGACAGGAGATACCCCATTACAAATTCATTTCGGGATCAAATATGAAATTGAAGATCTTTGACACTATAAAGCGGGCAAAAGTAACTTTTTCACCAATAAACCAAAATCATATCAAAATTTATGTCTGTGGTCCAACAGTCTATGATCTTCCTCATATAGGGAATGCTCGACCCGTTGTTGTCTTTGATACTTTAGTCCGTCTATTGAGATCTCATTATCCTAAAGTCACGTATGTTAGAAATATTACAGATGTCGATGACAAAATTAATCAACGAAGCATTGATAGTGGGGAAAACATAAATACTATTACAAAACGAACAGCGCAAATTTTTTCTGACGATATGTCCTCTTTAAATGCGCTACCTCCAGATATAGAGCCACTTGCGACCAAGCACATTGACGAAATGCAGTCAATGATCAAAACGCTTATAAAAAAAGAACACGCTTATGAAGCAGCGGGCCATGTGCTCTTTAACGTTTCATCAATGCCAACATATGGGAAATTATCTCAGCTCAATAAACGAGAAATAATTTCAGGGGCCAGAGTTGATATAGCCCCATATAAACGAGCACCACAAGACTTTGTCTTGTGGAAACCCTCTAACGAACAACTTCCAGGATGGGAAAGTCCCTGGGGGCGCGGCCGTCCTGGCTGGCACATAGAATGTTCAGCAATGAGTTATAAACATTTGGGAGATAAGTTTGACATTCATGGTGGAGGGCAAGACCTAATTTTCCCACATCACGAAAATGAACTAGCTCAATCTAAATGCGCGCTAGGAAACGATAGTTTTGCCAAGTATTGGATGCATAATGGGTATTTAATGAGTGAGGGGGAAAAAATGTCAAAATCCATCGGCAATTTTTATACTGTAAGAAACTTACTTGAAGACTTCCCAGGAGAAGCAATTCGCCTCTTGCTTCTTAAAACTCACTACCGCCAGCCTCTAGATTTTGTGCGCCATCGGCTACTCGAGGCAAAACTGGAACTAGACAAATTTTATCATAGCCTAAGTGATTCAGTCTCCAATTCAACTGAAGAGACATCTCCTGAAGATAGCTTTATGTCTGCGGTATGTGACGATTTAAACACACCCCTTGCAATTTCAAAACTTCATGAAAACCTTAAAGACTTGAATAAAGCAACTGTTGCCAAAAAAAAGGACTCCCTTAAATCCAAGTTATTAGCAAATGCAAAGATACTAGGCTTGCTTCAATCTACTCCACAGAATTGGTTCGCCTGGCAACCAAAATTAACTGTTACTCCGCGTTTGAGTTCTAGGGATGTAGAATTACTGATAAAAAAACGCACTCTAGCGCGACAAAATAAGAAGTTCAAAGAAAGTGACCAAATCCGTGATCAATTAGTGACTGAGGGCGTAATCTTAGAGGATGGTGAAAGTGGCACGACTTGGCGGAGAAGTTAATTTCCAAAATATTATATGTTTAAAATTTTCTTATGACTTAGAAACTCAATTATAAATAAAAGTGCAATATCTAGGTATATCTAATATAATATCAGAAACCTGCTTACCACTTCAAAAAGTGAATAAAATAGAATCTTCAATTAGATTAAAATGATCCATGAAAAAACTAAGACCCTAAGCCATTTCATTTGAATGTTTAGATTAAAGAGTAAAAAATAGAAGGCAAAGTATACAGTGCAAGAAAAATATATCCATATTTTTGATACAACTTTGAGAGATGGAGCTCAAACTCAGGGCGTTGATTTTAATCCTGCCGACAAAAGACTAATTGCTCATGAACTTGATAAAATAGGCATTGATTATATTGAAGGAGGTTGGCCAGGGTCAAATCCAACAGATGATGCATTTTTCAAATCAAATTTGAAACTAAAGCGGGCGCGTCTTACGGCTTTTGGCATGACACGACGGCCCGGACGAAGTGCAGAGAACGACCCAGGGCTAAATGCTTTGATAAATTCAAACGTAAATGTTATTTGTATGGTTGGGAAAAGTTGGGATTTTCATGTTGATGTTGCACTTAAGATCGAACGGGATGAAAACATCCAAATGATCTCAGACAGCATAAAACTAGTTAACGAGCGAGTAGAAGAGACGATCTTTGATGCAGAACATTTCTTTGATGGTTATAAAAATAACTCTGAATTTTCTCTTGATTGTATAAAAGCAGCATATAGAGCTGGAGCCCGTTGGATCGTTTTATGCGACACTAATGGCGGAACACTTCCAGATGAGGTTGCATCAATTACTAGTGCTGTATGCAAGGAAATTCCTGGTAAAAATATAGGAATTCATGCTCACAATGATACAGGGAATGCCATTGCCAACTCCCTTTCCGCAGTCAGAGCTGGTGCCCGCCAAATACAAGGGACGCTAAATGGACTGGGAGAACGATGCGGGAATGCTAACCTTATTTCATTAATTCCCTCGCTTATGCTCAAAATGGGGTATGAGACCGGATTAGAAGAGAGCAATTTAGAAAAATTGACACCTCTCTCTAGATTACTTGATGAGCGCTTAAATCGCAAACCAGATCAAGGAGCTCCTTATGTAGGAGAGGCTGCATTCGCACACAAAGGTGGCCTTCATGTTTCTGCAGTTGAAAAAGACCCCCGCTGCTATGAACACATAGATCCCAAAATAGTTGGAAATAAAAGACATATAGTTGTTTCTGACCAATCAGGGAAAGCTAATATTCTCGCTCGATTTAGGGAGATTGGATTAGAAGTTGACTCAAAAAGTCCAAAAGTTGTGAGATTGGTGGAGTTAGTAAAGGAACAGGAGTTTAATGGCTATGCTTATGATGGAGCAGAAGCTAGTTTTGAACTTTTAGCTAGAAGGACG
>Ga0114999_10006426_pt1 | contig 13542 bp, 10 predicted proteins | sample ArcticOcean_MG_C_3_FD_89820 | JGI IMG/M metagenome (GOLD analysis project Ga0114999, IMG submission 89820) | Marine microbial communities from western Arctic Ocean - ArcticOcean_MG_CB8_126 | ecosystem: Environmental > Aquatic > Marine > Oceanic | place: Arctic Ocean: Canada Basin | collected...
AACGACCCAGACGCAGGGCTTGGCGTAAATGACAAAGTGCAGTTGTCGAGGGTCGAGTCGATCATGCGCAAACGCACGAACGAGGCACATATGGCGAGTGGGGTGACTATTGACGATCCCGCAGCCACATATATAGATGTCGACGTAGAGATTGGTGCCGATACGACGATCAGCCCGGGCTCTCATATAGGAACTCGATCGGTAATTGGTTCAGGCGTAGTCATTGGTCCAAATACGCAAATTACTGGTAGCCGAGTTGGTGACAACGCTATTGTCGACGGAGCACGCGTACTAGATTCGATAGTGGGCGAAGGTGCTAGCGTCGGTTCAAATGCGCTGGTTCGTCATGGGGCAGAGCTAAAGCCACGATCAAAAGTTGGAAACCTAACCGAGATCAAGAATTCCGTTATTGGAAGTGATTCCAGCGTTTCGCATTTCAGTTACGTCGGCGATGCTGCAGTAGGCGAAAATGTGAATATTGGTGCTGGGACGATCACCTGCAATTTCGATGGGAAAGATAAGCACAGAACGGTGATTGAAGATGATGTATTAATTGGCTCGAGCACCATGTTAATAGCTCCGGTCACAATCGGAAAAGCAGCTCGTACTGGTGCCGGATCTGTCGTGCGTGTCGACGTTATGGCAGGTGACACAGTAGCCGGAGTACCGGCAAAATCTATAAAATTTAGTTGATCGAATTATGTTTCGAGTAAATGGCAAACCAGAAATCTAAAGGGATGACCAAAAATACAGAAGACCCCGTCAGTATGGGTCAGCCTCCATATACGAAGCAGAAGCCGACCCGGTTTGAGGTGATTTTGTAGTGTCAGCCGAACTGCTATCTCTGCTTGCTCTTGTAATTTCTGGAAGCTTTTTCTTCCTCACCGCCCTAGCGATATCTTCACTAGGTACTCGTATTAATCCGCTGCCTGCCGCCATACGTAATCCTGGTTTAAACGGGAATGGTGATTTTGATCATGATCACGACCACGGATTTTCGGGTCGACTCAGCGCTGAAGCGAGCCTAATAGGCAGGAGCCTACAAGCTGCTGCTCTCATGGCGTCTGCGCTCGCAGTGTTCGCTATCTTTGAATCAGGTTCTGGCTTGGCCGGATCTGGATACGAAGTTGCTCTGAGTGGGGTGATTACGGCGGCTGGCGCAATAGTTGTTCAGCTAATCGCCTCTGGTCTTTCAGGTTATCAGCGCAACTGGTGTCGGACTATTAGCCGGCCAATTGGCACGCTTCTGCGATGGACCAGCCTGATACCAGGTATTTCGCACATTGTAGATTTTTCATTGTCGCGTGGACGCGGTGATGACGCTGTTGGAGAAGACGTGTCTGCGGCGCTTCAGGAGAGTTTAGATTTCCTCGAGGAATCGGTCATTCCTGCAGACCAAAACGAACTTCGAATGATTCGTGGAATACTGCGAATGGACACCGTGAAAGTTCGAGAGATCATGGTACCTAGAGTAGATATGAATTCGGCTTCGGCGAACGCCAGCATTGGTGCGGTTGCCGATCTTATGTCTGTAGGTGGTCACAGTAAGATTCCTGTGTACAACGAAAGTATCGATTCGATCGCTGGCGTGGTTTTCGCCCGAGACGTGCTTTCCGCACTGGACAACGACGCTAATCCAGAAGATCACGTAGGAAGCCTCGCACGACCTGCGCTGCACGTTCCCGAGTCCCAAAGCCTTGAAAGGCTGTTGAGGCAGCTTCAGGAGCACCGCACAGGGCTTGCGATTGTGGTTGACGAGTATGGTGGCGTTTCCGGATTGGTGACGGTTACCGACTTAATCGAAGAGATCGTTGGTGAGCTGATCGACGAGTTCGATGTGGATGGCCCCGAGGTAGAGACGGCAGACTCTAAGGAGATGTTCGCCGACGCGGGTGCTTCTATCGACATCATGAACCAGACTCTCGGAACTTCGATTGTTCCTGACGGTTTCGATACCGTTGGCGGTTTGGTTTTCCGTGAACTTGGCAAGATGCCTTCGCCTGGCGACACAGTTTCGGTCGAAGGCGTGATGATTACGGTTCAGTCGGTAATCGGACGGCGAATACGTCGAGTAAAGATCGAGCGTATTGAATCATAGTTAGTGCGCATCTTACAGTCAGACAAACTGTGTAGCTTCGTAGTGCTTGGCTGCGGACGTAGGCGATAGATGGCGATTGGGTACCCGTTCTTTGATATCAGGAAGCTCCTCGACTGATTCCTAGTCATTTTGCGTCATAGAAATTTCTCGCCCTACCGTTGGCGGCGATAACCCCAAGCTTTACAGTGTTAAACCCACGTTATTTGATGAACGCGATGACTTATTTGATTAGTAGGCTGCCGATGCCAACGACCGTGGCACGGGGACTACGTGCATTCCGTTGATCTGCGCATTGAAATCGTTTGAATCGGCTGGTGATATGCGGACTATGGCGACGATTTATTGGTTGCTTTCGGCGACGAATACTCGCGTTTCGAGCGATTCTTTCGCCAGTATTTGCTGCCACTTAGATCGATACTCGAGCCGATCATTTGAGCCAACCCACCCGGATGAGTCGAACGGCACGAATGAGATCGTGTGACTACAAAAGATGAGGTCAGCTACAGAACAAAGATGTAGTCGGCTGCGAGTGCTGTTCTGATTCATGTCCGTAAGGTCACAGGTTAAACAAAAACGCCCCAGCTTTCACCGAGGCGTTTTTTTTCGAATCTCTAGATTCAGGTATTATCCAGCTACCTTGTCAACAAGGATGAATGCTGAAGCACCACGATTGCCTTGGTCTCCCTGGGCGGTGACGGTAAATACCTCACCAGCTGGGAATCCTTTTCCTACTCCACCTACCTGAATTGTCAGGTCGACAGTAACCTCGAATGCACCGTGGTCGTTTGCGACCGCGTCACCTAAGAGGAATGGGAATTTACCTGGCTTAGACGAAACTGAGATGGTTTCGCCGGCTGCATATCCACCACCAATTACGGTTATAGATGCACCGCCAGAAGTGATCTCTGCGGCACCGGTCGAAGGACCGTTAGCGTCAAAGACAATAATTCCGGCAATCTGAGTTGTACCGTCAGCGCCGTCAGCACCGTCAGCGCCGTCAGCACCGTCAGCACCGTCAGCGCCAGTGTTACCTGGGTTACCAGGTTCACCAGAAGCGCCAGAAGCGCCAGGGTTACCTGGGTTACCAGCTGCGCCTGGCTCGCCAGCTTCACCTGGGTTACCAGGAGCGCCAGGGTTACCAGGCTCGCCAGGCTCGCCAGGAGCGCCAGGAGCGCCAGAGTTGCCTGGGTTACCAGGAGCGCCAGGGTTACCTACGGGTCCAGCCGGACCGCGTTCACCCTGACAAGCAATAGCTGCCATTAGGGCGAACATCGTACCTATCAATAGGAAAGCCTTTAGCTTTCCGCGGAGCAGTCCTGTCATTGGGTCCCGTCCTCCAGTTCTTAGTATTTGAAATTTGTGCCGATTGCAGTAGCAGAACACATTATGAATTTACGCATAACGAGACTAGTAAGAAGAGCATTACGCGCGAATTACAGCCGCTACAAGTGGCGTGGTAGCCGCAATCTTATTCGGGAGATTTCTCTGCTGTCAAGCAATACAGTTGGGCTTATGGGGCATTTTGGTGTTTGATTTGTTATATCTTCGACTGCACCTATTAATAAGGATGCGCTGGCCTTGCCTAAATCAGGTTTGGTAGATTGATGGGTTGACACACAATAAAGATGTGCTGATATGTCTGGCTTCGTGATATTCTTCTAAAGTTGTGATAGCACAAGAACGAAAAATGAAGTAATTAGAGAAGCACAAATCACAGAATCCTTCCTTTTTAGGCGGGTTGCCGGCAACCCGCCGGGTATTTGCTATACGGAGAGCACCAAACTTGGATCAGTCAGAACGAAGCGTAGTAATAGAGAAGTACAGGACTCACGAGGGTGATAGTGGGTCGTCAGAGGTTCAGATTGCGCTACTGACAGCTCGCATTACCGAGCTAACGGACCACCTGCGAGAGCACAAGCACGACCACGCAAGCCGAAGAGGCCTGCTTAAAATGGTCGGTCAGCGCCGCCGTCTTCTTAACTATCTCAATAGTGAAGACGTAAATCGATACCGCGAGATCATTAGCAAACTCGGTCTCCGTAAGTAGAAGTCCGCCCTTGTTTAGGGGCGTACTTATTTGCCTGAGAATTGAGCAACCCGTAAAAGATAAGGGTTCAGGCTCAACGGATGTTCAATTATCCGAAGGGACATTCCAGCACAGGTGTCTGTTCCTTTAGGGAAGTTGGCGCCGGGCGACGCCCCTATGAATACATGTGCGTTGAAAAGTAGAAACAGAATAGAAAATGATTAACAAATTTGAAATGGAAATTGGCGGACGAGTGCTCAAATTCGAGCACGGCCGCGTGGCTGCCCAAGCAGGCGGTGCAGTTACAGTTCAGTACGGCGACACAATGTTACTCGCTACTGCTACTGCTTCAAAGAAGCCTCGCCCAGGCGCTGACTTCCTTCCTATGACCGTCGACGTAGCCGAAAAGGCTTACGCTGGTGGCAAACTACCGGGCGGCTTCTTTAAAAGGGAAGGTCGGCCTTCCACCGATGCGATTCTCGCTGCGCGAATGATCGACCGACCGATCCGCCCGCTATTTTCGAAGACGATTCACAACGAAATCCAGATCATCGTAACGATACTGGCTTCCGACAAGGAGAATCCTTACCCAGCCATCGGAATTATCGGCGCTTCAACTGCGCTGGCTATTTCCGATATCGCATTCAACGATCCGATTGGCGCCTGTGTTATTGGTCTTGTTGAAGGCGAGTTGGTAGTCAACCCTACATACGAAGAACTGCAGACAAGCGATCTTGAATTGCTGGTTGCAGGAACTGGCGAAGCTACAATGATGGTTGAGTCAGGTGGAAACTTTGTTTCTGAAGCAGTACTGCTAGATGCACTCGAACTGGCCCAAGAGGTCAACGGGGCGATCGTCGAGCAGATCGTCGAGATTCAGGCCAAAGTCGGTAAGAAGAAGTGGGAAGCCCCTGAAGTATCTGACGAAGAGAAGGCCGCTGAGAAGGCGACCCGAACTCACGTTGGGGAAGATTTCCTGAAGGCATTGAAGTCTCCTGGAGACAAAGCAGCTCGTCAGGGTCGTATGGACGACGTGATGGACGGCACGATTGAAAAGCTTTCAGTCGATCATGATGCTGGTCATGTGAAATCTGCTCTTTACGCTATCGAGACAGAAGCTGTTCGAAGCACGATCCTCGAAGATGGCTCACGCCCAGACGGACGTAAGCTCAATGAACTTCGTGATCTGAACTCTGAAGTTGGTTACTTACCTCGTGTTCACGGTTCAGGAATATTTACTCGTGGTGAGACCCAGATCATGGGAGTACTCACATTGGCTTCGGCTGGTGAGCGACAGCGCTTGGACACTTACGGTCCAGAGACTGAAAGGCACTTCATTCATCACTACAACTTCCCTCCTTACTCAGTAGGTGAGGCAGGACGCTTTGGATTTACTGGTCGACGTGAAGTCGGTCACGGTGCGCTTGCAGAGCGTGCCCTGAAGCCGGTTGTGCCAAGTCAGGCCGATTTCCCTTACACAATCCGACTCGTCTCAGAGTCGCTGGCATCGAACGGTTCAACTTCGATGGCGAGTGTTTGTGCTGGTTCGCTGGCAATGATGGACGGTGGTGTTCCGATTTCAGATCCTGTTGCTGGTATCGCCATGGGTCTCATCACTGGTGAGAACGGCAAGTACGCAGTTCTTACCGACATTCAAGGTGCTGAAGATCACTCTGGCGACATGGACTTCAAGGTTGCTGGTACACGTGAAGGTGTTACAGCTCTGCAGATGGATATTAAGGTAAAGGGGATTACATTCGAGATCATGCGTGAGGCTCTAGAGCAGGCTCGGATTGCTCGACTGCAGATTCTCGATAATATGGAAAAGACCATCTCGACAACTCGAGATGACCTTAGCGAGTTCGCACCCCGAATGCTTTCGCTCAAGATTCCGACCGACAAGATTGGTGCGATCATCGGCCCTGGTGGCTCGGTTATTCGTGGCATGATCGACGAATTCGGTGTGACTATCGACGTTCAGGACGACGGCACAGTTGTTGTCGGATCACCTGACCGTGAGAATGCTCATAAAGCCGAAGCTGCAATTACAGCTCTTACTAAGGACGTTGAGATTGGTGACAAGTACACCGGTCGAGTTGTTCGAATCATGCCATTTGGTGCGTTCGTTCAGATCCTTCCTGGTAAGGACGGAATGGTTCACATTAGTGAACTAGCTCAGCACCGAGTTCCAGACGTTGAGTCGGTTGTCAGCATTGGTGATCAACTTGAAGTTATGGTTATCAACATCGACGGAATGGGGCGTATCGACCTGTCACACCGAGCGCTGCTTGAAGAAAGCAACGAGGGGGGTAGCGGAGGCGGCGATAGCGACTCATCTGCACGGTCAGAGCGAGACGATCGTGCCGGCGACCGAGGTCCACGTGGCGGCGGTGGTCGAGATCGCGGAGGCCGAGGTCGAGAAGACCGCGGTGGCGATAGAGGCCCACGTCGTGAGCGAAGCGATGATAGAGGATCGAGCCCTGAGCGAAGTGACCGAAACGACGAAGATAGCCAAGACCGTGGCCCAAGGCGCCCTGCTGGTGGATATGATGGTGGCAACCGACGTTCAGGTCCTCCTCGTCGACGCTAATCCTTTCGCGGTAACTTCTGAAAGAAACTAAGACACGATGTCACCGGAAATAACAGTTGCAGTAAATGGTGCTCTTGGGAGGATGGGTTCAACCGTCCTTTCAGCGGCCGATGGCGAGCCTGGCGTAACGCCAGTAGGCGGCGTTGATATTGCAACGTCGTCTGATTCTGTGACAATTTTCGGTACATCGATGTCGGTTCCGCTGGCTCCAAGCCTTACAGAGCTCTTCGCCATTGCGAAGCCCGATGTTGTGGTCGACTTCACCAATGGTGAAGCTGCCAAAGAGTCGATCCTCACTTGTATCGCAGCAGGCGTGCGAGTGGTTTCTGGTTCGACGGGCCTTTCTCCTGAAGATATGGAAGTGATTAGGCAACGTTCATCGAGTACCGGTGTTGGCGTTATCTCGGCGTCTAACTTCGCTCTGGGGGCTATTGTGCTGATGCACTTGGCTGGAATCGCCTCCAAGTATTTTGACTACGCCGACCTTCTCGAGAGTCATCACGAGATGAAAGTCGACGCACCTTCCGGCACTGCTCTTTCAATCGCGGAAGCGATGATCGAGGGTCGGGGTTCACGATTTGAACAAAATGTCGCCGATTTACAGACCCTTAAGGGGACTCGCGGTGGAGATTTCGAAGGTATTAACGTTCACAGCGCGAGAATGCCTGGACGTGTCGCCCGCCACGAAGTCGTGTTTGGTGCACTTGGACAAACCCTTACGATGATCCACGATTCTGCGAATCGCGAGAGCTTTATGCCCGGCGTTATGCTGGCGGTAAAGCACGTTATTGCCGATGCTGAGCTCGTTATTGGACTCGCAGACGTCCTTGGACTCGGTAAATCAAAGCCGTAGCCGATATTCGTAGTTCTAAGAACTTACGAATCGTCGGCGCCTTATTCATTATTTTCTAAACCGTAGTTAATTGCGTAAAGTCGTTGAGCGAATAGATTCATCGGCGTAATACTTTGAGAACAAAAAATGAACCGTAACGAAATAAATATCGCCGTTGTGGGAGCTACTGGTGCGGCCGGTGGAACAGCACTTGAGCTACTTCTTGAACGGAATCACCCGGCGGATAAGATCGTGGCGATGGCATCGGAACGTTCGGCGGGCAAGAAGATTCAGTACGGTGATGTTGGCCTGACAATTGTTCATGCAACGGTCGATGCATTTGAAGGCGTCGACGTTGCTTTGTTTGCAGCTGGAGGCTATGTGAGCCGAAGACTGGCTCATAAAGTGGTCGAAAAAGGAGTTTTCGTAATAGATAAAGGATCGATATTCAGAATGGATCCGACGATTCCATTAGTTGTTCCTGAAGTTAACAGCGACGACATCGAGTGGCATCCTGGAATCGTTTCGACTCCGAACTGCACGAGCACTCCACTCGTGATGGTTCTCGATGCATTACGCAAACTATCTCCGATTGCAGCGGTTACTGTGGCGACTTACCAGTCGGTCACAGGGACGGGCGTTGCAGCCAACGAAGAGCTACTCGATCAGTCGAGATCCGCTCTGGCAGGCGAAAAGTCTGTGCCTGAGGTTTACCCTCACCCAATCGCTTTTAATGTGCTTCCACACGTCGATGACTTCCTTGAGGACGGTTACACGAAGGAAGAACAGAAGATGTTGAATGAATCACGCAAAATATTGCACGATGACACTCTTCTTGTGTCGGCTACCTGCGTGCGTGTTCCAGTCGAGATATCTCATAGCGAATCGTTGCAGATCGAATTTAAATCAAGTGTCGATGTCGCTGACGCAAAACGTGTTCTTTCAGAGTATGACGGCATGATTGTTGTAGACGATCCCAGTAAGAATGAATATCCTATGCCGCTGAGTGCCGCGGGACGTGACGAAGTTTTCGTTGGGCGAATTCGAAAAGATATTGCTCATGAGAACGGAATTGTGCTGTGGTTGGTATGTGACAACCTGCGCAAAGGTGCTGCTCTGAACGCACTTCAGATTATGGATGAAGCACTTCGTCGTGATGCTTTCAAACCTGCGGTTCAACGTATGGCAACATAGCGGACTACTAAATAATCGATATTTCGAAACAATCAGACAGTAACCGACGAGAGGTCGGTCCATCATGGCAGAACTAGGGCGACTTTTAACGGCAATGGTCACTCCCTTCAATGAAGAGGGTGACGTCGACTACGCGCGAGCACGTGAATTGGCGAAAGCGTTGCTAAAGTCGGGTTCAGACGGGCTTGTCATCGGTGGAACCACTGGTGAAGCCCCAGCGATGAGTGACGACGAACTCTTGCGGTTGTTTGGCGAAGTTAAAGAAGCCATCGGTGAAGACGGCGCTGTGATTGCCGGAACTACGAACAACAATACTCGTGGTTCGATAGCGTTGTCACAAGCGGCTGAAAAAGCGGGTGTCGACGCGGTGTTGTTGACTGTTCCGGCTTACAACAAGCCAACTATGGGCGGTTTGTACCAGCACTTCACTGCAATCGCTGATTCTGTGTCAATTCCTGGAATTCTCTATAACGTTCCATCACGTACTGCTCTTAACATGGATGCTTCAACTACTTTGCGCCTTGCAGATGTGCCGAACATCGTTGGTGTTAAAGAAGCATCGAGCGATCCAGATCAAATCGCATACGTGATCAAAGATTCACCAGACGGCTTTAAGGTGTGGAGCGGGAACGACAATGAGATTTTGTCGATAATGGCATTGGGCGGCTACGGAATTGTGAGCGTAGCCGGAAATATCATCAGTGGTCAGATTCAGAAGATGATGCGATTGATTCTTGAAGGTGACCTGGAGGCTGCTGCTGCTGAGCACTTTAGGCTACTACCGATATTCAACGCGTTGTTCTACATCACGAACCCGATTCCCGTCCGATATGCTATGAATCGCTCTGGCTTCAAGGTGGGGCCTGCAAGGCTGCCTATGGTTCCTGATCAGCGGGAGCTCCATGCATTTGGCGCCAAATTCGATCCGATAATGGATCGGTATATTATCGATTTGGCTGAATAGATCCAAGTTTCAAATTCTGATCTATGAAACGTTGGCATGGTGAGTACGGAATTTTTTACAGTATGCGTACTATGCGACGAACGTCCTGAAGTAGTCGATGTGGCATCCTGATGCAACTGGAGTGTGTTGCGTCGGTAAACGAGGACTGTTCGCGTGAACAAAAAGCGTAAAAGTATTGTGGTGATAGGTGGAGGAAGCGGTTCCTCGGTGGCTCTACGCGGACTCAAATCTTACGATGTTGATTTAACGGCGATCGTGACTATGTTCGATAGTGGCGGTAGCACAGGCATTCTCAGAGAAGAGTTTGGTTATCCGCCTTTCGGCGACATCCGCCAGTGTCTGGTGGCTTTGAGCGACAAAGACAACGACCAGATAATGGCACTCAACAGTGCTCTCGACTTCCGGTTTGATGCCGAATCCAGTCTCAATGGGCACAGCGTTGGTAATTTGGTGCTGGCAGCCTTAACGACCGTTTATAACGGGGTACAAGGAGCTATCGACGAGCTATCAAGGATGATGCAGCTCGAAGGCCAGGTTGTTCCTGTGACACTTGATGAAGCCCATCTGTGCGCTCGGCTAATCGATGGACAAGTGATTCAAACTGAATCCGCTATCGACTTGCGAGGTGCAAATGGCCCCGGTATCAGCGAAGTATATTTAGACAACGAAATTTCGGCCAATGGTCGTGCATTACAAGCGATCAGAGAAGCAGATGCAATTCTGCTAGGACCAGGAGACCTCTACACGAGTGTGATTCCGAACTTGCTTGTACAGGAGGTTAGTGACGCTATTAGAGACACTGAATCTCCTGTTATATATGCCTGCAATTTGATGACCAAGTTGGGCGAAACCGCCGGCTATGGGAGCTCTACATTCGCGTCAGAAGTAGTGAGGTACATAGGCGGTCGTAAACTCGATTACTTGCTGGTGAGTAGCACAAATTTCCCGAACGATGTTTTGAACGTTTATTCAGCGGAAGATGCACAACCCGTAGAGTTTGATAATGATTACCCTGATAAATTCTGTAACGAGATTCTTGTGAGAGATGTGGCTTACATTGACGGGTTGACCGTGCGGCACAATTCGGAGCGTTTAGCTGGAATTGTGATGGCCGCCATTGAACAGCCTGTGAAGACATAATATTAGGCACTGTACTATTCCAGTCAACTGCTCTGCGCTGCTTCGTTTTCACCGAAACAATAACCCCCAACTGAAGATCACATCGGTCAAGTCCGTCGTCGCATCCGCCCGCGTCGGCGGTATTCCTCGCAACTACGTGTTCGTGAAGATCGAAACCGGAGGGCATCATCGGATGGGGAGAATCGACGTGCGGTCCGCGAGCGGTGGCAACACTGGTCGACGAGTTCGGCGCTTTGCTGGTCGGCGAGAACCCTGGTTAGATCGAGAAGCACTGGCAGTGGATATACCACCATCAGCATTCACTGCGCGGCGGTGCGATTCAAATGTCGGCAATTAGCGGCATTGAAATAGCGCTTTGGGACATCAAGGGCAAGGCACTAAGCATGCCGATTTACGAGTGGCTCGGCGGCAAGATCAGAGACAAGCTCTGGTGCTACGGACGCTGGGTCTCGAAGACTGCATCGAGAAAGCGGAGTCGTTCACTTCGCAGGGGATCACAGCGCTCAACGGTGATCCGTTCGACCACCATGGTCTCTTCATTGATCGAGAGTCGGAGTTGCGAGCCATCGAAAAGCTTAGGTGCACGCGAGAGTATGTGGGCGATGGAGTCGAACTGTTAGTAGAGGTCCACGGTCGGCTATCGACCTCAGACGCCATCCGGATCGGTATCGAGATAGGAGCAGTATCGGCCGTTCATGTATGAAGAGCCGGTTCCACCCCAGAACCTCGATGCGCTGAAGAAGGTCGCTGACTCCATCAACATTCCTATCGCTACCGGAGAGCGGCTTTATACCAAGTGGGACTACGTCGATCTGTTTCCGACTCAGGCGGTGGCACTCATTCAACCCGACATTGTGCAGGCGGGTGGTATTCTTGATCTGAAGAAGATAGCTGCCATGGCCGAGGCTCACTTCGTCGGATTCCAGCCACACATCCATACGGCCCAATCAACTTGACGCGTGCACTCCCAACTTCCTGATTCAGGAAGGTGGACTGGATCCCTGGTACCAGGACGCGGTAGTTGGCGAGTTCCCCCAGCAGGAAGATAGGTTCCTGCCATTGCCTGAGGGACCGGGTCTTGGAATCAGCATTGACGAGGACTGGGTGGCGGCGAATCCGTGGGACGATTCAGCTATATGGACATACCCGCCCGCCGTTATCCCACCGCGCCAGCAGGTGGCGTGGCCGTAGGACCAAGTTTAGGCTCGTGCTTCCTGTCCATGTGGCAGACTCCAGCTCACCCGGCATCGCTGGGCCGGATTTAGTCTGAGCAGCAGGAAATGTTTCCGAGAGGCACTGAGTCGGAAGAGAAGAATTTTGCTCCTGAGACAGGGTTCGAACCTGTGACCCGCTGATTGACAGTCCGGTGTTCAGGCTGATGTCTGAAAGTACTAGCTGATTAGGTCTTCGATGACCAGCGTTTCGTCACGGTGTGGTCCAGTCGAAACGATCTTCACCGGGACTCCAACGACTTCTTCAAGCTTGTTTAAATAAGCCTGTGCCCCGTCGTTGATCTGACTTGGTTTCGTAATTGACCGAGTCGACTCAGTCCAACCTGGTAGAGATTCGTAAATTGGAATCGCTCTTTCCAGCATCGCCGCATCGATTGGAAACTGGTCAGTGCGTTTCCCATCTAATTCGTATGCGACGCAAATCTTTATCTCGTCCCAGCCGTCGAGCGTGTCGAGACGAGTGATTATCATGCCGTCGAAACCATTCACACGGGCAGAGTACTTCGCTGCGACACCGTCGAACCAGCCAATACGGCGTGCCCTTCCAGTAGTCACTCCGAATTCGCCTGCCATTTCACGTATACGGTCGCCCTCTTCACCGTGGATTTCGGTAGGGAACGGGCCCGCACCGACTCTGGTGCAGTATGCCTTGAACACTCCGGCTACTCCGCCGTACGATCGAGGACCCATACCCAGACCAGTTAGAGTTCCTCCGACTGTAGGATTTGAGCTCGTCACGTACGGGTAAGTGCCATGGTCAAGGTCGAGCAGCGCACCCTGTGCACCTTCGACAATGACGTTCTCGTTGTTATAGATAGCACCGGCGACCAAGTTTTCTACCGGGTGAATGTATTCCGCCAGTTCGGTTGACCATTTCCTGATGAGCGCAAAAATAATGTCTATATCGACCGGGTCGCCACCGTAAATTTTGGTGATGATTTCATTTTTGAACGCTACAATATCTGGGAGTCGAAGTGCAAGTTCTTCTGGGTCGAGCAGTTCGCCTACCCGTAGACCTTGCCTTGCAACTTTGTCGACATAGGCTGGCCCGACACCTCGGCCTGTTGTGCCGATCGCTGCGTTACCGCGCTTGGCTTCCTCGAGTTGATCGAGAACCACATGGTAGGGCATGATGAGATGCGCCCGATCGCTGACTGCGAGTCGTGATGGATCCAGATTGTTCTCACGGATCTCTTTCAGCAGAACATCCGGATCAACGACAACACCGTTTCCGATAACATTCATAGTGTGAGGCCAGCAAATTCCTGACGGCACAAGATGAAGTTTGAACGTACCAGCGTCGTTTATGACAGTATGCCCGGCGTTATTACCGCCGGAGTAGCGTGCGATGATCGCAGCTTTTTCGGCAAGGAAATCAATAATCTTGCCTTTGCCTTCGTCGCCCCACTGGGCGCCAATGACGGCGTATGCCGGCATCTCAAACTCCCTTATTACAGGCCGCTGAT
>Ga0114999_10006427_pt1 | contig 13540 bp, 10 predicted proteins | sample ArcticOcean_MG_C_3_FD_89820 | JGI IMG/M metagenome (GOLD analysis project Ga0114999, IMG submission 89820) | Marine microbial communities from western Arctic Ocean - ArcticOcean_MG_CB8_126 | ecosystem: Environmental > Aquatic > Marine > Oceanic | place: Arctic Ocean: Canada Basin | collected...
CGTAGGATAAACCCTCTGCGAAAGACCGGAATATCGATCGATCACGCGCGCCTTTCTCGGGCTTGGCCGCGTCGGGGATTCGCATGAGACCCGTGAACACGAGAATCATGACGTAGAGGATCACCGACACGGCGTAGCCCCACCCGCCCTGGCCCGTTGCGGCTACGAGTACCGAAACGAGCAGCGGTGTCGTGATGCGCGTGGCGTTGATGGCAATTGAGTTCAGCGTCATTGATTGCAGGATCAGGCTTGGCGGCACCAGCGACGGGATCAGCGATGTGCGCACCGGCTGGTTGACCGCCTGCCCTAGCGCCAGTCCTACCGCGCTCGCATAGAGGTGCCAGAGCTCGAGCGCGCCGGTGAAAGCAAGCGCGGTCATGGCCCCGAACACGGCCAAGGACCAGGCCTGGATGAGCATCAGGAGCTGGCGCCTGTCGAAGCGGTCGGCAAGTACGCCGCCCCACAGCCCGAAGAGCAGGGACGCACCCCCGCGGACGCCCTCCAGCGCACCTAAATGCAGAGCCGAGCCGGTCAGCTCGAAGGCGATGACGCTGCGCGCGATGCGCTCGGCCCACATGGTGCCCGCCTGGCTGAGTTGCCCCAGCCACAGGAGGCGGTACTCCCTGAACCGAAGGGACACGAAGGCGCGGAGTGCACGAGGCACCGTCCTGAGGTCGACCTCAGTCTCGAATGCGGAGGGTGTAATTAGTGGGCTCTGCGGATCCAACGTTTCGATCGACGGCGCGGGCGTCCCGCTAGAGGATAGGGGCGCCGGTAGCCTAGAATTTCAACTTTTCAGGATGCCGATGCGGCGGCGCGAATCTGCGCATGATCCTGACGGAGAGATTCCTCTCGAACCTGCCCTGAACGTGCCGAAGGCCGCCTGCCTATGCGATCACGGAGCCCGCGATGAGCCCGAAGCCGCCGAGGTGTCGTGTCATGATCGCGCGGCAAAGGCCTGAACCCACGCGCGTACATCCGCCAAGGGGAGCACGTCGGCGTACTTCTCGTTCATGTCGAACAGATTGATGGCGTGTGAGGCTTCGTCGCGGTCGAACACGGCCTCCTCGGCCACGATCATGCGGTAGCGATAGCTACACCCGTCGATGACTGACGCGCGGACACAACCGCTGGTCGTCTCGCCGGCCACAATGATGGTGTCGACGCCCTCGCGGATGAGGTGGCTGGCCAGTGGGGTTCCGAAGAAGGCGCTGGGCGCGGTTTTCTCCAGCACGGCCTCGCCGGATAGGGGCGCCACCTCGTCCACGATGTCGTACATGCGCCGGACGCGGTCCTCGTGCGCCGAGTCGACTACCCTGGGATCAGGCTGTCCACCACGGTTGGCATAGCGCCACTCCCTCACGCCGGAAGTCTGTTCAGCCATGCCAGTGACGTAGACCACTGGCATGCCGGCATCCCGAGCATCTGTCAGCAGCGCCTGGACGTGCGGGATGGAGTCCCACGCGGCCAGACCGCAACTCCCGGGCCATTTCTTGACGGCCTCCAGCAGCGGCTCAGGCTCATCGCCGAACACCCACCTGTACATGTCTACCAGCAGCAGCGCGGGCTTCTTGCCAAACCCGACCACCGGTTGCACCGCTGCGCCGGCTCTGGCTCGATCTTGCTCGGATAGGTAGTGGTCCCAGATACGTTCGGTCATGCCACACACCTCCGTCGGTACTTGCTCGCGGGCGCAGCGTAGCACACGCAAGCGCGCTTAAGTCACTGGCCATGACTCCTAGCCCGCGGCCGCCGGCTCCGCCTGCGTACCACTGGCGACCACCTCGCGCAGGTGCCGGATATCGCGGCTCATCAGGTACGCGCCGCCCCCGCTGACCGCCACCACAGCCCCACCGATGGCGACGGCCGCCGCGGCGCCGATGGCCACAGCCAAGCCGCCAGCTGCTAGCCCACCCAGCGGCGCCAGGCTGAACATAATGCTACGCAGGCTGAGCACGCGGCCTCGGTATTGGTCCGACACCAGTAGGTTGATCACCGTGCCGGCTGCAATCTGGAAGAGCGCGAACGCCAGGCCCACGAGAACTAGCACGAACAGGCCCAGCGCGAGCGAGCCGGATATCGCGGCCACGGCCGCGAAGATGACAATGGTGATGCCGGTGGCCACGGCGCCGCCGATGAGCAGCCAGGGCCGGTCTTGGTAGCGGCCGAATGAGGCGACCGTGATCGTCCCGATGATGCCGCCGACACCGTTGACGGACAGCAATAGGCCGAAGCCGCCGGAGCCGGTGTTGAAGTAGTCCTCCGCGAAAACCGGCATGAGGATGGCGTAGGAAAGACCGAAGAAGCCGGCGATGAACGACAGTCCGAGCAGGTAGAGGAACACGGGCGACCCGCGGACGTAATGCAGGCCGTCGACCACGTCATGGAAGACCGTCTCCCCGGTTGATCGCTCAATGGGCCCCATGCGCACGAGCGCCATGGCCAGCACCATGACCAGAAAGCCCGCGACGGTTGCCATGAGCGCGGCCGCTGCGCCGATCGAGTCGTTTCCGGTGGCCGCACCGACGAAGGCGATCAGGCCGCCGGCCAGCCCCGGCGCGAACACGCGGGTCGAGCTCCACACGGTCTGGTTGAGCGAGATCGCGTACACGTACTCATCGCGTGGGACTAGGTAAGCCCAGATCATGCGCCGTGCCGGCTGGTCGATGCCGAGGGCGATGCTGGCCAGGAATGTGCCGAGGAGCAGGTGCCACAACTGTGCCTGGCTGAAGAACGTGACAGCGGCCATGCCGGCGATGACGGCGCCGGCGAGCGCCTGGCCAATGATGATCAGCTTGCGAGGATTGAATCGGTCAGCCAGCGCCCCGCCGAACAGATTGAACACCAATGCCGGGAGCGCATGCGTTCCGCCCACGATCCCCAATGCCACGGTGGACCCGGAAATCTGGAAGGCGAGCCAACCGATGGTCGCCAGTAGCATCTGAAATCCGGCCACGCTGATCAGCAGGCCACCGAAGTAGAGTCGGTACTCGCGATGTCTGAGTACGGTCAGGAAACGACCGCGTTCTGCTAGCCACGATGGCATATGGATGAGTCCTCAGTTGGCGTGGTCACCATCAGCTCGTCCTGTCCTGCCGTCAATGCCGACTGTGCGTACGCAGCACGGCCATCGCACGGTAGGACAAGCTCCCGGCGACGCCACGTCGCGCGAGGACCGGTTGTGGGGATGCCGAGAAGGAGACCATTATCCGCCGGTTGATGCCGTCCGACCACCCGCCTGAACCGACGCGCAACAGGAGCGCCAAAAGCAGCAAGCTGGGCATGACCAACAGACAGAAGGCAAGGGTGTCTGCCCTGGAGACGGAGCCCTGGCTGGCCCGACAAGGCTCCTAGGGCAGCAAATGGCCCAGCCGCCGGGTCATTTGGCCGACCGGAATATTAAGATCAGCATGCCGTTGCCCAGTGTGGATTGCCAGCGAGTCCAGTCCAGCGTCCGGCTGAGGCACAACGGTTACGACCCAGCTACGGATCGAGTCGCGGTCGAGGCCCCAGGCTGCGTCGTTGAGGATGAACTGACTGACCCAGCTCTGGGCGTCGTGCGGCGGTGCTTAGGCCTGCGCTGTCGGCGCGTTTGCGGCCTCCACTATCGCGTTGATCAGCACGTCGCATCCGGCGGTCACGTCTTCTGGTGTCGCGCTCTCGGTCTCGTTGTGCGAGATGCCGCCCGCGCAAGGGATGAACACCATCGCGGTCGGCGCCACCCGTGCAATGTGGCAAGCGTCGTGGCCGGCGCCTGAGACGATCTCCATGGACTCGAGCCCCAGGGATTGCGCGGCGGAGGTCACCGCACGCTTCGCGCCGGGGTCGAAGGGCAGCGGTGGAGCGTAGTAGATCTCGTGTATGTCCAGCCCCAGGCCCGCGTCCTTTGCGACGCCGGCCGCGAACTCACGCATGTCAGCTGCCATGTCAGAGAGGGCTGCGTCGCTCGGGTGCCGCAGGTCGATGGAGAAGAAAACCTCGCCTGGGATGGTGTTGCGCGAGTTGGGCTCAACCCGCATGACGCCGACGGTCGCGCGACCGTCCGTCGTCGCCGCGCCTATGCTCTGGAGTTCAGTCACGATGCGCGAGGCCCCCACTAGGGCATCCCGCCGCCGGTCCATGGGGGTCGTGCCAGCGTGGGCGTCCTGCCCGCGCACCGTCACCTCGTACCATCGTTGGGCCTGGGCGCCGCTGACGACGCCGATGCGCTTGCCATGGGCTTCGAGAATCGGACCCTGCTCGATATGGACCTCGAAGAATGAACCGAAGGCGTGGCTCCCGATGTCCTGCGCGCCGTCGAAGCCGATCCGGCGCAGTTCCTCACCGATGGTGAGCCCGTCCGCGTCGGTCCGGCCAAGCCCGTAGGCCAGATCGAAGACGCCCGCGAACACACCGGAGCCAACCATGGGAGGTGCGAAACGCGAACCCTCTTCGTTGGTCCACGCCACCACCTCGATGGGCCTGCGCGTCTCGATGCCGCGGTCCGCCAGCGTTCGCACGACCTCTAGGCCGCACATAACGCCCAAGGGCCCGTCGAAGCGGCCACCGTTGGGCTGGGTGTCGAGGTGGCTTCCGGTGGCCACCGGCGCGAGGGACGGGTGGGAGCCGGGCCTGCGGGCGAATATGTTGCCCATGCGGTCCACGGAGACTTCGCAGTTGGCCTCTTCCGCCCACGCAACGAATAATTCCCGCGCCATGCGGTCCTCGTTGGACAGCGCCAGGCGGCGGCAACCGCCCTTGGGCGTCGCGCCGATCTCAGCGAGCCGCATGAGGCTTTCCCATAGACGCTGCCCGTCGACCCGTATGGGGGTTTGCATTGGCATCTTGACCCTTTATGCCTCGAAGACTTGCTCGCCACCAACGATAGTTCGTTTGACCGCAGTATGGCGCACCTCGCTCACCGGTACCGATAAGGGATCGCGGTCGAGGCCGATAAAGTCGGCGGCCTTGCCGGGAGCAAGGGAGCCGATCGTGTCGTCCATGCGAAGTACCGTTGCCGACCCTACGGTGTAGGCCTGCAGCGTCTCCGCCACGGAGATGCGGTGCTCGGGGCCGAGTACGCCGGCCACGTCCGTGTCGCGAGTCGCGAACCCGTAGATGTTCTGCCACGGATCATAGTTTGTGACCGGCGAGTCGGTGCCGGCGCCAACGACCACCTTGGAGTCGAGCCATGCCCGGGCCGGAGTGCAGTCGGCGGCGCGCTGGTCACCCCAGTAAGTCCGCATATTGCCGGCGAGACTGTAGACCAGTGCGTGCTGGAGAGTCACACCAAGGCCGAGATCGCGCGTTCGCTCGACGGCGTTGGCCGCCGGCGAAAAGGCGTGCTCCAATGCGTGGCCTCCAGCCCCGGCGCCTGTGCTCGCGTCCAACCGTTCGAACGCCTCGAGCACCATGTCCATGGCGGCGTCACCGACGACGTGGACGCCGACTCGCCAGCCGAGCCCATGGGCCTGCTCGAGGATCGCGTGCAAGTCCTCCTTGCTGTAGAAAGGGAACCCTCGAAATTCTGCATTGTTGGCGTAGGGGTCGCGGAAGTAACCACCCTCGACGCCGCCGTCCAGTCCGATCTTGAGCCCCCAGACGTCGAGCCAGTCGTCGCCGAACTCGCTGAGGCCCGCTCGGTCGTCGATCCATGCGCGGCGTTCCTCGGGCGCCATTCTCATTTCGATGCGCCACATGAGGCTGGCGCGCAGCGATTGCGCCTCGGGCAGGACCGCACGATACGCCTTGATCTCTGTGGCGTTCAGGCCGGGGTCGCGCACCGTGGTGATGCCGGCGCGATTGTAGGCGGCGATGCCGGCCCGGAGCGCCCGACGCCGGTCCTCGTCGTCCGGCTGGGGCAGTAGGCGGTTCAGCGCCGCGAAGGCTGGGCGCTCCAACAGCATGCCCGTCAGCTTGCCCGATGCGTCGCGCACGTATTCGCCGCCCGGCGGGTCGCTAGTGCCGTGGGCGATGCCTGCCAGCGCCAGCCCTCTGCTGTTGGTGACGACGACGTGGCCACCTCGCGGCAGGTGGACCGGGTGGTTCGGCGTGACGCGGTCGAGCTCCTCGGCCGTGGGCATCCGTCCCTCGGCGAGGTTAGTCTCGTGCCAACGTGATGAACAGAGCACCCATTCGCCGGGGGGTGTCTCCCGGGCTCGGACCTCGACGGCCGCAACCAGCTCGTCGATGGACCGGGTGTGGGCGAGCTGCACACGCTCCCAGCCCATGGCGGTGGAGAGGAAGTGGTTGTGCGAGTCCACCAGCCCCGGCATCACGACGGCGCCTTCGAGGTCGATGACAGGTGCGGAGCCGGCCAGCGCTCGCATTGCGTCGTCGTCACCGAGGGCGGCGATGCGGCCGTCGTGGACGGCGATGGCCGTTATCCCGCGGTTGAGGGAAGGCTTGCCGGTCATCGCGATGATCCCGGCGGCGTTCACGAACACTTTATCGGGACCCCGGTGCGAGGTGTATAACATGCCATCGCCTCCAGCCAGCCCATTCGGAGCGAGAGGCTATTAGCCTCCGCGCCAACGGACTTCAGACTAGTGCAGGATAGCGGAGACGACGCCTTAACGGCGCGCTAAACGGGAAGATGACCCCTTGGCGGTGACTGTATAGGTGCGCGGTACAATCCAGTGCACGTGAGCGCGAGCGCAGGTTCCTCTCCGCTTGCTTGAAGGAGCAGAAACCGCGTGAAACGCGTGCCTTTCCCGCACCTACCGCTGATTCGAGCCCTCCGGCGCTCCGGCTACCTGCTGGTGCTCGACGGCCTGCTGACGGCGTTTGCGTTCTACCTCGCGCTCCCGGCGCGCTTCGCCGGACGCCCGCCACAGCAGTGGATCGACGGCCTCGTCACGCTGTTGCCCTTCATCATCTTGGCCTTCCTGGCGTCGAACTACGCCCTGGGCATGTACCACCGCATCTGGCGATACGCGACCACGCGTGAGGTTGTCCCTGTGGCGTTGGCCTCGGGTATCGCCACAGCATTTGTCGTGGGCATCGACCTGGCCGTGCCGGGCGAGCGGCAGCTTCCGTTGGGCACGGTGTTCCTCGGCGGCTTCTTCTCACTGACCGGATTTCTTGCCGTCCGCTACGCTCCGCAACTCATGCGGTCGAGCCTGCGGGCGTCGGGGGGTGGGCGCCAGCGCGTGCTGATCGTCGGTGCAGGCGAGGCGGGGCAGATGCTCGCGGATACGTTGATGGGGCTTGGGGCGGCGGACTACGAGATCGTCGGCTTCATCGACGACGACACCGCCAAACAGGGGATGAGCCTCCACGGTGCGCGGGTGCTGGGCGGCCGGGCCGAGATAGCCGACGTCGTGAGCTCGCGGTCCGTCGACCTGATAGCGATCGCCATCATTAACATCAGCGGCGCCGACTTCCGGGACGTCTTGGACACCTGCGAGGCGACCGACGCGGCGATCAAGGTGGTCCCCTCACTGCTGTCGTTCGTCGAGGGTTCGCGGGTTGGGCCCACGCTACGCGACGTGACAGCGGAAGACTTGCTTGGCCGCGAGCAAGTGGCCATAGACGAGCAGTCCTGCAAGGCGACCATCGCCGGCCGGACGATCCTTGTCACCGGCGCCGCAGGCTCCATAGGGTCCGAGCTGTGCAGTCAGATCGTGAGCCTCGGACCCAAGCGGCTGCTGGCGCTCGATAACAACGAGTCGGGTCTGTTCGACTTGACCATGCTTATGCTGCACCCGGCCCCTGGGGTCGAGGTCGTGCCGTTGATCGCCGAGGCCACCGACGCGCGCAAGGTCGCTTCCATTTTCGAAACCTACCGGCCCGACGTAGTCTTCCACGCCGCTGCCTATAAGCACGTTCCGTTGATGGAAGCACACCCGGCGGAGGCCGTGCGGGTCAACGTGCTCGGCACGCGAATCGTGGCCGAGGCCGCCGAGCGCTCAGGGGCCGAGCGGTTCGTTCTTGTTTCCACCGACAAGGCGGTCGAGCCGTCGAGCGCCATGGGGGCAACCAAGCGCCTGGCGGAGCTCATCGTGCTGGGCCGCGCCAAGAGCCACACACTGTTCACCGCGGTCCGGTTTGGCAATGTCCTGCGCTCGCGTGGTAGCGTCGTTCCTACCTTCGAGAGCCAGATTGAGGCGGGCGGGCCCGTGACCGTGACCCACCCCGACATGACGCGCTACTTCATGAGCATCTCCGAAGCGGTGAAACTCGTCATTCAGGCGGGCGTATTCACCCAGGGCGGCGAGCTCTTTATGCTGGATATGGGCGAGCCCATCCGCATCGATGACCTTGCCCGCCGCCTGGTGCGGATGCGGGGGCTGCGCCCCGATATCGACATCGCTATCGAGTACGTTGGCGTCAGACCCGGCGAGAAAATGAGTGAGCGCCTCTACGGCAGCGACGAACGGACGGTGAAAACCGCCCACGCCAGCGTCTTGCGTGTGGAGTCGCCGACAGGCGCCGTGACCGAGCAGACACTGGACGAGCTGCTATCGAGCCTCGACCACGCGGAGCCCGCCGAGCTGATCGCCCGGCTCACGTCGCTGACGAACCCTGACCGGCCCACCGACCACACTGCCTAGCAGGTGGATTCGCGCGTACGGCGAATGACTGGACAAGGCAAAAGGACAAAGCGTGGTGAAGCGTTCTTAGAAGTTCGGCGCTGCTTCTGAGAAACCTTGGAGCAGACTTGCAAGACACGGGGCTGTTGCTCGACTGGTTCGGCGCGCAGGGCTAGTAGCCGGGGCGCCGGTCGAGCAATCCCGCCTGTTGCTGGTAGGCGTGTGCCGCGCGGATCACCGTAGGCTCGTCGAAGGGCCTGCCCGCAAGTTGGAGCCCGATGGGCAGACCGTCGTCGCTGAAGCCGCACGGCACCGAGATAGCGGGCATACCGGTCTGGTTCATCGGCCCCATGAAATTAGGGATACCGATGAGGGACAGCAGGTCGTAGTCGAATGGCCCTGCGGGGGTCGCCATGCTGGGTGTGGCAATTAGGTCAACGCGCTGCATGACCTCCGCGTACTCCCGTCTCACGCGAGCCCGCGCCCGCATGGCCTGCTGGTAGTCACCGGTGGTGTAGGTGCCGCCAAGTACGAAGCAGGCCCGCGCGGTGGCACCGTAGTTCTGTGGCTGCGAGATCAGGTTGGCGCGATGGTAACTGAAGGCCTCCGAGATCATGATCATCGTATTGGCCTCAGTCGCGAAAGCCAAGCTCGGCACCTCGATCTCCTCGATGCGCGCGCCCAGCGATGCTAGCGCCGCGAGCGCCGCGTCGAAGGCCGCCCCCACTTCTGGGTCGACGCCGACGGCGGGGTCGTCGATGTAGCTGCGCGGTACGCCAATGGTCAGGCCACGGACGTCGTCGGCCAGCGCGGCCGAGTAGTCGGGCACGGGCGCATCCACCGCCGTCGGGTCGGCCGGGTCCGGCCCGGCCATCGCCTGGAGCATCAGCGCGGCGTCCTCGACGGTCCACGTCATTGGCCCGCAGTGGTCCAGCGACCACGCCAACGGCAGGACACCCGCGCGGCTGATCCGCCCGTAGGTCGGCTTGAGTCCGACGATGCCACAGTACGCCGCAGGGATGCGTATGGAGCCGCCAGTGTCGGAGCCCAGCGCGGCCATGCAGAGCCCGGCTGCGACGGCGGTCCCCGACCCGCTGGACGACCCGCCAGGACCGCGTTCGGTGTCCCACGGGTTGCGCGAGAGCTCGAAGAGGCTCGTGTCCGGGCCGCCCAGCGCGAACTCGTGCATCGATAGCTTGCCCAGCAGGATGGTGCCGGCGCCGCGCAGTTTCGCTACCGAGGTTGCGTCCTTGGCCGGGACGCGGTGCTCGAGGACCTTCGACTGTCCGGTGGTGCGTACGCCAGCGGTGTCGTACAGATCTTTGAGGCCGATGGGGACCCCGTGTAGCGGGCCGCGGTAGTTGCCGCCGGCGATCTCGGTCTCCGCTGCGCGGGCGTCTGCCAGCGCCTGGTCGGCCACGACTGTGACATAGGCTTTCAGCGTGCCGTCGATCTCGTCAATGCGCCGCAGGTAGGCTTCGACCAACTCGACCGGGGAGACCTCGCGCTGCTGGATCAGGCGGCTGGCCTGGCCGATGGTCAGGTAGTGCAAGGAGGTGCCGTCAGTGGTCATGATCGCGCCTCCGACTGCGGGCCCCACGCGGCGACGAAGCGGCCAGCGACCTCCTCGTCGGCAAGGTCGGCCTCGTACACGACCTGGAAACTCGCCCTGTACCGCGCGTAGTAGGGACGTAGGCGCTCGACCTCACCCGCAGGGAGCGAGAGCCCGGCGCGTTCCAACATCGTCTCGAACGTGTCCGCCATGGCCGGGCCTCCTCCGCGCTGTCGAATCTGCCCGCATCCGCTCGCTCGTCGGCTCTCACATACCCTGACGTACGCAGCGGGCGCGTGACGGAGGATAGGGGCGCCGAGTGACAGGGTCAACGAGTGCGATAGGATTCGCCAGCAGGGGCCCGCTAGGGTGAAGGGAGTACAAGCATGGACGATCGAGAATTGGCGTTCACACCCGCATGGCGTCTGCGGGAGATGATTGGCGCCCGTGAGGTCTCGCCGGTCGAGCTCACCGAGCTTTACCTGCGCCGCATCGACGCGCTGAATCCCAAGCTGAATGCCTACCTGACGGTCGACGGCGATCGCGCGATGGCCGACGCGCGCAAAGCCGAGGCCGCCGTCGCATCGGGTGGCGACCTGCCGCCGCTGCACGGAGTTCCCATCGGCATCAAGGACCTTACGGAGACTGAGGGCCTGCGTACGACCAACGGCTCGGCCCTGTACAAGGACTACGTGCCAAAGGCAGACGAGCTGACCGCCGCGCGTATCCGAGCCTCAGGCGCCATCATTCTCGGCAAGACCAACACCCCTGAGTTCGGCCACTCCGCCACCACCGAGAACATGCTTGGTGACGCGGCGCGCAACCCATGGGACACCGAGCGCACGCCTGGCGGTTCATCCGGTGGCACGGCGGCAGGGCTCGCCGCTGGTCTGCACCCCATCGCAACGGGTAGCGACGGCGGCGGGTCCATTCGCATCCCCGCCAGCCTGTCGGGCGTCTTCGGCATCAAGCCAACGCAAGGTCGTGTCGCCCGTCCCTACCATTCGCCTGGTGGGTGGCGTCCCTTCTCGTGCAATGGACCCATGTCCAATGACGTGCGCGACGCCGCTATCTTGTTGGAGGTCATGGCGGGGCCCGATGCCTCAGACCCGCCGGCCATGCCTGGTCCGGTCCCCAAATTCACGGCGGAGCTCGACGCCGGGGTAAAGGGCATGCAGGTTGGGTGGTCTGCGGACCTGGGTGGACTCCCGGTCGACCCGGAGGTGCGCGCCATCACGGAGGCCGCCGTTCGGGCATTCGCTGAACTAGGAGCGAGCGTCGAGGTGGCCAAGGTTGATATGGACCACCGGAGCGTGTTCGAAACTTTCGACACCATCTGGGTCAGCGACCTTGTCGCCGGCTCGGGCAAGTACCTGGCCGACCACGCCGACGAGATGTCGGCGTCGTTTCGGGAGCAGCTCGAGCGTGGCGTGCCGTGGCCGGCGTCGAGGCTCGCGCTCGCGTTGCGGGAGCTCGAATGGCACCGTGCGCGCACCGATGCGCTGGTCACGACCTACGACCTGCTGGTCACGCCAACGACGGCGACAGCGGCGTTCCCGATCGGCCAGCGCCCCTCGGTCATCGACGGCAAGCAGGTGGCGCCCTGGTGGGGTTTTACCCCTTTCGCCTACCTGTTCAACATGAGCGGCCATCCCGCGGCCAGTATTCCCTGCGGGTTCACCGCCGAGGGCTTGCCTGTCGCACTTCACGTCGTCGGCCACCACGGCGCCGAGTCGACGGTGCTGCGGGCGTGCGCCGCCTTCGAGCGCGCGAGGCCTTGGATCGGCACGCGCCCTGCGGTCAGCTAACCACGCCGGCACGAGGCATACGAAAGGCACCGTGCCCAACCAACAGCAGGCGGACGTCGTCATCAGGGACGACCCAAGCGACGCAACCAATGGCCCGCGGGCCTGTTTCGTAGGCTGGTTGTCATTCTGAGCGCAGCGAAGAACCTGGCCCACCGAACGCCGCTGGGTTCCACCAGATCCTTCGTCGTCCAGGGCAGGGACTCCTCAAGATGACAGCGCGGCGAACGCCGCCGCCGTGTCGGGCCCTACGCCCCCAGCGGACCTTTGTGGACGAGCTGCCGCATGTCCTCCAGGGAGCCGAGCCAGGGCGCTAGCGTCTCTTGCCACCACGTCGCGCCGGCGTTCGCGAGGGCCGACAGCCGCTCCGACGTCTCCCCAGGGTCGTCTTTCGAGGTCGTCCCTGCGAGCACCAAATCGAAAGGCTTGTGGGATTCGCGGTGACCGCTGACGTACTGAACGATGGCTTGGACATCGTCAGGCTTGAGGCTCCGCATCGGGTCGCTGGCAAGAGGAAAGGCTCCTTCATACCTGGCCGCGCGGCGCAGGGGCGGTTTGTTTGGCCACATCCCCGCTACCCAGATGGGGATTCGTGGTTGCTGGACGGGCCGCGGCTGGAAAGTTGCGCCTTTCACCTGGTAGTGCTGACCTTCGTAGGTGAGCGGCTCGCCGCTCCATAGCCCAATCAGTACGTCCAGTCCCTCGTCCAGCATTTCTGCGCGAACCGCTGCTTCTCCCGATTCTCCGAACTGCTCATATTCCGTTCCGGGTGGAGAGCCGAGGCCTACGCCGAGCGTCAGCCGCCCGTTGCTGAGGTGGTCCAGCGTCACGGTCTCTCGCGCCAGCTTCCATGGGCGGCGCCTGGGGAGCGGGGTAACCATGGGGCCAATGCGAATGCGCTCTGTCCGCATTGCGATGGCGGCGAGTGCGATCCAAGGATCAACCATAGGGCTGACTACCCCCGCGTCGACTCGGGGGCGGCCTGATTGAATATGGTCCCAGATGAAAAACCCATCCCAGCCTGACTCCTCGGCTTCGTGGGCGAGCTCGGCGAGCACACGCGGCGTGAAGTCCTCGCCAAAGTTAGTGACGTTGATGCCGTACTTCATGGCCTACGCTCCAAAAGGGCTCTGGGCTGGTCTAGTTGCGGTTGCGCGCGCCCACCGGCGCGGAGGCGCCTGTGAAGACCGCCGTCTTGTTGAAGCTGCGGATGAACTTCAGGTAGCAGCCCTGGGCCACGCGGACGGCGGCGGCCTCATGGTTCTCGGTCGCCTCCCACCCCCGTTGCTCCAGCGATGCGCGGTCCACACGCGGCACCTCCCCAACTGGTGCGCGGGAGTATACGCGAGCGGCAGTCGCCGGCTCCCTCGGCTAGAATCGTCCATGGTTGGGGGTAGCGCATGACTCAACGACCGCCCGGCGTCACGTACAGCGTCACGGTACGCATCGAGTACCAGAACCAGGCGAGTATGCTCGGCGCACCACCGCGGCCACCCACTACGGGCGTAGAGCCGCTGGCCGGGCGCCCGTAGTGGGTGGCCGAGAGCCGCAATTCGATAGGGGGAAGAATGAGCCGCGAATACCTCAAGGGCGAAGGGCAGCAGCGCCGCAGCTACTCTAGGGCGGTCGTGACTAGCGGTGGCGCGAAGACAATCTACCTCGCCGGCATC
>Ga0114999_10006428_pt1 | contig 13539 bp, 28 predicted proteins | sample ArcticOcean_MG_C_3_FD_89820 | JGI IMG/M metagenome (GOLD analysis project Ga0114999, IMG submission 89820) | Marine microbial communities from western Arctic Ocean - ArcticOcean_MG_CB8_126 | ecosystem: Environmental > Aquatic > Marine > Oceanic | place: Arctic Ocean: Canada Basin | collected...
ACCCTTTGCTTCGAATGAGGTCAATGCAATCGTCCCGGAGAAGGCTGCGCTTGAGAAAGCTCATTTTTTTGAGTTTCTTAATGCCGAACTTGGGATGATTTGTGGTCAGGATAGTCATACTGTTTTCCTTTTCTCTTTCTGTATCTATTATACCACAGAATGAGCATTCTTTCACAGAATGTAAAGATTTAATTAATCAACGAAATCAACCACTTAAAACATATTGGCATCAAAATTCTTTTCGAAGGCCTTAAGACGGCTCTTGGTTTTTCGGACAATATCTCCACATTCGGTGCAAGGATAAACTAGCCATTGACCCTCCGTTGATGTTAACAATCCATCGATGCATCGCGGATTCTCGCAGGGTACCCGATATTCTTTAGCTTTAAACGTTGTGTGAGACATATAGATTCCTTTGTTCCTTGATTATGTATCTATTATACCACAAAAAAGTCATTCTTTCACATAAAAAAGAATAAAGTTTACAACTATTTACAGTATATTCTTTCACAGAAAAAAGATTAAAGATTACAAATAGTTACAACTACGGTCTATACATGCATACTCGATCCGATAATACAGCACCATTCAGGAACTGATAAGTTGTATTGGCAACCATTTGAAACCCAACGCTTTGTGCATACTTGACCAGGTCAAAATGATGAAATCCAAACAGATGACCATATTCAGGTTGAGGAGCATCTTTTTCAATCGGCACCTCTATATGAAAGAATGTACCTGGTTCCGCCAAGTCATACAACATTTTTAGAGTCGCCAGTGGTGCAACAACATGTTCAAGGACATGATATATACATACAAAGTTAATGCCCTTTAAATCAATACCACTATCACGCCCACCATTGTCGACATTGTTAAGGTCACATTCCCGAGTATCAAAACCATTCAATTGACCCAGGCTTACGGAGGCTGAGGATACATCATAGCCACGAGCGGTGCAACCATGTTCCTTTATATAATAGTTCATTAGACGAGGCCAACGGAAACCAAACTCACACATACCCTTTATTTCCAAAGGCGCTTCTGAACGCTCTCGATTAATTGCATCCAATATAACATCATACTCATTAATCCTTACCTTGTCAATACTACTAAGCACCATGCCTTGTTCATATTCAGGTTGCAAGTCTTCAGCCACCTCAACATCATCAACTGACAGACCTCTACTACACTGAAGATTCTTGTTATGCAATGCAGACTGCGGCACATAACAAACACGGTTACCAGTTGGTGTCGAAACAACCCGCCGATCAAACAAATCAATGGCTCTAGCCGCGCGCCAATTATCATTACCCTTAACCTCTTTAAGGCGCTCAATCTCTTTTTGAATATCTAATTTAATATTGGAAACAGTCATAATGGTAGTATCATCTATAGTAGTATCGGTAACATCTAATAAAACTAATTCAGATATATACTATAACATATAGTCTGCATGATAAACATATAAATAATATACTAATAAATCTAGTAAGCTAGCTAGTATGGCAGAGCAATTATAATCATAACTATGTTATGGCAGTACTGTCAGACACAGCGGAGCAAATATAATTTTTATTATTTTTTATAATCTTCTGGTTCTAGAGTACAGACCAAAAATAGTCAATCAAATAGGCCGGTTGAAGGGGCCCCAAAAAAGGGGCCTGTTAGGGCCTGTTCAGGGCCGCCCCACAATGGGGCCTGTTAGGGCCCCCCTCAACCCCCCCTCGGCAACCTTTGTGGGGCTGCTGGTGCGGCTGGTGGTGCGCTAAGCTCGTGTGCAGTTCACATGAATTTTCACAAACCTTAACTACACTTTTTTACTGGTTTTTGTGCAATATTCTTTTTCGGCCCTATTAATTTTTTTTTCTCGAGTTTTTTTGCCTATGTTTTAGCTAATCTTTGTTTTTCTTTAACTTAGTATAAACCGTTGTAACAGTTAACCATATACTCCAAACAATCAACCCAACGTATAGAATAGTTATAAAAAGTTGCATATCAAATAGTATACTATACCTTTTCAGCTATGTTAACATGGTTAACCGACACAGCAACCCCATCATCGCAAACCGCCCCGCCACCCAACATATATTAATTTACCAGTAATCCGCCTCGGATCGTTTTCACGTATTTTATTTTACCACCAGCCTACTACCAGTCATAACCAACTACCTGACCTGACCATCACCATAACCAACCAACCCATACATCAATCATCTTCCCGCTCGAGGCTCTTACGAATACAATTACAGTAATCTATATTAATAGTTGCTACAGTTACAGCTACTATTAAACCTACTAGACAGACCAATATAATAAACAAACAATATTTAGCTTTCCCAGACTTCTGTCCAATTAACAATTGAATAGTTAACTATATTGTTTGTTTTACATATTGTTAGCTCAGCCACAACAGAATTTCATTAAATCTTATTTAAATATAATAAATAATAATATATCAAAATAGTACTACAGTGACTGGGCTTGGCTGGATTGAACTGGGTGGAACCATCGAAAACAACCATAATAATAATCAACAATATTAAAAGAAAAGTACTTTTTTCTTGGATAATCGACTACATCCCACGTACTTACTCTCGACACGACTTCGTGTATACAACTACTAATATTACTAGAATCTCCATTTAATATTGAAAACATGTATTTACTTTTAAAAACTGACCATATATATTGTATGTACGAGTATAATTCAGTTGCCCATAGCATGATAGATTCCCCCTTTTCGTTTTATGACTAAATTGATTTAACCACAAATTTGATAATTTATTATTAATAGTGGTTGGCTATTGAATTAAAGGAAAATACAGCGACCGCCCTCATTGTTTTTCCTTTGATTATAGCCTACTCACTTTTTTTATTTTCATCATTGTTCATCCGTTGTAAGTAGGAATATTTAATTCCTGTGTACTTACAGTATTAAAAGGATTGTTATAACCGTGAACAGTAGAAGAGTGCCTGGGAGGTGATCATATATATGCTAACATATATTTAACACTCACTCCGTACCATTCTAATTCTGGTATACACCATTAAATTTTTAAAATAATAAAATAGGAAAATAAGAGAACTGGGATATGGGAAATAGCAAGGTAGCAGAACAGTAGAGCAGTAGAGCTGCGAAGAGCTGCGAGGTTCAATTGATTATGATTATAAACATTCGGTTCGCACGGATGTTTTCATCTTAATATTGATACTCTACTAATAAATTGGTTAATCATGTTAATTCAAATAAAAAAAATAGATGTGAACGAGAAAAAATATAAAAAATATAAAAAAAAATCGCGGCGTCTCGCGAGCTCGGACGGACGAGGGTGAAGCTAAAAATGTATGGTGGTCTTTTTTTGTTCTTGCAAGTATGCTGGTGTATATATAGAATCTAATGACACAATCTTAAGGATGTAGTTATAATATGAAAAAAACATTGAAACCAAAAAATAAAAATGCAATGGTTAATTATGGTGATATAATACAACTCAATAGATCCACCTTATACAGTTCTGATATGAAGTGCTATAGTTTGCATGAAGATTTATTCTTAGATGAAATATTTTGTGATGATAATTTTGCAATTGTCCTGGATGAACAACCAAATAAAGAAATAGATACATCTGGAAAATTAAAGGTATTTGTTAAGAACCAAGTAATATATTTGCATTATTCAGACTTTAACATAATTTCTTAGATTAAAGTTATATTAAGTGGTGTAATTTTGATTCTATAATTCGAACAAGAAGAATACAATAAAACATATGTAATTTCACTATTATCTTTTCCTGTATTATAATGTTCAGTATACACATCGAGTATTAGCCAAAGCTTTTTCTCAAAATCTTTGTATGATGAAGGTATATAACGCCATGTACCTGTGGTCTGCCTTGATTCATTGCTATGCAATGTATTTTTAGCAAATGGTGTAGGTACAATAGGATATAGCCTAGCGGCTGATAATTGCTTTATTTTTGTTTGACACACAACATTTTCATTGATTTGTGCCAAGAAACCAATTGAGTTACACAATTGTTCTACAACCGGATGTGTGGAAAGTATACTTGGCATGATGTGAGCTATTTTATTATGTGAGCTAATAATTCATCACTAGCTTCGTATTCTTTTATAACGCCATTTTTTAAATCTCGAGTAGAAACAATTGTATATAAACAATAATCGTTTCCTTGATCGGCGATGCCAATAATCAAATATTCAGAATCATCACCAAAAATACCATATAGATCGTTAACGCGGACGAGGTCCCCAATTTTAAATTCTTGCTTTAAACGATTCACATAAATAAATATAAGCTTCCATGCATGAAATAAACTCACCCGACTAATTCAATTTATTTATAGCCGATTTCCTCTGTAAAGGCAAACGATTTATATCAAACGAGTTACAGCGCGCTTTTGATTTTTGTCGTTTTTAATGTGATGAGACCATTTTGTTTGGTTTTGCTGCGATAAATATACCAAAGAATAAAAAAAAGCAACTCTGATTTATTTTGGTGGAACAAAAACAAAATAGTTTATTTGAGATGATAATCTCTCAGCGTGTTAATTCATTTAACGTTGCGCCAATGCACAAAGCAATCAAAGAACCAGCTATAACGCTTATAATAGTAACAAAATCCATAATTAATTTTTTCCCTTATAGTATACTATAGTTTGCATATATAATTTAAATCATTACTTGTAATATAAAAAACAGATATACCTGACAATGTATTATGCATACCATACAATTTGTACAGAATGTTGTTAGTTATAGTTTTATCAGTTTTTATAACTAGAAAATAATTGTTTTTGTTATTTTGCACACCTTGGCCCATAATTGCTGGGCAACACATCCTTGAATAAATTTTATAGTCTTGAAAAATTAATTGACTTCCATTTGATTGATCTTTTGCTTTCAAAAAAGCGTTTTTATCAAAATAAACAATATCCCCACGTACAATATTAATATCATTCATCGTTATTATTTGTAAAAAACATTTTTTTAATACACAATCCAACAGATATAAAAATCAATCCTGCATATATTGTCAAGAATATCCACGCAATTGTAGGATAAGCAAATATCATTATTACGGTAGGTAGTGATATTAATTTTGCGCATATAAAAGTAGCGAACGCCGGTTCAAAAATATTTAATCTTTCTTCTTTTTCAGAATCCTGAGAATTAATGATGTTGTTCATTTTATGCTATTTAATTTATTGCGGATTATTATATTTATATTATTTAATGTATCGGCATGTTTAATTAATTCGTAACGTATTAAATCTATTTCCTTGGTAAAGGTTGAAAACATATCCTGTGAAAACTCATCAGAAAAATCTAATTCCGTAACAACTAAATCTAATTTTTTTTCAAATTGATTTAGTTGTTTAGCTGTTACAATTAAATTAGTTAATGCGCTTTTTAAATAAAAATGATTTTCTATATTTTTCATTCTATTGTACCAAGTGCCTGTGCCTTTATCCAATTATGAATAATTGTTTTTCTATTGTCAGATTGTTTTGCATTTTTTGCTGGTATCCCATACCCAAGCATTTCATCATATAGCAAAATAGCATTTTTAACCTTAAACTCACGGAAGGATCTTGGTGGACAATTTTTACAGCTATTTTCTATGTACCCACTTCTTGTTTTTTGTTTGTTAAGTTTTGCAATATTTTGTCGATGAATTTTTCTTATTAATTTACGAAATTTTCTCTTGGCCGTGCGTGCCTCTTTAGGATCTAGTTTATTTAGTTCTTGCTTTACATCGACGTGAAAAAGAAAAAAGGATCGTTTATTGAATTGTGTTGCTTTAGGAACGATCAACCCAAGTTCAAGATATATGTTTTGAATTAAAATTTTATTCATATCACAAATAAAAAAAACGGTTACTAAGTCTATGAAGCACGCATAAACTGTTCACCTATATCTATTTTATGATGAACCATAATGTGCTTGATTCATGCTTATAATAAAGTATATAATATTTTTTATCTTTTGTTCAACAACATTAATGAAACGCCGAAATACCACCAACTTTTAAAATCAGGCCAAAAAACTTTATAAGTAGCAATGCCACCTCGTTCATCCTTTTCAATGATTATACCGATCAATGACAAATTACCATATGAATATATGATTACAAGATCCCCTATCTCCACATAAAATAAATATTAAGTTTTTTATCTTCATTTCAATATTGAAACATAAAAAAGCAACAAAGAAAATTTTGTTGCTTTTTTATTAACTAAGGATGTTAATCTAATAATTTTTAATCATCATGCAAGTACCTGTAAATGAGTGCGGTCTACAAAAGCAATCCGTCCTGTTTTAAGGCATTTAATTTTCGTCATACCTGGTGTAGGATTACCCCATCCTAATCTTACTCGGCACCTAGCTTTTTCGACCAGATAACACCCACTTCTATTTAGTTCGACATTAACACTAGTCGGTGGGAGTTTTGATTCGCCTGCTGAATCAATACCTTTGCTGCTTTCACTCCCATACCATTCGGCACATTCATCCGCCGTAATTGGTCTAGACGCATAGTATACATTCGTACCTCTACGATAACTCCTTGTTGCATTATGAGAATCTTTTATAAACGTTACTAGATCGCCTTTTTTCATTTTTTTTCTAACTGTGGTTTTTGCATTATGCGCTTGATTTCAGATTCATCTACTAAATAACGTGGATCTGGCTTGTCAAGTTTTTCCAGTAACCATGATTTAAATTGTGATGCGTCATCTTCACCACCAATTCGAGCCTTAAAATGTCGAAAATATACGACAAAATGTTCTTTCAAATCATTAGTAAAATACCATTCATAGTCACCATATCCTTTGTATCCACCATCAATACACGGCGCAGAAGCTGCAGGAAACATGAGTAGCATATCTTGTTCGGTTACATTTTCAATTTTTTCCAGAAGATGTAACCCCTTGGTATAATCCCATGGAAGCTTTTTGAATTGATTTGAAGTGATAAATTTAAACGTCATAGTTAACTTGTTTCCTTTTCTCTTTCTGTATCTATTATACCACAAAATGGGCATTCTTTCACAGAATCCCAGAAAAAAGTAGAGATTTAATTTGTTAATGAAATCAACTACTTATTGAACTAATTCCAGCTCTGACTCAACAGTCCAAGCAGGTACTTTTCCTCCAACCCATTTAATACGAAAACATCGATAAGTAGTATTATACGATCCCTTTGACAAAGAAGGACCTTCAATTACCAATCCGAGATCAGATTCACGCCATTTTTTATATGTAACAAGATCACCAGGTTTAAACATATATTTTCATCTGTTTAATTTGTGGACCCGAGCAGGTTCGAACTGCTGACTTCCTGCATGCAAAGCAGGCACTCTACCCAACTGAGCTACGGGCCCTAACTTACTATAATTTAACGTTAAATCGAATCTTTATTATTAAAATCTTTTAAATATTAATGTAACCACCTGGTGCTGGATGTTTATCAATATTATAATTTTTAGCAACAATCATTACATTAATACAAGGCTTAGGCACGTCATGAAGGTCATACGAATCATCCACTTCCCAATATGACCATCCTACAAATTCCTTAATATTGGTGACAGAATCCCTAGAAAAGGTTTTACCAACCTGTTCAAAAATAACTATTTCATCATTGTAAAGTTTTACTTCCAGTTGTTCTGGTAGGTTTCCTTGATGTTCAGAAGAAAGAGTCTCTATAGGTATCAATAGGTCTCCGTCGCCACGCGTGGCGGCGGGGGATGAAATGTCAGAGATAAACTTATAATTTGAAAATTGAATAAACATTGCTAATTTCTTTTTTTGGGTTGCTAATTTCTTTTTTTGGTCCGTTCGCCTGGAATTGAACCAGGATAGGAGCTTTATAAGAACTCCGGAGGAAACCATCCCCACGAACAGTAAATAAGCTAAGCTATTAAGTTAATTTTATGTTACCAAATATTTGTGATCATAAACAAGAATAAAACGTTCATTACTTATTTATGCCGCATCTTTTTTGCACTGTGATAGTGGCTTCGGGCTGAACCATGCGTCTCGCTCGATCTTAAGCCCCATTGGGCCGCGGGCGGCTTCAAGCTCATCAATCGAAAAATAACCCAATTCAGTTTCCATTCCGACAACTAACCCAAAACACCTTCCTGTTTCAGGATCGTGCTCGGTGACTAACCAAGTCCATCCAGAATCAGGAGTAAAATATTTCACCCAGACGACAGGATCTTTAACATCCTCCGTCGAATATAATGCAGGTACCGTTTTGGCTAGTTTTTTTGGCATGAGTTTCATTTTCTAATTTCCTTTTTAAATCCTTTTAAAGAGCCTGGACAAATTTAGTAAAACCTTGATCAAAACAAGGTGTACCATTAATAGGGGGTGTAACTACTTTACCGATTCGGTGTTCCTCTTCTTTACCACCAAAGACATCGCGTTCTACAAGGATATGATATCGCTTGCAGCCTTCAGCATAATCAAACGCTACTACTTCGCCCTCGACAAAACATGCCTCGGAGCCTTCGAGCGCGCAGCCATCTTCATTAATCATAAAATCAAACGCTCGAACGCGAGTACCAATTCGAATAGTCATCTTATTTCCTTTTCTTTTTCTGTCAGGGTCATGTTTTCTCTCTCGTAAATGTTAGCGATTAAGCCACACGTCGAAATCGATATAAGGCAAGCCCAGTTCCATCATAGATTGCACGTAAATGCTGTATCGTTCTTTCATGTTCTTCGTTTCCTTTTCTTTGTTCCTTGATTATACATCTATTATACCACAAAATGGGTATTCTTTCACAGAATCTCAGAAAAAAGTAGAGATTTAATTTGTTAATGAAATCAACTATTTAGGATGTATTTTTAAGATGTTTAACAAGTTTTGCAAAGGACTCCAATCGCGTGATTGGTGGACATGTTTGACAAAACCCAAGTGGCAACAAATGGCCACGCAAAAGCTGAGACACCGTAGCGCCCACACCACCATCACTAAGAGTTTCAAGATTGAAATACCCACGATCCTTATAAAGATGTCGACACCCGCGGGTGAGACAATTCATACATATTACCACCGCCTCCTTGCATTTCGGCGAGTGACATACGCGCTTTATCGAAAAAAGCTTTCGAGCTTCACGGGAGGTCCTAGGGGTAGGTGACATATAGTTTCCTTTGTTTCCTTGATTATGTATCTATTATACCACAGAATGGGTATTCTTTCACAGAATCTTAGAAAAAAATAGAGATTTAATTTCGTTTTGTCGAAGGTTCTTCATCATCAATTTCTTGAAGGTCTGATAATTTTACTTCGATAGGTGAAGTTTGACCGTCTAGGTCTACATAGACCGTGATCCGATAATGCTTATCAGCAATACCATAAATCTCTTGAGGTGTCAAAAATGCAGTAACCGGCCTACCGGTTGGAATATGAATCATGTCAAAACATTGCGTAGCAGCCATATTTATTTTTTTCTTTCTGTATATCTATTATACCAAATCTGGTACATTTTTGCATAACTTAAGCAAAAAGTACAACAGCTTCGGTTCCGAGATACTCCATGCTTGTGTTGGGGTTTTTAACCAACTTAAGTGTTTGATGATAAGCGCTCGGCTCAATTTCGGTCTGCGTGTCCACTGAAGTGATAGTTGTGACCAATGTCGTACGCCAATAGTCACCTGATGGGTATGCGAAGTGAATCACATCATCATCCGAGACAGACTCTAGAGCCAAGAATAGTTCTTTTTTTGTCATTCCCATATTTTTCACGTCTATTCCTTTGTTCCTTGATTATGTATCTATTATACCACAGAACGGGTATTCTTTCACAGAATCTTAGAAAAAAATGGAGATTTAATTTATTAATGAAATCAACTACTTATACAGCATGCTGACATTAAGCCGGAGTTCCGTTTAATACTTTGTTGGCGAGCACGGCTTCTACAAATTGCTTTGTGGCAGTAAGTGATCGTAACGAATCTCTTTCGCGTAGTTCGGCAAGGTTAACCAAAAAAGCCTCTTCATCATCTGGGCGCGCCGCCAATGTTTGTCCCCATTCATCATGAGTTTGATATCCCATTGCATCGCATCTAAGATCTACATAAGCACGTAAAATATAAATTAATTCTAGGTCTGTCAATGTAACTGTTTTTTTATGACTTTTTGACATGTATTTTTCTTTTTCTTTTTTATGTATTTATTGCTTTATACAATATTGTTGGTGTCATATCGTGATATGACATAATGTACGTGTCTTAAAATACTATTAGGAATCTCTTTTCTTACGTTTTCATCCAAAACAACAATAGCTGCTAATGCTGCGCTACGTTGATTTCTGCCGATCAAAGTTGCAATAACCGCTAATTTATCTGCATTAATATTTAATGCTTCAAATGCTTCTGGGTTATCTTTACAATCACTTTTATATTTTGCAAAATATTCTTTTGCAATTTTATTCATTCTTTCTGTTGCTTCTACTTTTGTCATATTGTCTAATTATCTCAAAATAACTTGATTTAAAATGTGAATGAGTAGTATATCTATCAAAATATTTAATTGGAACTGACCACCTTACCTGGACACCCCGGAGAATTTTTGGACCTTCAGTCTTTGCTGATATTACCTTACCAATTCGTCCAAAAAACCATTTTTGATATCGGCCTGTATCAATAAACATTACAAGATCACCAACATTCATATTCAAATATTGATGGCGTCTAAAAATTTATTTTCTATTCCAAGCATATCATCTTCCTGACCTGCTTCATATCCAAACATGTACATTTTATCTTTTTGCATTCTAATTGGATCGCCGTTATAGCCGTCTAAGTAACCTACTCGATATTTTGTAAATGGTAACATTTGTTTAGTAATTAATAATTAATAAGCCTTATAGAACATTCTGTATACCAAAAAGCTTTTTTTGAAGAATAAACAAGACACCTATAAATATCATGTTTATTTGGTTTCAATCTAATAACAACGCCAATTTTGCAAATTTTATTGCTACTGGTTTTGTGCCTGCGTATAATTACAAGATCGCTGACTTTAATATTTGTACTCATGTTACTAAGAAATACTTTGAATTATAGGTATAATTAGTAACGTAAATAATACATAAAGCATCCCCATAATAAACAAGAATGCCACAATACCATATATTGCGCATCCAGATAGGATTTCAAAGAATGAAAAATCAGATGCAATAAGAAAAAATATTATTAAGAAAAAAATAATTAATTCCATTTGGTGGGTCCCCCGGGAGTCGAACCCGGAACCAACGGGTTAAAAGCCCGGTGCGCTACCATTGCGCCAGAGACCCAAATATCTTATCAATGATTAATCTTGTGATCCCTCAACAATGTCAAGATCACATTTTAAAAACTGTTCTTCTTTTCCATCCCATTGAGGAAAAACTACCGTAATAGTATTACCATTAATTTCTTTTACAAATCCTGTCATTTTCTTTTTCAATTTTTTTGATTCTTGAATTAATCTTTCTTGCCGCCGCCATTGAGCAAATGTTAACATCGTTGATTTTCCTGGGCGTACCTTATCACCTTTTTTCATAATTAAATTTCCACTATTGTTGGTAGGGCAGGCCGGACTTGAACCGGCACGATTATTATAATCAACGGGTTTTAAGCCCGGCGTGTCTACCATTCCACCACTGCCCCATAATTTTATATAATATTGGTTCGCGAAATATGTTCGTCGTCGTAAACCATATTATCTTCAGCGTATAATTCTAATATTTCTTTTATCTTATTAATTTGTTGAACATAGTAATAAAAATTATCATCTTCAATCTTATTATTTTGCCCCCAAATATTAATGTGATACAGATTTTCATCTATTTTTTTTGCAAGAAGCATTAATATGTTATGCTTTCCACATTCGCGAAGATTGTCTGGATTGTTTTTCATGTTCAATAAAAGTATGGATGTTTATTTAGTAGGCCCACCGGGATTTGAACCTGGAACCGACGGTTTATGAGACCGTTGCTCTAACCAATTGAGCTATGGGCCCGTTATTTTATTTGACTATGTATCTATTATACCACGTTTACGTTATGTTTTCACATTTTTTTAAAAAATAATTAATGCTAACGTTCCAAGCATAAAACAACATGGTACCCAAAAAACAGGATCTTCAATAAGTGGCAAAGGCTGCTCCTGCGAAACGTAATAGTATTTTGATTTATTTTTCATAATCTTATATCTTATTATAATATAAAAAGGATATTATTTTCACAGAATTTTTATTAATAAATATCTTTAAGGTCAAGTCAGTCGAAGCCCAGAATTACTGGGCCTGACTGAAATATATTATGCAGCGATAAAGGTGACCCCGCATTCGGCGAGTTTCGCTTCCTGCTTATCAGAGTCTTTGGCGGTGCGTGCCTTATGAGGAACATCCACCCGATACCAGGTTTCACGAATTCCCTTTTCCTTATGTTTGGGGAGAAAGATCTCCACACACTCATGACCAACCGCGTCGGTGGTGAAAGTGGCTTGGACATTATCACCAGCGCTGAGCTGAGTGTGATACAGCCCGCTAGCGGTGGTCATAGCGAAGTAACCGCCTTTGCAGCACATGTGAGTGATTCCGTTACGACGATAGATTTTACGAGATGCTTTGTTTTTCATGCCTATTCCTTTGTTCCTTGATTATGTATCTATTATACCACAAAATGGGTATTCTTTCACACAATACACAAATTAATTAAGTATTTATTTTTATTGAATCATTTCAACCACTTACGCTTTTTTAAAAAAAAATAGAATTTTTGTGAAAGAATTGTTAAACTGTGGTACAATAGATACATAATCAAGGAACAAAAGGGCTGACATGACAGACAATAAATTACGGAAAATTTACTCACGTAAAAACTGTATTCACATGTGTTATAAAGGTGATGTTTATGCACCTTGTGAACTAAATGAATTTGGTAAGATTACATTGTTAGAATCTGCCTTTGCTAAAAACGAACAGGCTTACGCAATTCTAGAAGATATTGGACAATTAACGATCACAAAAAACGATCGTACAGCATCCGAAGTCTGGAAATTAATTGATTTAGACAAGCTGCCCAGAAAAAACAAGGCAACTAAATCAGTTAATCGGTTTGAAGGATTAACTATTCCAGAGATGGCAGATCTTATCAAAGACGAACAAAAAAGTCAACAAAATAAAATGTATACTCCTCTGTATACATTACTGTGTAGGCGAGATGGTAGTGTAACTAAGACTGATCATGAAAATGGTGGGATTGTTACACATTACTCAGATTACCCAGAACATCCTATTGATTAATTTTGATGTTGTGTTTAGTACTAGAAAGTTAATTAATGCTAGACAGATCAGATACTAGTACTAATTTAGTATTAACTAGATCAGTTAGATCAGTTAGATCAGATTAGATCAGATTAGATCTTATAAGATCAGATCAGTTAGATCAGATCAGATCAGTATAGAATAGATATAATAATTTTTACTAATTTGTAAAATAAAAAAATGAGAAAAAGTGAA
>Ga0114999_10006430_pt1 | contig 13535 bp, 11 predicted proteins | sample ArcticOcean_MG_C_3_FD_89820 | JGI IMG/M metagenome (GOLD analysis project Ga0114999, IMG submission 89820) | Marine microbial communities from western Arctic Ocean - ArcticOcean_MG_CB8_126 | ecosystem: Environmental > Aquatic > Marine > Oceanic | place: Arctic Ocean: Canada Basin | collected...
CACGATCCGACCACACAGCTCACTCGGATACCGGCCGCCGACACCTGAGGCAATCATGCCCAAGCTTCAACTGGTCGTGAATCCGAGATAATAAGTGGTAACGCTATCGGGGGCAGGTCAGTTAACCCTGATTCCTGCGACAACGTACTACCGCCTCCGACCGAGCCGACGGAGCTGCGGACTCAAAGCGCAACCGACACGGCGAAAGCCGATAATCCAGCGATTAAGACGATGTGCGTGGCGTGGTATGCCGGCCCTCGAGGTTCCGAATCGCTTTCGGTGGCGCTCATCGCTATGAACAGTGATGAAGCTGCAATAGCTCACTACGATCTTCTGAAGAGCGAGTTTTCAAATGGCGGGATCACGTTCGACGAACAATCGAGCGGGGATCGTGATTGGTTGACCGCTAATATCGATCAAGAAGGCATGGGGACGATGGTGATCGTTCGCATCGGTTCGAAGCTCGCTAGTGCTTTGAATGGTCCGACGAGCGATCAGCCAGTGTGGGACACCAGCTGGATGCTCGATCTAACGGATCAGGTTTTAGAACAACTCCCGTAGCGTAAATAGAAGCACATCTGGGTTAGGGCAGGCGTACACTGCCCTCGCTTTGCCAGAATCTTCAGACACACCCGATACCTCAGACAACCCCACCGAAGGTCCGACCGCTTCGGTCGGGGGCTCGGAAGATGAGACCCTGAATCAAGTTCAGGATGATGACGCTCAATCCTCGAGTGACGGTGCTAAGGCAGATTCTAATTCGTCACTTGGGCTGATGTACGGGTTGTCGGCGGGCCACGGTATTAAGCATTTCGGGCAGGGTGCACTGCTCGTGATGATCCCGAGTATCAAGGCGACGATGGGGCTTTCCGATGTTGCGATCGGTGGTATTACGTCAGTGCAGTCGATCTCGTCGGGGATCGCCAACATACCTGCTGGCATTTTGACTGATATGTTCCGCAAGAAGATCGCATGGATACTTCTCGCCGCTATGCTCATGGTCGGTACCGGATACATTCTGATCGGTGTATCGCCGTACTACTGGGCACTCCTTGTTGGTGTTGCGATTGTCGGATTCGGTACATCGCTGTGGCACGCTCCTGCTTTCGGCACACTGGCTGCAAGGTATCCGGAGCGGCGTGGCTTTGCTATGGCCGCGCACCTGACCGGGGCGCAAATAGGGAATACGACGTCGCCGTTGATAATCGGTTTCCTTCTAGCTGGATCAATCGGATCCTGGGTTGTGTTCAGCGGGATCGACTGGCGCTGGCTTGCCGTGATTGTTGCGATTCCGATGTTTATGACCGGGATAGTGGTGATCGCAAAGTTCAAGACGGCCGGTGCCGAATCGTCGGGATCGGTAAGCCTCAGCGAGTATTTTGAGTCGGCGAAGAGATTACTCACCAATCCGGGCGTACTCGGCATGGCGTTGCTTGGTGCCCTGCGAGGAGCGATTCACAACTCGTTCCAGGTGTTTCTCGTTCTATACATGCGTGAGGAACTCGACTATTCGGATACGTTCGTTGGAGTTCATATAGCGTTGATAACTATGGCTGGGATCGTTTCGACTCCGGTTATGGGCAACATTTCGGATCGAATAGGTCGCAGGCCAGTTATTGCGTTTGCAATGAGTTCGATGACGGTTCTTATCTTCCTGTTCCTGCAGTTTGATTCGGGACTGGCGATGACGGCGTTGATCGCCGTGCTGGGTCTCTTCTTCTTCTCGGTGATGCCGATCATCAACGCCGCAGCGATGGACATGATCGATAAAGGCTCGGAGGGATCGGGAACAGCGCTAATGTTTTCCGGAGGTGCGGTTATCGGGTCATTTACCCCAATTGCCGCCGGGTTCATCAACCAGTCGAGCGGATTTCATGGCGTGATCATATTCTCAGGAGCTATCGCTGCCGTGGGCGCGCTTCTATCGCTGGTCCTGCCGATGAAGTCAAAGATTTCGAGCTAGTTTGCGCTGATCGAGTATCCGATTCCGCGGTGTGACCTGATCAGGCTCTCCTTGTCCGTATTTTCGGAATCCCGTTCGAGTTTTTGACGGAGTCGCCTAATGGCCATGTGGACTGCAGCGTCGGAGACATCATCACTGCCCCAGGCATCGGTTTTCAACTTCGAGTACCCAACCACTACGCCCGGATCCAACAACAGGGTTTTCAGGACGTCCCATTCGGTGAGGTTTAGATCGATTTTTGCATCGTTGACGGTTGCCTGCTTCCGCCCGAAGTCCAGCAGCATGCCCTTAGTTGTGAACGTGGTGTGCTCGACTTTTCGACCCTCTGTGCGACGGGTTACCGCTCTAACCCTTGCGATGAGTTCGATCGCTTCAAATGGCTTGGTTATGTAATCATCGGCGCCAATTAAGAGGGCTTTTGCAACGGATTCAGTCACTTTATTTCCGCTGACGACAATCACAGGAATTTCGGTGTGTTTTCGTATCTGCCTGAGCACTTCTATGCCGTCGATATCGGGTAGACCCATATCGAGGAGCATGAGGTCTGCACTATTGGATTCGAGGTAATCCACCGCGTCGCCACCGAGTTCGAATTCGACAAATTCGTGGCGAGTGGCTGAGACCTCCATGCAGATTCTAATGTGATCGCGTTGATTAGGATCGTCGTCGCAAATGATGATTCTCATAGCGAAGCCCCCTACCCACATCCAGAATAAAAATGCATTACGTGTACTTTAGCTAAACAATAACAGATTCAGGATTCTTTCTGATCGTTAATGCTATCGCTGAAGTTGGAACAGCGTATCAAAACATCGGTTAATTTCGTGATTATCTAAGTAAGCTACGACGAGATATTGCGATTCATGCATTTTATTTTTTGATCCGTTATTCCCGTTGTTGGCGACACCGACCGTTCAGGACTTATTTATGAAAGCCATTGATATACATGCTCACGTTCCGAGAATGCCTGGGATTCCGGAGTACGGAATTGAGCCGGGACTGCGCCGTATGTTCCGTATGAACGACGAGCCGGATGATGTTGCGAAGATGGTGGAGACGTACCGTTCGATCGACACGATGGCTGTGATCTTTTCAGTAGATGCGGAGACCGAGACTGGAGATCTTCCCGATCCGAATGACTACGTTGCCGAAACTGTTTCGGCTCACCCGGACGTGCTTATGGGGTTCGCCAGCGTAGATCCTCGTAAAGGCGATGCTGCCGTTATCGAACTCGGGCGTGCGATTACGGTTCTTGGCCTACGAGGGCTGAAACTTCACCCGATCCACCAGGCTTTCTTTCCTGACGATCCTGCGTTCACTCCGTTGTTTTCGAAGGCCGAGGAGCTTGGTATTCCCGTACTGATGCATTCGGGCTACGCGGCTGCCGGTGCGAACACGCCTGGCGGTGGTGGTTTCGAGTTGGCATATTCTCGACCGATTCCGCATGTCGATTCGCTTGCAGCGCGACATCCGGGGCTTACGATCATCATGGCTCATCCTGCGTGGCCGTGGATTCAGGAGCAGGTGGCTGTGGCCCTGCACAAGCCGAACGTTTTCATTGATCTTTCTGGGTGGGCTCCGAAGTACATTCCTAAAGAACTGATTACTGAGGCGAGTGGCCGACTTCGAAAGAAAGTGCTGTTTGGTTCGGACTACCCGTACGTTTCACCGGTTACGTGGATGGAGCAGTTTGCGGAGCTTGAGATTCGTGAGGAGGCTCGCCCGTTGATTCTCCACGACAACGCGGCTGGGATTCTGGGCCTGGACTAGGTGTTGTTTCGTTCTTCCTCTCGGGGAGAAGGGATAGAATGGGCAGGTCAGATTTCACACGTAACCGGGTAGAACTGGTGTCGGTGTTGAGTTGGAGCAGGGGGTTCTAGTTAACCCTCAAAGCTGTTACGGTCGAGTGCAAGTTCATATGTCCTTTAACGCGATGCGCCCCTCCGGAGGCGTAATTGGAGGGGCACATGGGCTCGCAGCGGAGACTGTGCCAGTCACTTCAGAGCCCGTGAAGTTTTCTGGCGGCGTGAGGTTTGTGTGTCCGCACAAACCTCACGCTTTTCATCAAGTTGTCTCTACGCGATATTCAGTTTTGTTTGCCATTTGGCACGATGATCTGGATGTTGCGCGCCTGCGAAAATATTCATTCTCGGGGCGCTCCAGGTCATTGTTCGGATGCCTAGACCGTAACTTTGGTTGAGGTGAACTGCCGCGGTACCGCAGTTCTTGCAGCTACTCCTCCATTAAGGTTCATCAAGGCCGATTTCAGGCGACTGTCGAGAATCCGCAAGCTGCTGATGAGCTTCAGTCGGCGGTACTCTGGGATGACCTGAAGCTGCATTGCTTCCAGCTCTCCTGCGATTTTCAAGACGGCGTTTTCTATCAACGCTGTATCGGCTTCGACAGGTAATGCGGGTTGAATTACTGGAGCGGGTTCGGGCTCACGTTCGGGTGCACGTTTGCCGTTTACCACTTCGTCGATGATGTCTTCGATCGATAGCGTTGCGGACGTTTTTGCGCGTCCGACGATCCGCTCGACGTGGACGCTTGAAAGGCGTCCTTCGATGAATGGTTGGGCGATTTCTCGCTGCCGTACGTGGTCTTCGATATCAGCAATTGAACGGGCTTCTTTAAAGGTGAGTTCGCCACTGTTTACCTTTTCGCCAAGGCCCGGATCGAGCGTACGAATTAAGCTTTCGTAATGGTGAATTGTGCCGGGTGTAATTCCGGTTCGACGGGCCAACTCTTGCTGGGTAACTTCGTGGGTGTCACGGTATTCCATGAAAGCTTTACCGAGCTGCATTGCTGGTACAAGAGATGAGTGGTATTGCTCGGCAAGTGAGAGCTCCCAGCGTTCCTGAACGGTGACTTCGTCCTTGACGGTGCACTCGATAATTACCTCGCCGGCTTCTTTGGCTGCGGTGAGCTTTCGTTCGCCCGCGAGTAGAAGGTATCCCTTGTCGGTGGCCAGAACGACGGGGTCGCGTTTTGAGCGAACTGAACGGGTATTTTCACGACGTCCGTTTGGCTTCTTGGAACGTGGTAGATCTGGGTCCGGGAAGATCTGGTCTATCGGAATCTTCAACTTGTTTTCCTCTTGTGAGCTCGGGTATGAAACAGAGTTCAGTTCTGAAATAATTTCTGAATGGAATGTGAAGCTCATCTGGATTGAACTCACAACACATTCCAATTCGATAGTGAATATTCTCCATCTTCCAAGAAGTAGATTTAAAAACTGTCCAACTTGGGGAAGCCCCATTCCAAATAACATTTGACTTTGGAATTTCTGGGAGATAGTGTGGAGACACCACCGGCTTGGAATGATCGTTTCCCAGTTCAAATGACCCTTCAAGAACAAACTCCAACTATTCCCCCGTATGTCCCGTACAGGACATTCCAAACATTTTTAGAATTCCTTCTAGTAGAGGGCATTCCGGACAGAATTGACCGTACCGTTTGGGGCTCACGATTTTCGGGAAGTTCTGGGACACAGTTGATGACCACGCTGAAGGTTCTGAATTTGATCGATTCAGAAGGTCGACCGTCAGAGGATTTGGAAGATCTTGTGCATGGTGAGGGAGAGCACCGACGCTCGACTCTGCGGCATGTGCTTGAACGTTTTTACGTTCCGGTTTTTGAGCTTGATTTGGAGCGCGCTACCCGGGGTCAGTTTCACGACGCGTTCAGGAAATTCGGTACCAAAGAAGGCGTACTAACGAAGTGTGAAGGTTTCTTTATTCGCGCTGCGCAGGCTGCGGGAATCGAGCTTTCAAAAAGGATTGTTGCACGCCGTCACGGGGCGAGTAAGTCGCGCACAGCCCCTGCGCAGGCTCGGCCTAAAACGTCTTCTCCGCCGGCTCAGGTAGCGGAAAAAACAGCGAGTCAGATGCCGGTTGAAGTCGTGACGTCGGGCAGCTCGATGATGCTGGAACTGGCCGACCGTATTTTGGCGAAATATCCAGATTTTGACCCGGCTTGGGATGCGACAGTTCAGGCCAAATGGCTGGACGGAATGACCAAGCTTTCAGAGGGCCTTTCAGTCAATCCTGTGGAGCGCGATGCTGGCATTGAAGAAGGCCCGCCGGACGCGTAGATATTTGGGTGTGGCGTCGCCTTAAAGCGCCTCTGGGTAGAGCCGGTATTCGACGATGTTTAGAGTCCGACCGTCGGGTGTGATCATGTCGTACTCGTCTTCGATCTCTCCGCCGAGTTTTTCGGGGATTCGTCGACTCGGAATGTTTTCTCGGTCGACGGGATACTTCAGATAGTCGCATTCGATTTCTTGCGCAGCCCAGCCACATACTGCCTCGATCGCTTCAAATCCCAGGCCTTTTCCGTGCAAGCTTTCGATTATCCATATGCCGAGTTCTGGCGTGCGGGTTTCGGGGTGATGAAGCCCGAGGCATCCGACGAATTCGTTTGGATTTTCTTTGCTGACCGCGGTTAGCTGGAGATTGGTGTTGTTGATCAGGCCTTCCATAGAGTTCGCTATGAACTCTGCGGTTTCGACGCTCGACTTCGCAGGAGGCGGAAACATGTACTTGGTGACGCGTTCGTTGAATCCAACGAAGATGGGGTCGAGGTCGATGATGCTTGTCGGACGGAGAATCAGGCGCTCGGTGACAATCTCTACGTTGAGTAGCTGGATGTCACTGAGCAGGACCATCAGGCAGTGTCGCCAACGAGGGTGAGTCGTTCGGCTGCTGCGGTGCCTGTGAGCTCGATAACGCTCATTGCTGACTCGCGGGCTTTCTTGCCGCTGGGTGCCACCGATTTGAACATAGCCTGAGTTTCGGGGTGGCATGTCAGGAAAATGACCTGGAAGCGTTCCGAGAGATCCATAATGACCTTGCAGGCGGCTTTTGCTCGCTCGGGGTCGAAGTTCACCAAGATGTCGTCGAGCACGACAGGCATCGGCTCGGCGTTCTTGGCGTACTCCTCGATCAGAGCGAATCTCATCGCAAGGAACAACTGCTCTGCGGTACCACGGCTTAGCTCGTTTGCACGCTTGGTGTGAGCCTCGCCCTCGACCACTTCGAGGTCCTGTTCCTTTTCACCGATTACGGCTCGGACGCTTGTGTAGCGTCCCAGCGTGAGGTCTGACAGATACTTGGATGCCGATTTCATCAAGGCGGGCTGGCGTTCCTGCTGGAACTCTTCACGGGTTCGCTCGAATACGTCTCGGGCTATCGTTAGCACGGCCCATCGCTGAGCGTCGCTTGCGAGCTTCTCTTCGAGGACGTTTATCTTCGAGTGGAGTTCGAGCGCCTGTCCGGATTTTTCAAATTCGACTTGCTGGCGGCGTAGATCGCCCTGTTCTGAGTGGAGCTCGTTGACGACGCTTCGCATGCGTTTTTCTTCATCTTCGAGCTGCTGCAGTCGTGCGAATGCTTCTTCGTGAGGAGTCGCCTCAAGATCATCGCGGTACGGTTGGCCATCTTCGCTGCTCAAGAGTGGTGAGTTCTCAAGAAGCTCGGAGAGTTTGCGTTCGAGCTCGCGGCGTTCTTGTACTTGAATAGCGAGGGCTTTGAACTCTTCGTGATCGTATGTTTCACCTTTTTCGAGCAGTGAACCGATCTTGGCGTCGAGTTCTGACATCCGACCTTCGAGCGTCTGGAACTCAGTGCTCCAGTTGTCTATTTCAGTTGCGATCTGGTTCTGGCGTTCGACGGCTCTGTCGTGGGCGAGCAGTCGTTCAGCGAGATCTTCGAGCGTGGCTGTTCCCGCCTGGGCAGGTGCCTCAGGAAGCTCGGCGGCCTCGAGAATCTCCGATAAGCGGAAGTCGATCTCGCCTGCGGTGTCGGACATTTGAGATACGCGCATACGCAGGCTGGCTGTTGTTCGCTGCTGGCTCTTGAGCGTTCGGATGCTCGCCATTACGTTTGCGGCCTGCGACGGATCGAGGTCGATTCGCAGTTCAGATCGTTCGAGCAGTAGCTGCCAGCGATTTTGTACGTCGGCAAGGGTGTTCGAGTTGAGTGCGAGTTGAGCGTGGGCTTCGGTCAGGCGTGTATCGATGGTAGCGAGTCGGGCTGCCTGTGTTTCGAACTCTCGTGAGACAGATTCGAACCTGCGTCGAAGATCGAGTGACCGATCGAGTTCGCCCGCTTTTTCTTCGACGTCTCGTATTGAAGCTGTGTCCTTGATGCCGAATTCGCCGGCAATTTCAGTAATTTCTTTCGTTACAGCATCCAGACGCTCTTGGACTTCATCAACTTGAGCAGTCGCAACGTCTTTGGCTTCACCGATGGCGGGTTTGCGGATCGTGATCTTGAAACCACCAGCGGCTCTTGCGCGCGATATCAGCATGAATCCTGCTACGGCTCCGAGCAGGCCAGCGAGAGCGCCGGACAGTTCGCCGCTCATGTAACTCCATGCCACAGAGGCAATGCTGACGATTATTACCATTATCGGTAGCAAGATAGATCCGACGAATCCGCCGATGTCTTCGGTTTCGGTCTGTGCGAGCGTCTCAGTGAGATTCTTCTGAGCCTCGGCGAGTTCGGTACGAACGGATCCCGAATCCCCGATTGCTGCACGTAGCCTTGATAGTCGGTCGCGCTTTTTCTCTAGATCGGCAGATATTTCGGTTGGGACGTCGGTTAGGGCATCTCGTGCACCGGCGAGTTTTAGGGCTTCATCGGCCATTGTCTCGCGGTCTTCGGTACGACTTTGAACCGTTAGCTCGGCTTCCTGATAGCTTCGGCGAGCTGTTGTTAGTTCTCGTCCTGCTGATTCCAGATTTGACTGGAGATCCATGGGTGTTTCAAATTCGCTAACGGCCGATTCGGACCAACCGAGTTCTGCGAGATCACGGTCTAGCTGAGCCTGCTCTTTTTCGAGTTCCTGCTCCACTACTGGTAGATCGGTTACGGCCTTCGTGTAGTAGGCGGTTTCCATGAGCAGTTTGCGAATGTCATCGCCGTGTTCAATGAAAGCATCGACTACGCCGACTGATTCAGATTCGGTTTTTCGTTCCTGTTGGCGAAGATCACCATCGTCCATTTGGCCCTGCAGGGCGGTTTTCTGGTCGACCAAGTTGTCCAACTGCAGCTGACCGTCTTCTGGGAGCATGTCGTTTGCGGGAAGTTCCGAGATCTGTCGATCGATTTCGGTCTTTCGTTCCCAGGGCTTACGAAGGTTGACGAGCGTCTTCTGACGTTCGATACCAGACCGCATCTCTTCGTGTTCCGAAGATTGAGCGGCGATATTTTCTTCCAACTGTTCAAGATTGTTTGCGAGTTCGGTGTACTGGTCGCTTCCGCGTCGTGTCTCTTCGAGCTTGGCTCGCGCTTCTGAGAGATCTTTATCGAGTTTTCTCATGCGGCCGGCGCGTGGGCTTCGGAGTTTGCGGAGCTCATCGTCGAGTTCGCCACGGGCGTCCGTGAGCGAGACGTTGGCCAGACCGAGTCCGACCGAGTAGATTTTGTCGCGAATCTCGTCTGAGTTGAGCGACGACATCACCTGAAGTTCGCTCAGCGAAATTGAAAATACGTTTGTGTAGAGCTCGCTGTCGATTCCGCCGAGAAGCGTGCGAAGTAGCTCGTCGCCACCTTCGGATTGGCCTGTAATTGAGACTTCACCGCGGCGTTTGCCATCTCGCCTGTGGATATTGAAATTGGCGTCCTGCGAAGTAACGAGAGACACCGCACCTGAACCGGCTTCTGGCTTGAAGTGGTTGTAGAGAAACAGCTCTCTGAGCGATGAACGGTCGGCTTTTGTGACGTAGCCGAACAATGTCGAGCGTAGGAACGCACGAATCGCCGATTTACCGGCTTCGTTCGGACCCTCGAGCAGCGTGAGCTGGCTGGACATATCGTTGAAATTTCGATCAGCGAATGGTCCGAAGTTTTCGATATGTATGCCTGTTAGTCGCATGCTATTTGCTTTGCTCCAACAGTTCGGCGAGATACCAACGGGCTTCTTCTGCCCATGCTGAAACCTGATCATCGGTCGGCTTATCAAGTCCGTTGCGCCGGCCTGTGTAAACGTCGGAAACCACTTCCGTCAGGCGGTCGATTTCGTCTGATTCGATGGACGATAGCAGTGCCCGTTTAAGTGTGGCACCAAGGAAATCGTCGGCTTTAGCGCGGGATTCGATGTCGATAGTAGGTCGGGTTGAATCGATGATTCGCTCGACCCATACCCACGGCGAACCGCCACCACTCCATGCGCTTCGGGCTGAATCGAGAAGATCTTCAACAGCACCACTTGCTGCGAGCTGCTCGTGAAGTGGGCCTCTTCCGACAATTGTGAGTCGGGAGACGACGTCTCGGTCTTCAGCCTGAACGCTCAGGTTATCGGTTGCCTGCCTGATGGCAGAGTCGAGACTGTCGATTGTCTCGAGATTGGTTATATCTACTTCGCCGCGTTCGTACCTGACGACATCGAGTGCGACAAATTCGCTTCGTGATGCACCGCTGGGGTCGACATCAACTACCAGTGCTCCACGAGCGCCTGTTTCGTTCGGGTGTCGTCCCTGAGTGTTGCCGGGATAGGCAATTACGGGTGCTGATCGTTTGAGAGTCTGGCGAGTGTGAACGTGACCCAGTGCCCAGTAGTCGATTCCCGATTCTGAGAGGTCTTCGACCGTGCAGGGTGCGTAGTTCGGGTGTGCGCTGTTGGCTCCTACGTTAGCGTGAAGGAGTCCGATTGCGAACAGGTTGCCTGACTGAGGCGGGCTGAACTGGGTTGCGAGATTGTCGGTTACCTCGCGGGTTGGGTAGCTCATGCCCTGAACGGCAGCGACCACTTCGCCGTTCTTCTCTACGTTGATCCATTCGGGAGTCGCACCGAATATGTGGACGCCTTCCGGCCAGGAGATAGATGATTGCCAGCCGTCGAGAGGGTCGTGGTTGCCGTGAACTACGAATGACTGAATGCCGGCTTCGGAGAGTTTTGCGAGACCGTCCCTGAAGCGGAGTTGCGCTCGGACAGATCGATCGGCGCCATCGTATACGTCACCAGCGATCACGAGGAAGTCAGCGTTTTGGTTAATGCAGAGATCGACCAGATTCTGAAAGGCTTCGTAAGTTGCCTCTCTAAGTCGGGTCGCTACTCGATTATCGGCGTCACCGACGCCCGCAAAGGGTGAGTCGATGTGAAGGTCTGCCGCGTGTACAAAGCGGAAAGAGTCCATATCGTTACGCTAACTCGCTGATAGGCCGGTTTCGTGCATTTGGGTGGTGCTCGGCGGGTTCGACTTCCCGCTGAATGCAAGATCAGCCTGTCACTATTGTCAGTCTAGCCCAGAAGGGTATGTTCGTAGGAGAGGGCTGTCACGTACAAGTTACGTGGGGGTGAACACGCGGGTACGGACGTACTGAATTTTGAGATTGAGCGCATCTTACGGCTTTTGACCAATATAGATGCCCCGGCCAGTTAGGCCTTCTTCGAGGTGTTCTACCTGCAAATCGGCCTTTTTGAAGGCGTTCAGGTACTCATTGTGAGTGAACCAGCCCATTACGTGGGTTTCGGTTACTCGTGAGATGCCTGATGAGTCGCCGATCATGTATTCGAGAACGAGTCTGCCGCGCTCGACGGGTTCGGAGACCATCATGCGTGAAACGACGAATTCATCAGTTTCGAAGGTGCTGAGGTTTTTTTGACCAACTAGCCACGATTCTGGGGTGAGCCAGGGTTCGATGATGAGAATTCCGCCCTTTTTCAGGTGGGATGCCATGTTTGCGATGGCTTGTTCCATGCGTTCGACTGTTTTGGTGTAGCCGATGGATGAGAACAGACAAAGTACGGCGTCGAATTTTGTATTTAGGTCGAAATCGCACATGTCGCCAGTGTGGAACGGTGTCCCGGGGGTGCGTTCTCTGGCGATGTCGACCATTTCCTCGTCCAGATCAATCCCGGTGCAGTCGAACTGGTTTACGAGGTGTTCTAGGTGCTTTCCGGTTCCGCAGGCGACGTCGAGTAGGGTTTTGGCGTTTGGTGCTCGCTCATGTATAAGTTCGGTGATGAGTTCGGTTTCTGCCTCGTAGTCCTTGTAGGAGTAGATGGCATCGTAGTATTTGGCGGTTTTGGTGAACATGAAGCGGGAGGTTAGCCGATGAACATATCGAGGACGTTGCCGAAGCCAGAACCGTCGAGCCGGTACAGCTCGGTGAATCCGCATTTTGTGCAGGAGACGGTCTGGTATTTCTGATTTTGGAGATTGAATAGTCGGCTGACGCCCGATCCGGTCGTTCTGATCTCGCCTGCTTTATAGGTCGTGGTGTGGCATTTTTCGCACGTGTATTGGCGTTGTTCCATGATGTTCCTTGCGGATTAGGTGCGGGTGGGTAGCAGCGAGCCACATAGTACATCGTCATGCTGAACTTGATTCAGTATCTCGTTTGGCTGGTGAAATTGCCGGATCCAGCCTCCCCACCGAAGGTCTCTCCACTTCGCTTTGCCCTTCGACTGGCTCAGGATGCACTTCGGTCGAGAAATCGGAGCAGTTCGCGTCCCCTCCCCAGATCCTTCGACTCCGAGGACTTCGCTCAGGATATCGGTCGTGAGGGAGGTGGTCATTGTTTCAGACAATAAAAAGGGTCGCACCTTTCGATGCGACCCTTCATGAATTGCTTTGTAAAGCAAAGGCTATTTAGAAGCCCATGTCTCCACCAGGCGGTCCACCTGCCGGCATTGCTGGCATTGGCTCGTCCTTTTCGCTGATCAGAGTCTCGGTTGTGAGAATCATTCCAGCTACGGAAACAGCGTTTTCGACTGCTGCTCGGGTTACTTTGGCAGGGTCAACAATTCCCATCTTGACCATGTCACCGTACTCACCGATGTGAGCGTCGAAACCGAAGTTTTTGTCGTCGTTGTCGGCAACTTTGCTGAGAATCACGGCACCTTCGTAGCCAGAGTTGGCTGCGATGACGCGGATTGGAGCGAGAAGTGAACGCTTCAAGACGTTGATACCGGTCTGCTCGTCAGGGTTGTCTGACTTTACGCTGGCGAGGCCTTCAGAAGCTCGAATGAGGACTGTTCCACCACCGGGAACGATTCCTTCTTCAACAGCAGCACGAGTAGCCGAAAGGGCGTCTTCCATGCGCTGCTTCTTCTCTTTCATCTCAATCTCCGTGGCTGCGCCTACCTTGAGTATTGCTACTCCGCCGGACAGCTTGGCGAGTCGCTCCTGGAGCTTCTCACGGTCGTAGTCGGAAGTAGTGTCAGCGACCTGTGCCTCAATCTCAGCCTTTCGGCCCTTGAGAGCATCAGCAGAGCCATCACCATCGACAAATGTGGTTTCGTCCTTGTTGACGACGACCTGTTTGCACTTGCCGAGGTCATCGAGAGTAACCGAGTCGAGTTTGCGACCGATTTCTTCGGAGATGACCGTGCCGCCGGTGAGGACAGCGATGTCTTCGAGCATTGCCTTTCGGCGGTCACCGAACCCGGGAGCCTTTACGGCTGCGACGTTCAATGTGCCACGAAGCTTGTTCACAACGAGAGTAGCGAGAGCCTCGCCCTCAACGTCTTCTGCGATAACAAGAATGTTCTTGTTGGTCTGCAGAACCTTCTCAAGAACAGGGAGAAGGTCAGAAATTGCAGAAATCTTCTGCGAAGTGATCAG
>Ga0114999_10006432_pt1 | contig 13527 bp, 13 predicted proteins | sample ArcticOcean_MG_C_3_FD_89820 | JGI IMG/M metagenome (GOLD analysis project Ga0114999, IMG submission 89820) | Marine microbial communities from western Arctic Ocean - ArcticOcean_MG_CB8_126 | ecosystem: Environmental > Aquatic > Marine > Oceanic | place: Arctic Ocean: Canada Basin | collected...
CTGCGCTTTGTGCATAGTGGAGAAAATGTCCTCTTGTTAGGACCCCCTGGCGTGGGTAAATCACACCTCGCCATTGGACTGGGCATCAAAGCCATTCAAGCAGGCCATCGCGTTTACTTCCTCACCCTACACGATCTGGTGGCCAAAGCCAAAAATGCACGACGCGGTTGGACAACTTTTCACGCACCCTGACAAGATATGAGCTGCTCATTTTAGATGAAGTCGGATATCTGCCCTTAGAACAACACGATGCCATCTTCCTCTTTGAGGTGGTTGCCAAACGATATGAAGCACAAAAGGCTTCCATCATCACCTCCAACAAAACATATGCTTCTTGAGGTGACATCTTCCCGGATCCTGTTCTGGCCACCGCACTTTTAGATAGACTCCTCCATCAGGCCACCACATTGGCCATCAAAGGGGACAGTTACAGACTCCGACATCGAAAAGCAGCTGGACTTGTCCCTGAAAGCAGACCCCAAAGTTAGTCGTCACATTAGACGACTAAATGCAAAGGACAATTTATGCCTTATATCGATTTCACTCACTTGAAAACACTCACACCACAGGCCTTTAAACTCTATGCCTGTTTCTTGGATATGGCAGAAAACAAAAACACCACCACCTTGACACTTCCCCTATCTGACCTCGGTGGTAGCAGTGGACTGCAAGCCTATTGTCCTTACCCTGCGCTTAGACACGGAAAGGATGGACAACTCAGACGCGCAATAGCTGAACTCATCACAAGAGGACTCATACATAAAAAAGGACAACGAGGACGGAAACCCAACACCTACACACTACTCAACCCTCCTGATCCACACACCCAAAATCAAACCCTTTTAAACGGAGAATACCATGCCACCATAACACTACCTTTATACGCAATAGTGTCCATTTTTATACCGGTGCATTTGTCCAAGAATAAAACGCGCTTGACAGTCAAAGACATCAACAGAACATGAACCATTCGTTGATGCATAAGAAGATCTCAACCGAAGTCATTGGGCGAAAAAAAAGATAAGTTTTATCCTCGTATATGAAAGATTGACAACCTGCTCGTTTTGGGTCTAATTTGGTAGAAATATGGTTCGACGAACTCTTTAATTAACCTATGGACACCATATTTTTCAACCACAAAATGGTTAGAAGGTCTCTCTTTAAGATTTATAGCAGTTTTTAGGCAGCGCATTTCTTCTAAACTAACGATCACAACCAGGAGATCCCAATGGGAATTTTGCTACCAGACAATTTTTCAGAAGTCATAAAAATTGAGAATGCGACCGAAAGGTTAACCGAAGCCGGAGAAGTAGCCAGACGAATCGAAGCTGCAGGCGTATCCCTCTACCCACAAATGGATCATGCGGCGATCTTCACCGACCCGCCCCACCTTGTGGCCGGCCCGCTCAAACAAATGGGTTATGTTGCCGGTTGGGACAAGAGATGTTACCCTTCACCCGTAGATGGCCAAGACTACATCAATGTCTCCTCTGGCCTGCCCGACAACCACCCCGCATTGAAAAAGGGGTGGTTTCGCTATGTGGCGGTGGTGCACCCAGTCGATCAAGCAGCACGAGATGAAATGCTCAGCCAAGGTTATGGCAATCCATTCATACACCATTTGACTTGGGGGATTACCCCACCACCAAACCCAACAAACGACACATTCGATTTTACACAGTTGGCAGTTAGGTATATGATCGATGTTCGTGAAAAAATCGGGGCAGCGCTCAATAGCACACCCGGCTCATTGATCATGGCTTTACCCGAAACGGTTGTTCAAGATCCAAGAGCCGATGATATGCTAAACGCCTGCTTGTCACCCCTAAGCAAAAACGCCTTTCAAGTTGAGGCGATGCAAGGGGGGGGCTTATTGATCCAATTTTTCGTACTAACGGGAGGCAGAATCGAAGTCGCACTGAGGGTGGATACACACCAAACATTCAACCCCAAAAGTGTCCACAAAATTTCTGAAGACGAAATCAGCACCCACCAAACAGACAATTAACACGCCTTGGACTGAACGGGCTATTGTGGTTGCGTAGAGTCAGATGGCAATGAGACAAAAATAGGCATGCCGACTTGGGTAGAAAAATCTTGCCAAGTATGTGCCGACACACGAACCGGAACCAGAAAATCAACTGAATCGGTGTCCCCTCCAAACAAATGATACTGGCCTGGAGCCACCCCGTCAAAAGCGAAGTGTCCCAGTGAATCAACGTTTTCAACCTCAAGTTGATACCGCCGTATCACGCGTTGCACATCTTGGTTGGTCGCCTGTAACAATTCTTCTCTTTTTTGCCGATATTCCTCTGCGATCGTTGCCTTGGCATTTGTACGTCCTGCCCTTGAATTCTGGAGTCTACTCACGCGATTCTGTGCGGTTTTGACCTGTCCTTCAAGTGGAATCAACTCTTGGCGGATGAAATTGCGAATCTTTCCTTCCGTCTCCAAAGAAAAAGCACGGCCTTTATAAAAACGTGCCGGAATCTCAGACAACAGCTTGCTTGTTTTCACACCCACATCATCATCCGTAAATACAGGGTTGCCTCCAAACGAGCGAAACTGTTGCATCTGTCTAAAAGTTTGTAGGTATTTTTCACGTATGGCCTTCAAATTTCGTTGGGCTACCCTTATCGTCGGCCCCATTGATGAGGCGCTCTTGGTCATCGAATCCACTGCAACAACCTCGGCCAAAGCAATAAAGTCGATCAGGTGTTTAAATTCTACGTGAACAGAGTCGACGGCCACTTGTACAGCATTGTCCAAAAGCGATACCTGACGTACTTGAGTGACACCATCCAAATGATATGAGGGTTTGCCACACCCCATCAAAAAAACAGCCAGGATTACCCCAGCTGTTCCAACCAGATACAATCTCATCGTTCAGCTCACTCCAAGGATTGTCGTTTCATAATGATCTTGCCTTGACGCGCCATCTCTTTCTTTTTCGTTTCGATCTGCGACTTAAGATCATCCCGCATCTGCTCAAGTGATTTTAATTTCTTGATCATTTGTTTAGCCTGGGCTGCCGAGTCATTTTTTGAGGCCAAGTGAGCTTCAAGCTGACCTTCATACTGTACGCGCTCTGTCTCTGCTTGTTCAATTTTATCCTGCCAGATCGGGGCTTCACTCAGATATTCAGACACGATCTTAAACAGAAATGCCGAACACCCTACAGCCAAACCTATAAAAACAAACTCCATAACAACCGCCTCAGGTCAAATCCCCGACAGGATATAAAGCTATAAAACCTTTCGATGCCTCGCTGGGTTGATACGCAACTGGTCTCGATACTTCGCGACCGTTCGCCGAGCAATGTCAATCCCATCTTCTTTTAGAATATCGGCAATACGCTGATCACTTAAAGGGCTTTTTGTATCTTCGTCCCGTATAAGGGTTTCTATCGTCTCTTTTACCGTGCGGGCCGATATGTCTTCCCCTTCGTCTCGACTCAGTCCACCATCAAAAAAATACTTCAGCTCAAACACACCATGAGGTGTTTGTACATATTTCCCATTGCTCACACGACTGATAGTTGAAACATGCATTGAAACTTTGTCGGCTACTTCCTGCAAAACCATCGGCCGCAAATTTCCGGCCCCCTTCTCAAAAAACTCCCTCTGGCTCTCGACAATACAACGCATCACTTTAAGCATCGTCGCTCGGCGCTGATGAATGGCACTGATAAACCACCGTGCAGAATTCAAACGGTCTACAACAAATTTCTTAGCATCTTGGCCTTCGCGTTCAGATTGACTCAAAACAGATCGGTAAATGGGGCTCACACGCAATGAAGGAACGGTTCTATCGGTCAACGAGACCACAAATTCATCACCAATAGCTTGCACTTCTAAATCTGGAATGACATGATTCAGATTTACGGAAGGTTCCAACTCGACGTTGGGCTTCGGGTTCAATGCCGCAATGAGTATCTCAGCTTCCCGCAAATCTTCGCGACTGGCCCCTAGAGCACGCATGATTTTACTATGGCGACGGTTGATCCAGTCGTCTAAATGGTCACGCACGATATCCACAACCATACCTTGGACGATACCCTGCTCACGCAATTGAATCAGCAGGCATTCTTTTAAATTGCGAGCGCCTACGCCAGGTGGTTCCAATGTTTGAATCAGCCCAAGTACTCGCTCGACCTCGCCTTCATCTACACCCAAAATATCGGCAATTTCCAAAACAGTGGTACACAAAAAACCATCTTCATCAATATTGCCAATCAAATAATCGGCAATAACGTCATCCCCATCCTTTAGATCTGTCAGAAGCAATTGCTCACGAAGCAAATCTTCCAATGATTTCAGGCTGGCCCCGTCATGTGTCCAGTCTTCAACATTTGGGTCAAATTCTTCTTTGGGACTGCTATATCCCGACTCGTTGAGATAATGATCCCAATCATTTTCGTCAAATTGGTCCTTGTTGTCTAAGTCGGCTTTGTCAAATTCCAACTCATCAAGCCGTTCACTATCTTCCACTTCCGTATCGGTCTTGGGTTCTTCAGGCTCATCCGCATTGGCTTCCGATTCCAGCTCGGGTGCGTCCGCATCTTCTAAATCTTGATTCACCTCTTCGTCTATTTCCAGCAATGGATTCATCTCTAATTCTTGCTGAATAAGTTGCTCCAATTCCAATGTGGGCATCTGCAACAAACGCAGAGACTGAATCAGTTGAGGAGCCAACTTTTGGTGAAGGGAAGTGGTTTGGGTGTGCTGAAGGCGAATCATAGGTCACTCAAAATAAGATAGATATCAAAAACTGTTCCAACGATACATACTTTATAAGATAATAACAAACCTTCACCTATGTAAATACCTTTTTTACCCGATGGTTAGTCCAATTTAAAACGTTCATCCAGATAGATCCGCCGGGCTTCAGCATTTTCGGCCAATTCTTTTGGGCTGCCCGACACCAAAATTTGACTATCAGATAAGATATAGGACCGATCGGTAATGCTCAAAGTCTCTCTCACATTGTGATCCGTGATCAAAACGCCAATACCACGCGCCTTCAATTGAATGATAATGGCTTGAATATCTTCTACAGCCTTTGGGTCAATTCCTGCGAAGGGTTCATCCAACAAGACAAATTGTGGGTCCTGTACTAATGCACGTGCAATTTCCAAACGCCGGGTTTCTCCTCCCGACAGACTATCGGCGCGTTGTTTTTTTAAATGGGTTAGGCCCAGTTCGTCCAACACCAATTCAACGCGTTGTGTTCTAGACGCACGGTCTTTTTCAATATGCTCTAAAACGGCCATCACATTTTCCCACACGCTTAATTTCCGAAACACCGTGGGCTCTTGCGCCAAATAACCGATACCCTTTCTGGCGCGTTTATACATGGGCCATTGGGTAAGGTCCGTATCCCCCAACAATATGCGCCCCTGGTCTGGTGAGATAGCGCCCACAATCATAAAGAATGAAGTGGTCTTGCCCGCCCCGTTGGGGCCCAACAAACCAACGACCTCGCCAGCATCGACACGGAGGTCAATCCCATTTACGACACAGCGGCGACCATATGATTTCACCAAGTTCTCGGCTTTCAAGCTCATGGTTTGTTTTTTGCCTTATTTTGTAGGTGTAAACCCTTCACTTTGCCCAGGGCATCGATGTGCGCCAATTCACCGTTGGCAAAAAAGAGATCTAATGAATCTCCGCCAATGTTGACACGGCTTCCATCCTCAAGATCTGAGGGGTCATACATGCACTCGGCGCTTCCCACCAAACGCATCTTGACCAAGTCAGCATCCTCAAACCACAGGGTCTTTTGCGCTCCCGACATCTTGCCGACACTGTTATCAGCCCCCTGATAGGTCCCGCCCGATTGCCCAAAAACCACCAAACTGTCTAAGCGCCCGTCACGAAACCAAACAGCAGTAGAATCTCCTTCAATAGCTATTTTTGATCCGCGTTGTTGAAAGCCCAATCGGACCTGCCCAAAGACCTGCAATCGCGAAATTTTGTTGTCGGCCACATCAATCACTGCAGAGTCACCTTGAACAGTTTGGACATAAGCCTCTCGTTGGCCACTCAGTTGCATTTCGACAGCAGAAAGGAGATGGAATGACCGCAAGACCTGATCTTCCAGGCTCATATCAACAGAGTCTGCTTTGGCCCAAATGGAATCCGGACGATCCTGTTGAATCCAAATAACCTCGGGTCGCCCAAAGGCTTGTAGCCGATTCTTACCATAGTTCCCAAAGGGAGCAACCAGCACCATGCCCGATTGCGAAACTTTGGATGCCCCCCAGAACTCTAATTTTTCTTGTTCAGGCGAAAAGCGCAAAGAATCAGTCTCGATCCTCAAAGAATCACCTTGTTTGCCCAACACGGTCGCCACCACTTGTCCAACCGCTACGCCAAAACCACCATCCGACCCATACTTAAGCTTTTCAGCCACAATGTGCCGCGTATGAGATTGAAACGAAAACGCAGCACCTCCCCAGGCCGAAACCTGCCCAGAATCGGGCCATATCTTTACATTTGGAGCACGCAAGGACCGTTGGCCATCTTGTAAAAAAACACTGCCAGAAAATTGGGCAACGCCTAGGTCATAAACCAACTGTTTGGCTTGAATCGTTCTGTTGGAGTCTTGAAATGAGAGATTGGATACAAAAACATACTTTGAACCCGTTACAATAGCAGAATCAGCCAGAATCTGAAGGGCGTTGAGGGAATCGCGAAAAGCCACCTTCCCAGCATAAGTCCGGGAACTTCCCGACTGTTCTAAGCGCGTTTCAACCCATTCAGCACTGATCTGCTGTTCCGCATTTGCTGTCCCCCCACTAACAAATAAAACTCCGAGTAAAACTCGGAGTTTTGATGTCCAACACAATACGGAGTACAATAAAAATTTTGGGATCACTGATCTTTACCCGTCACATGGGTCCTCACCTGCCTGAGTGTCCATTGTTTGAGATCTGCAGAGGCATCAAATCCGACACCTTGTTCACGTCCCTCTGGACGAAAAATCGAAACGAGGCCATCCCCGTAGATGCGCTCATTCTCTCGATCCCACCGAAGTGAATCGGTCTCCAGGCGCGTGCTGTCACCAGCCAAAACAATAACTTTGCCCGACACTGCGATGAATTTCCCACCCGAGTCTACATTTCCCCTCGCTGCCGATAAGATAGCGGATGTATCTCCTTGAGCACCAAAAAAGACCACGCGAACATGCCCTTCAAAATACGCTTTGCCCTGTGCGGATGGCCGAGACAGCGAATCTGCTCGCACGGCGACCCGGCGCCTCCCCTGACGTGTCACCACGGTTTCCCAGGCTCGCATCGCAAGGTGGGGTGCGGTTTCCGATTGCTTTGGGGCCGGTCCTTCCTCCAAAGAGCGGCACTGCACAAACAAAAAAAGCCCAGCCACAACCACAAGTTTAGTCAGAGAGTGCTTCTTCAGAAACCTGTACATCAACACGTGTATTGGCATGCTTAACCACCGCATCTACAAAACCATAAAACAGCGGGGCTGGTTGCTCCAACCGAGATTTAAATTCGGGGTGGGCTTGGGTGGCCAGGAAAAAAGGATGGTCGGGCAATTCGATGAATTCCATGAGCTTAGTACCATCTTCTCGCCTGTGATACCCAGAAAACACCAATCCATATTCTTCAAGCAAATCAACATATTTGGGCGAGACTTCATAGCGATGGCGATGGCGTTCAATAACGGCCTTTTCACTCTCTAAAATGACGCCCAAACGAAAGGCTTCACTTGGGTTTTGATGCAATCGGGCAATGCGCCAAGCATCTTCTTCTAAACGCCCAGTTTGTTCATAAAGCGCCAACACTCTGCTGTCGCGCCGCAAAGCAGCAACATAACCGCCCAAACGCATCGTTCCCCCATAGCGACTTTCTTCGATAACCTCGCGTTGACTAAACTGGATATCGATCACGGCATGAGGGGAGTCTGGATCATTCTCTGCGGAGTTGGCATCTTTTAACCCCACCAAGTTTCGGGCGTATTCAACCACAGCCATCTGCATGCCATAGCACAACCCCAAGTAAGGCACTTCGTGTTCTCGTGCGTACCGAATCGCCTCGATAACACCTTCTGAACCACCTTCACCAAAGGCACCCGGCACAATAATGCCATCAAACTCACTCAAAATATCAATTGCACATTGGCCTTCGAGTTTGCGCGAATCAATCCATGATATTTCAACTTGCGTGTCCAAATTGGCACCCGCATGTTCCAAAGACTGGTTTACAGAGATATATGAGTCTGTTAGTTCATAATCGCCAATCTCTACATATTTGCCAACCATGGCAATCTTCACTTTGTGAGACGGATTTCGAATATTTTCTAACAATTCCCGCCAGCGCCCCCAATCGGGTTCAGATTTGGGCTCCAATCCCAAGTGATCCAGTATCTTGAGCCCAACGCCTTCTTCCTCAAAGTCGAGAGTTACTTGATACAATATATCCGCATCTGGAGCCGATATGATTCTGTCTGTTGATATGTTGGCAGACACTTCAATTTTGTGTTTTCTCACGTCATCCAAGCGCCGAACAGCACGGCAAATAATAAAATCAGGTATCATACCGTGTTCACCCAACAATTTGATGGCGTGTTGGGTGGGTTTGGTCTTCATCTCAGTGATATGCCCTGGCACGGGTAAATAACTCACCAAGATGTAGGAGATATTTTCTTCACCTATTTCTCGTTCTAGGCCTTTGACCGCAAACAGAAATGGCATGTTCTCATAATCACCAATGGTACCACCAATCTCGATTAAAGCAATATCGAAACCCGTGGCAGCTGTTTTGATTCGATCTTTTATTTCGTCAGTAATGTGGGGAATGGGCTGAACGGTTTGCCCCAAATATTCACCTCGACGCTCTCGTTCAATTACCGTGTGGTAAATTTGCCCAGTTGTCAAATTGTTGGTGCGCGGCAAATCTATCCCTAAAAATCGTTCATAATTACCCAGGTCCAAATCGATCTCACCACCATCATCAGTAACCCACACTTCCCCATGCTCTGTTGGTCGAAGCGTACCCGCGTCATAGTTCAAGTAGGGATCAATTTTGATTGCTGTGGTTTTGTATCCATAATGTTGCAAAATTTTGCCAATCGACGCCGTGGCCAAACCTTTTCCAACACCGCTGATCACCCCACCCGTAACAACGATATACTTGGGGCCATCATAATCCTTTTTGTTCAAGACGTGCCTCCCAATCCTTTAACTTTAGCCAAAAGAAATCGGCGGTGAATTTATCCACCGCCGACACTTAGACTATTCAATTACACGTGGAACTCGAAAATGACCTTGCCCAGATAGCGGCGCATTAGACAGCGCATCATTCTGAGAGAGAGACACCCCCAACACGTCTGATCGAAACGCGTTTCCAAGGGGCAAAACATGCGCAGTAGGGGAGACACCTGTTGTGTCTAATGCGTCAAGGGCGGTCACATATTCTAACATACGGTTGAGTTCTGCCACCATCTGATGTTCCTCTTCCGCTAAAAAAGACAGACGTGCCAGCTGTGCAACTTTCCGAACGTCGTCCTCAGTCACGGGCATCGCTTAGTCCACCTTTGTAAACGCTGTGAGGAATTAAAATAAACAACCTGTTTTAATATGAGGTAAAGATTCGAGGAAATCAAGAACAAATTCGGTGCAGAAATCTGCATTCACATGGTTTCCCCTCTCTCAACATTCCGGAAATATAGCGGTGTTAAGAACTTAGAGATGTTCGATGTGTTTGATATTTTTTCTCTTAGCCAGGCTGCAGGTTTGCAAATTTAGCAACCAGTGTTTTGGTTGCACCATCTTCAAAACGGACTTTGAGCTTTGCACTCTGTCCGGCACCCGTAAGCGCTTTGATCTGTCCTCGCCCCCAAGAGGGATGGTAAACCCAAGACCCCACATTCATGACAAACCCTTCAGCAGATTTGTGTAAAGAAAGTGCCGGCGGTGACTTTCGCCGTTTTGTTGTCGGTATTGTGCCTATCTCAGAAATACGGAACCCAGCATCAATCAAGTCTTCTGGAATTTCAATAAGAAACCGAGAAGCGTTGTTTGTCAGAAAGCCGCCATACCTGCGACGTTGCATCGCATAGGACAAATACAAGCGGTCTTGAGCTCGCGTAATGCCTACATAAAACAGACGACGCTCTTCTTCCAATGCATCTTGTGCGTCCCCTTCTTCATCCCCGAGCCGCAAAATGGGGAAAAGCCCATCTTCTAAACCCGAGATAAATACCGTTGGAAATTCCAAACCCTTTGCACTGTGCAACGTCATCAATGTTACAGAATCCACTGCGTCGTGCCATTGATCTACATCTGAAACCAAAGAGACCTTCCGCAGGTAGGCATCTAGAGAAACTTCATCGGATTGCTCTGCAAAAATCTGGATATCTGCCAATAATTCTTGGACGTGATTTTTCCGAGACTCGCGCTCTTCGGGTGTCATCTTATCCATGTCAGAGAGATACCCCGTTTCATCTACCACACGGGCAGCCAGTTCATCGGCAGGCATATGTGAAAGTTCTTCCCGAAACCCTTCCATCATTTCATAAAAACTGCGCATCAGGCGAATCGCTCTTGCCGGAATCGTGTCAATTTGATCCAAATGCACAAGCGCCTCATAAAGCGGCAACCCTTCGCGCATGGCATAATCATCCAAGCGGGCGACTGAGGTATTTCCAATACCTCTTCGAGGTGTGTTAATGACCCGATTAAAGCTCACAGAATCCCGAGGGTTTGCGATCAACTTTAAATACGCCAAGACATCTTTGACTTCTTTACGCTCATAGAAACGCACGTCACCCACAATTTGGTAGGCAATTCCGGCTCGCCGCAAACCTTCTTCGATAGACCGAGATTGGGCATTGGTTCGATAAAGAACCGCCATATCCTTATATTTGCACCCGCCCTGTTGTTTTAGGTCTTGCACCACCCCAGCAATCCAACGGGCTTCTTCAGATTCGTCAGTGCATTTCTTGAGCCTGATCTTCTCCCCACCCCCACGCTCTGTCCAAAGCTCTTTACCTTTTCTGCCTGCATTGTTGCGAATCACCGCGTTGCTTGCATCGAGGATAACTTCCGTTGATCGGTAGTTTTGTTCTAATTTCACAACGTGCGCGTCTGGGTAATCTGCCTCGAAATTAAGTATATTTTGTAAATCTGCGCCTCGCCAAGCATAGATGCTTTGATCGTCGTCACCAACCACGCAAATGTTCTGATGCAATTCAGCCAAGTATTGTGCAAACAAGTATTGTGGACGATTTGTGTCTTGGTATTCATCAATGAGCAAATAATCAAATTGGCCCTGATACTTTTTTCTAACATCTTCATGGTCACGCAAGATCTGAACGCTTAGTTGCAAGAGATCATCAAAATCAACGGCGTTATTTTGGCGAAGCCTCGCTTGATATTGCCGGTAAACACGTGCGACCGCCTGCTCATAATAAGTGGACGCACGCTGAGCAAAGGATGTCACGTCCATCATACGGTTCTTTTCGCGACTGATACGCGCACGAACTTGCCGAGGGGGATATTGCTTTTCGGATAATTCCTCGTCGGAAAGAACACGCCGCATCAGTGCCATTTGATCCGTGGAATCATAAATTGTAAAGTTCGTTTGCAACCCAACTCTGTCGGCTTCTGCACGCAACAAACGGGCACACAAAGAGTGAAATGTACCAATCCACATGTTCCGACAGGATCTGTGCAACAATTCCTCAACGCGCTCACGCATCTCTCCTGCGGCCTTGTTGGTGAACGTCATTGCCAAGATGCGATCAGGTTCAACACCCAATTCCCCAATCAAATAGGCAATCCTCCGAGTCAAGACACGTGTTTTACCCGAACCTGCGCCAGCCAAAATTAGAAGCGGCCCATCCACTGTTTGGGCCGCTTCTAATTGGGCGTCATTTAACCCCTCCAAAACCGACATACATTCCTCAATTCGCCTTTTTCCAGGTTTGTTTGCGTGCGCGTGATGTTTGTTGTTTTGCCTTTTCATGCTCTTTTGATGTGCGGCTAAACACATGAGAACCATCCCCCCGCGCAACAAAATAAATATAATCTACATCAGCAGGGTATAAAACGGCTTCAATGGATGCCATTCCTGGACTGGATATGGGACCGGGAGGCAATCCTTTGTGCCGGTAGGTGTTATAGGGTGAATCGTAATGGTAATCTTTGTAAAACAACCGGCGAGGACCGCCTGGCAAAGCATATTGCACGGTAGGGTCGGCTTGTAACCGCATATTACTTTTTAAACGATTGTGATACACCCCCGCAATTGTGCCCCGCTCATCGTCTAACTGAGCCTCACCTTCTACAATAGAAGCCAAAACAACAACCTCGTGTATCGACATGCCAATCTGTTGTGCCCGTTTTCGAAAGCCCTCTCCAAACGCATTCCAAAAATGCGCGACAAGCGTCGTCAAAATTGCTTTTTCGGTGGTTGCTGCTGAAACTTTGTAGGTTTCTGGAAACAAATATCCTTCTACATTACTCGCCCCCACACCCAATGATTTACAAAATACAGTGTCTTGCATGAGTTCAAGCAGGCTGTTTTCATTCAAACCAAGTGCGTTTGCCAAAAGGGTTGCTACTTGGGTCATACGCAAGCCCTCGCGCAACGTAATATCTACCAATTTCTCGCGGGGCTTCTCCAACTCTGCTAAAACTTGCCAAGTTGTCATATGACCGTGAAACGGATGAGGCCCGGCCATCAATCGCCGACCCGTGCCATTGAGCCGCGCAAAAACACGTAACAATTGTGGGCTACGGATCAAACCCGCCTGGTGCAACCGAAGACCTATTTCCGGCACGGTCATCCCGGGATCGATAAGCACAACCTGTGTTTTACCGCCCGTAGATCGATTGAACCACCAAGCAGAACCAAATAACCCCACAACACTCCAGAGCAATACCAGAACGAGCGCAAACCATATCCATTCCTTTTGCAATCGGTTTTTCACCTCAGACAAGACCAGAACCCTCCTCAAACCGCTGAAGCTCGCTGTTGTAAATAAATTTCCAACAGATAAACGGCAGCCAATCTGTCCACTGTGCCTTTGCGATTTTTTTGTTTTATACCCATTTCTCGCATGGTTCTGTGTGCCGCCACCGAAGTCAATCTTTCGTCTAACATGCAAATCGGTATTTCAATTGCATGCCCCAACCGCGCCACAAATTCATTTACGACAGTTGCCATTTCACTTGGGCTGCCATCCAAATTAAGCGGCAGCCCTACAACCACTTGACCGGGTTGGTGTGCTTGTATCACGGCCACGACTTCAGCAAGTCCGTGATTCTTATTTCGGACATGGAGGGTTGGCAAACCTTGTGCGGTAAACCCCAACTCGTCACTCATTGCTATGCCAATCCGCCTGCGCCCATAGTCTATGGCTAAGATCCGTTCCATAATATAAAAAAACGGCAGTGCCAAGCAATGCCGTTGAACCCTTTCGCATTTCGCTCTTAAATGATTGGATCAGATCCGTCTCTTAACTTGCCCCGTTTCTTCATAGCTTCTCTGTGCAACTGGCC
>Ga0114999_10006433_pt1 | contig 13527 bp, 15 predicted proteins | sample ArcticOcean_MG_C_3_FD_89820 | JGI IMG/M metagenome (GOLD analysis project Ga0114999, IMG submission 89820) | Marine microbial communities from western Arctic Ocean - ArcticOcean_MG_CB8_126 | ecosystem: Environmental > Aquatic > Marine > Oceanic | place: Arctic Ocean: Canada Basin | collected...
AATACAATTCTGCAACGCATTGAGGTCCCAGAAGTTCGAAAACGTGCCGCATCAATTATTGCAGGAGAATTGCCTGACTATCAAAATTGGGGCGGACTACTGTGAGCTCAACAGCAGAACCACTGAGCCCATTGAATCTTAGAGGAGTTTCATCTCTGAGGAACGACTTTCCCGTCTTACATCAAGATATAAATGGGAAACCACTCGTTTACCTAGACAGCGCCGCCTCAGCGCAGCGACCTCAAATGGTAATTGATGCCATGGTCACGCAGGAGGAACGAAACCATGCCAACGTACATCGAGGAGTCCACCAACTTAGCCAAAGATCTACGGAAGCTTACGAAGGTGCTCGGGAAAAAATTCAGAGATTTATCAATGCTCAAAGTCATGAAGAAATAGTATTTACTCGAGGAACTACTGAATCCATCAACCTTGTTGCTTCTAGCCTTGGAAAGAGCATCCTTACATCTGCTGATGAAGTTCTTGTCACATGGATGGAACACCACTCTAATATAGTTCCATGGCAATTAGTGTGCGAACAAACGGGTGCCAAGCTGCGGGCTGTACCGATGAATTCTAATGGTGAACTGGACCTAGACGAATATACCAAACTTCTATCGGATAGAACTAAAATAGTGGCCATTGGGCATGTGTCTAATGCTCTTGGCACTATCAACCCAATAGAACACATCATCAGCACAGCACATAATATTGGTGCCTTAGTTCTGGTCGATGGCGCGCAGTCAATTCCTCACATGAAGATTGATGTACAGACTATAGACTGTGACTTCTATGCGTTCTCAGGACACAAAATGTATGGTCCAAGCGGGATTGGCGTGCTTTATGGAAAAAAAGCACTGCTTAATGATATGCCTCCCTATCAAGGGGGTGGTGAAATGGTTTTGACTGTATCTTTTGAAAAAACAACCTATAACGGACTACCGTGTAAATTTGAAGCAGGCACCCCAAATATAACAGGGGCCGTAGGGTTAGGTGCCACAGTGGACTACCTAAACTCTATTGAGTTTGATGCGCTCTGCCAGTATGAGGCTGATTTGCTCGACTACGCTACAGAAAAGTTTCTCGAATTACCGGGCGCACGAATCATTGGCACAGCTAATCAAAAAGTCAGCGTACTATCATTTATGCTTGGGGATATTCATGCTCATGATCTCGGCACTATCCTAGATCAGGATGGAATTGCTATTCGTACAGGACATCATTGCGCTATGCCAGTAATGGAGCACTTTGGAATTCCAGCTACCGCTCGCGCTTCGTTTGCACTTTATAACAACAATGAAGATGTCGATCGATTCATTCTTGGACTAAAAAATGCCTTGGAGCTATTCTCGTGAATGACCTACGAGAACTCTACAGAGAAGTAATTCTCGACCACAATCGGCATCCACGAAATTTTGGTGAACTAGAAAATGCAGACAAGGTTATTGAAGGCGTTAATCCCCTGTGTGGTGACCGAATTACTTTGTATGTAAAAATGAAAAACGAGCAGATTCAGGATATTAGTTTCAAAGGCACCGGCTGTGCGATCTCAGTTGCCTCTTCCTCTCTAATGACTGAGAAAGCTAAGGGCAGTTCATTTGAAGAAATAGAAATCCTATTTCACCGCGTTCATGAAATGCTAACAGGCGATTCAACTGCTGATGCAAGTGATCTCGACAATCTAGATAAACTTGCGGCACTCTCAGGGGTGCATGCATATCCGACTCGTGTCAAATGCGCAACGCTCGCTTGGCACGCCCTAAAAAATGCTATAGCCGGATCTGACGATCAGATCTCAACGGAGTAAGCGATGCATTACCCTTCGAATGAACCCGTTACTTTTTCGCGAGATTGTGACGCAATAATAATCCCCTCCGGCGAGGAAGTAAGGCTATCAGAAGGAGTTTCTGGCTTTCTTACCCAAGCACTTGGAGGGAGCTTTTCTATCTACGTTGAAGGCAATCTTTTTCGTATTGCTGGCACCGATGCTGATGCTATTGGCAAGGAAGCTATGGCACCGCCAGATGTTCCAACCAATGCAACGACAAAAGAAATCGAGGCAGTAATCTGGGAACAACTAAAAACTTGCTATGACCCTGAAATCCCTATAAACGTCGTTGATCTTGGACTGATATACAGCTGCGAGATCCAAACAACTGGGTCTAATGAGTATCTGGCAAACGTTGAAATGACGTTAACCGCGGCAGGTTGTGGAATGGGCGATATTTTAATGCAAGATGTAAAAGAAAAAATAGAAATAATTCCAACAATCCGAGAAGTCAAGGTTGAGCTTGTTTTTGATCCCCCTTGGAATCAATCCATGATGTCAGAAACAGCTCAATTGGAAGCGGGACTGCTCTAAACATAAACGTTCAATACAACCGATGAAGACATTGATATTACTTCGTCATGCTGAAGCTAACTCGAATGATAAATATGCTCCAGATCATGAAAAATGCTTATCAAAACGAGGGGAACAAAGCGTCCCCGAAATGGCATTAAAACTACTAGGACAAAATATAGCACCTTCATTATTTTTATCCAGCACTGCAACCCGAACGGTTTCTACAGCGAAACATATAATAAAAGCCCTTGATTTATCCGCTGATATTTTAAAAACAGACGCTAGGCTCTACCTTGCAACCCACAGTGATATTCTAAAGGTGGTTGAAGAGCAGGAAAATACCATTTCCGAACTCCTGGTTATAGGCCATAACCCTGGGCTTACCAATCTAGCCAATCACTTGTTATCCAATTTCCATCTAGATAATTTGCCTGCTACAGGGATTGTAATAATCCAGTCTATAACTCAATCCTGGATTGAGGTATACCAGTCAAAATCCAGTCTGCTTTATTATGATTACCCCCAAAAAAAAGGGCATACCTCCAGAAAAACTGACAACTAGCAGCAATGTTTATATTTTTCCATCTTCCAGAAAAATTTCTAATACAGGAAGTTTGAGCTTAATGTCCAAATATTATCGTGGCCAGCGCACAAGAAATCTTTATGAACCCGGATCCGACAAACCCTTTAAATTAAGTCGAAGTCGTATCGAACTTTATGTTCGGTGTCATCGTTGTTTTTATATTGATCGTAGATTAGGCCTGGATAGACCGCCAGGATTCCCATTTAACCTAAATATTGCTGTTGACACTCTATTAAAAACAGAATTTGATAGTTATCGAAAAAATGGTGAAAGACATCCAATTCAAAAAGAATACAGCCTTAATATTCGTCCAGCTTCACATACGGAACTAGAGATATGGCGTAATAATTTCAAAGGCGTTCAATTTTTACATGAGAAATTTAATTTACTTATTTTTGGTGCGATAGATGATCTATGGATTGACGAAAACAATCAGTATTCAGTCGTTGATTACAAAGCAACAGCTAAAAAAGATCAAATTACTGAATTAGACCAAGGATGGCATTCCGGCTATAAGCGACAGATGGAGATCTATCAGTGGCTATTAAGACGAAACGGACTGGATATATCTGATACTGGCTATTTTGTCTACTGCAATGGAAAAGCTGGATTATCAAAGTTTGAAAACACCATTCAATTTGATACAACTTTAATTGCATATAAGGGCTCTGATGATTGGGTTGAAAAGAAAATAGCTGATATATACAAGTGTTTAAATAGTGATGAGATTCCACCTGCAAGTTTTAATTGCGACTTCTGCAAATACACTTCAGAGATTCAGAAATTAATCCCGTAACGTCTCATACTTCTGGATCTTTTTTGCTTGTCTATACTAAATATTTCATTACCCAATGATCATTCAAACAAAGGAAAAATAGATCATCAATCTGTATCTGGACCATATAGAAAAAAAGATTTAAAAAATTTCACCTGCCCTGTCGATAACTTAACAAACGTCTTGTTCTCTTATCAGGACGACCTATAGTGGGAGGGAAAATCTGAGGTGCACTACGCCTCCTTTCCAAAATAATCTCTCGGCGTTTAACTGACTCAACTGTTTCTTCATAGAGAGTCACCGCTTCGGTAGCCGGTCCACGTCGAACAGGGATTTTTAAAATCTTAATCTCAGAAAGCAATTCGCCCATTTGAATCTCCACAAAGCTCCCAATCACGATCTCTCGTGCAGGCTTCGCCCGAACAGAATTAATATGGATTTTTCCACCACGCACGGCTTTAACAGCAAGACTCCGGGTCTTGAAAAACCTTGCGCACCATAACCACTTGTCAATACGCATGATGGACCACGCTTGAGAGATTATCTTAAAATCCCAGGATACTTATTACTGCGCTTCGCAAAAACAGTAGATGTAAAGGTCACGAGGATCATTCAACTGATCAACAAACCTAAATGGCTCGGCAGCCACATCTAAAAGCTTCTGAAACGTCTCTGGAATTTTTGGCCCGACGTTCATAAGCTGAGAAAGCGGAGCCGAAATCGTTGTTAACTCTAATGCAATTAATTCAGCAAAGCTGATTTCTTTTTCCATAAAATCAATCTGATACTCGCCTTCGGTCAAGCCTGCAAGCTCAGCAGCTGAGGCCACAGCATCATCTAGATCTCCAAGCTCATCCACTAGTCCATATTGCTGTGCATCGGTTGCAATCCACACTCTGCCACGAGCAACCTCATCAACCTCATCGATATCTTTTCCTCGGAACTCAGCAATCTGACCAATAAATTCTCCATAAGTATGCTCTATCATCTGCTGAACAGATTGATTAACTTCTGGCCCCAACTCACGCAGCGGATTCCCCTGCCCTGCTAACGTAGTCGTACCAACCCCATCAACATGCACTCCAAGTCTATCTAGAGAGCGACTAAATGTTGGAAATGTAGCGCCAACCCCAATTGAACCAGTGATGGTAGTTGGGCTTGCCCAAATTTGATCTGCACCCATAGATATCCAGTAACCGCCTGACGCAGCAACACTACTCATTGAAACCACCAATGGCCTACCAGATTCCTGAAAAACCTCCAGCTCTCGCAAGATGATATCTGACGCAAAGGCACTACCCCCGGGGCTATCGACTCGCAAGACTAATGCCTGTACATCTTCATCCTCAACTGCACGTCGAATCAGTACTGCCGTAGAATCACCTCCAATACTCCCAGGGGACTGGTCACCATCAAGAATGGTCCCAGAGGCAACAATGATTGCAACTGTATTTTCATATGATTGCCTTACCTCCTCTGCAGCAATCACAGCTAAATACTCTTCATAACTGATACGCTCATAGTCATTATTAATATTATTTCCTTCAGCGGCCACAAGATCCCTAATTCGCGTTCTAATCTGATCACGCGTGAGCAGCTCATCCACTAGCCCATAATCAAGCGCTACTTTCCCCGTATTGCCATTTGCCTCTGTCAGCAACTCATTAGCATGATCAGCATAAAATTGTAGCGCGTCACTGGGCAGCTCACGTGCTGCGGTAACGTCAGTCTGATAGGCATCCCACAATGCCCCCAGAAATACTTCTGTAGATTCCCGGTCTTCCGAAGACATATCGTTACGAGTAATAGGCTCAACAAATGATTTGTATTCGCCCACTGTCCATACATGAAAATCTATATAAAGCGAATCAATTGCAGACTTGTAATAAGGCAAATACCGACTATAGCCATCTATAGGAATGGCGCCCATGGGATTCATAAAAATCTTATCTGCATGAGCTGCGATGTAATATTGATCACGATCAAACCAATCACCTACGGCAATAACCGGCTTACCACTTTGTTTGAAATGGATGATTTCGCCTGAAAGTTCCTGCAACTTACTGAGACCACTTCCCATAAGGTTATCAAGTTGCAAAACAAGTACTTTAATTCGTTCATCATCCTTTGCCGTTCGAATTGCATCCATGACATCTCGCAATAGGGTCTCATTGAGCGGCAACCCTCTAATCTCTGCAACAGCACGTTCAAATACATCCCCTGATAGCTGATCCACTAGAACACCCTGCGGGGCAACCACTAAAACTGCGTCCCTTGGCGCCGTCAGATGATCCGGAGCAATACCAGCCAAAAATACAATCGTGATGATTACAACAAAAAAGAGTTGTAACCCCTTTCTCAATCCATCTAACACACGCCATAACGTTATAAACAGAAATTTTAAAGCTCTAAGCAAACCCATAGTGTCCTCCAGTTGCTAGGATCTCTAGCCTGCCTACCCCAGTGAGGTGTAGGCCTCTTAAAATAAGTCTCACTTCTATGGTCCTTCTAGCTCAAGAGAAAAAGCGAGAGTTGAGGCCAATAAGTAATAATCAGGACCGCCACAAGCAATAGAAAAAAGAATGGTAAGGTCGCTCGGAAAATCTCCCCAATACCCCGTTCAAAACGAAAACTTGAAATAAACAAGTTAAGGCCAACTGGTGGCGTAAGGTATCCAAGTTCCATTGTTGCTAGGAAAATAATTCCTAGATGTACAGGATGTACATTATATTGAGAAGCTACCGGCAGTATTAGCGGTACCACCAAAATTATGGCTGAAAAGATATCGAGAATAGCCCCAAGAATAAGCAAGAAGATAAGGAGCGCTAGCAGGAAGGATGCTTGTCCATCAATATATGTATTCACAATTCCAAATAATTTCTCAGGCACCCCAGCGTCGATCATATAATTTGTGGATGCCAATGAAACACCCAAAATCATGAGGATAGCTCCAACCAATACCATTGACTCACGGATAATTCTAGGTAGATCTCTCCATGAGATTTCTCTAAGCACAATAATCTCGACAAAAATAACATAAAGAGCGGTTACTGCAGCAGCCTCGGAAACAGCAAAGTACCCACTGTAAATTCCACCCAGCACAAGAACAGGCAGTGGTAATTCCCAAGCAGACTCTTTGATCGCTGCAATTATCTCTCTACTAGATACTCTTCTGAGAACGCGGGTTTGGCGATTTTTATAGACGCTGTAGACGCCAAGCATCACAACCATTAATAGGCCCGGAAAGATTCCTGCTAAAAAAAGGTCATCGATAGAAACACCTGCCACAATTCCGTAAAGAATCAACGGAAGTGATGGCGCAAACAACAAACCGAGACTACCAGATGTAGTGATAAGTCCCAGATTGAATCTTTCATCGTAACCCGCTTCTGAAAGCGCAGGATATAGCAGCGCGCCTAGCGCAATTATTGTAACCCCTGATGCACCAGTAAAGGCTGTAAACAGGGCGCATGAAACCAAAGAGATGATGGCAAGCCCACCAGGAAACCAACCAAGCAGTGCATTTGACAGACGTACTAAACGCTGAGGACTGTTGCTTTCACTCAATATAAAGCCCGCAAAGGTGAATAATGGTATTGCAACAAGAATAGGCATCTCTGAGAGACCAAAAAACTCAATTGCCATCACAGAAAGGTCAATCTCAGAATGATAAAAACCCAGCATTGCACTAGCAGCAATTACTGAAAAAAGAGGAGCTCCTAATAACAAAAACACAAACAATAAAACAGCAGTGAAAATCATAGTCGTACCCGTACGATCTCGCGAAGTGCTCTTAAAAAATATCGATAGCAAATCACAGCAAACCCGAAAGGCAGAATCAATTGAAACACCCATGCTGGCCAGTTAGTCATCAAGGCATCACCAAAAACATAAGAATCCCGCACAAAACGAAATGAGTGCCACGCAAGCAATCCCGTCACTAATGCGGTAAATAGATGTGCAATTACATCAGCTATCCGTTTCCCGTTAGGTGGAAGTGCACGGGTTACGATATCTATAGCTATGTGTTTTTGATCTCTGCTTGCAGCCATTCCACCAGCAAGAGCCAGCCATAAGACCATTAAACGAACAACACTATCTGTCCATGGATATCCCATAGATAAAATATTGCGCATGACTATTTGGATGCTGGCCAAAGCGATCAGTCCTATCACTAAAAATGACAGCAGGACATTTTCCAACCAACGTCCCCAGAGTTCGGCTCGCTCCAACCAGAAATGCTGTCGTTCGTTCACAATTAACTTGCAGTTAGGCGGGACGCCTAATACCCAAAAGCAGAGGAATCCCGGTACTCTTGAAGCACCATTAGTAGCTCATCAAAGAACTCTTCATCAATCTCATCCCGTGAGCTAATACGTGGATAGATTTTCGAGATAACACTATGCCAATTCGAAACATCCACTGGATCGACAGGAATAAAGCTAATGCCAAGCTCTTCCATAACTTCTCTTGCCCGTTGATTATCCACTCGAGCCTGTTCATCTAGTCTCTGATTTACCCCCTCCATGATAGTTCTAGTAATCTGTTGATCACTCTCGGAAAGTCTCTTGAAAGCCCGAGAATCTAACGCCAAAATACCCATTGAGTATGCTACAGGCAAGTCGGTAACAAATTTGATTTTTGTGTGCCATTGAAGAATCAAAGCAACAACAGGTGAGGCAGCAACCACGTCTAATAACCCTGTCTGCAACCCGGTAAGTACGTCTGTAGGCGGCAATACGACGGGGGACAACCCTAGTGCCTCCATTGATAAAAAGCTCACCTGATCCCCATCAGGAACCCAAACTTTACGCCGCTGCATATCCTCAATCTTACTAATAGGTTCATTTGCCATCATTCGAGCGAAACCGCCCTCAACAAACCCAAAAGTAACAAAACCAGTCCGCTCTAACCCTTCAGCCAACTTCGAATCCATTCGATCACGTACGTAATCCAATTCGTCAAAAGATCTAAAGAGAAGAGGAATACTGTATAGGTTGATCGCAGCATATCGCTCTGCTAATCCCCCGCCAGCAAATGCCCCTCCCTGTAATTGGCCTACACGGATTTTGCGTAGCACCTGACTGTCATTACCCATGACGCCACCAGGGTAAAACTTAAAAGTAACACGCTCCTCAGTTTGCTCCTTAATCAACTCCGCACCAGCACGCATCTCACGCATCCAACCAGAACCATCTGGCGCTATCGTGGCAACCTTTATCTCAACAGCTTGTGCTGCATATGAACCCACAACAAAGCATACTAATAGCGGTAAAAGGCGCCACCAGATCATATAACCAGATGATTTCAATTTAGCCATAAAACAGCAGTTTTCCCCGCATTCATCAGAAATACTCCTCAGAGGATTCTAATAATACCTTAGCATCCTGCTGTGCAAGGACATTAAAAAGAGTTTTCCCAGGAACTTCTACTGAGGCTTCTAATACTTCTGTTAGAAGCCGATCGTGAAGTTCTCTATCAAACATCATACGGGCATAACGCCGTGCATACTCAACCTTAGCCGATAGATCAGACCCGTTAGTTAAAACAATTGAACGCTCAAAATGCTTTTTAGCTAAGTTGGGCTGGCCACCCAATGCCGGTGGTCGTAATGCATATAAGATTCCCAGATAAACGTGTATTCCACCATTATCATGGGCTTCATCCAATGCCAAAACCCTCTCCATTGCTGCCTGAACCCACGGCAACTCCGCCACCGCGATCCAATCTGCACTCGTGGCTTCCAGATGGCTGAGCCAACTTACGGCATACGCATAAAGGTATTCAACCTGGTTTTTGTCTATGCCCTCTAACTCTAAGACAAATTGCTCATAATCCATACCTTGCCATTGGCAGGCTGGCTCATGAACCAAGCAGACTGCCCGTTGGCCATAACTCCTAGCCTTCCAAGTAATACTCGCTGCATGCGCCTCGCTCGTCGGAAAACGCGATCCATATAATGCAAAGAGTTGAGCGCCTGCCGACAAGGTGCCTGCGCTATCAGGGTTTTCAACAATAAACCCATCAACGATGAGCAAATACGCCGGCAATCCTGCCTGAATGATTATCGGATCATCTTGATTAAGAATTGCAGAAGACAATGTATCCGCTGCTAAGCTACCAACGTAGGAAACACATCCAGCCAAAAAAACGAGCAACCCAGCAATAGTAGCTGCTACAACCAGTCGTAAGGATTTCATAGCGAACTTAGGGGAACATCTGGTGGGCAAAATTTCCACCCCAAGCCTCCTTTCCTAAAACTAGAGCTTTTCTTTAATTCTAGCCGCCTTTCCACTTAGCTCCCGCAAGTAATAAAGCTTAGCTCGCCGCACATTACCACGACGTTTAACAGCTATCCCAGCAACCACTGGACTATGCGTCTGAAACACACGTTCGACACCCTCACCATGTGAAATTTTACGAACCGTGAATGCAGAATTAAGCCCACGATTACGTTTGGCAATCACTATGCCCTCATATGCCTGAAGACGTTCTCTATCGCCTTCCTTAACTCGAACCTGAACTACGACGGTATCCCCCGGAGCGAAATCGGGAAGATCATCTTTTAACTGCTCCTGCTCAAGCTCTGCGATTATGTTGGACATGACTCAATCCTTTTTAGTGCTGCCCTAAAGTCCTAGCGGGTGGAGGTTAACCTACCTCACGTCATCCTGCCATTACCTTTACCATATGATAGGCTCAAAATAATTAGTTTTTAGGCCCGTGAACCAACAAAGTTAGCAAATCAACAAAGTTTACTAACTAACAAAAAAATATATTTGCTAATTGTCCATTTCTTCGATGAATTCTTCAAGAAGTAATCTTTCCTCCGAACTCATTCCCCGAAACTCCAATAACTCAGGTCGCCTAAGCCAAGTCCGACCTAAGGACTGTTTTAGACGCCATAGTCTAATCGCCTCATGATGACCTTCAACTAAAACTTCCGGGACTTTAATTTCATCAACCGTTTCTGGACGTGTATATTGAGGATGGCCTAGCAGCCCAGTCATATATGAATCTTCCTCAGCAGAACGTTCGTGACCTAAAACCCCAGGAATCAATCTTGCAATGGCATCAATCACAACGGCCGCGGCCAGCTCGCCACCACTAAGCACAAAATCCCCCAAAGATAGTTCCTCAGCTATCTCTGACTGCACCACCCTCTCATCGATGCCTTCGTAACGCCCTGCCACCAACAAGAGCCCCGGCCCAATAGCTAATTTCTGCGCAATAGTCTGATCAAATTTTCGACCCTGAGCACTTAGAACATATTCGGCACAACCCTCAGGGATACGGGTCCGTGCCGCTCGGATAGCATCCCGAAGCGGTTCATACTTAAGCACCATCCCAGGACCACCTCCATATGGGCGATCATCTACAGTACGGTGCGGATCAAAGGCAAAATCTCTCGGTGAGATTAGCTCTAGAGAAAGCAACCCTGCCTTACATGCACGTCCCACCACACCTACACGACTAACCGGTTCGACTAATTCAGGCAAAAGCGAAACAACTGTTATGCGGTACACCTTCTGCCCTATCCTTAGTAAGTTGAGTCCCAGTCTACAATGATTACACCGAGGCTAAAGTCAACCTCACATATCACTTTATCCCGCACGAAAGGGATCATTCGTTCTCTCTCGCCTACAACAACCATCACGTCATGCTCGCCGGTAGCAATTAGGCTATCAACATGGCCAAGCAGTTCATCTTCTTTTGTTCTAACTTCAAGCCCCTCGAGATCAGCCCAGTAATACTCTCCCGGCTCACAATCTGAGAGATCTTCACGACATACAAAAATTTTTGCTCCAACAAAGAATTTAGCTTCATCTGGATCATTAATTCCGCAAAATTTAGCGACAATAGTTCGTCCTTGTTTACGGCCGCTCTCAACATCCATGACGTGTTCGACGTCACCCAAGATTAGGATCCAATGTTTAAACTCAGTTATATTTTCTCTGGGGTGTGTGTAGGAATGAACCTTGATCCAGCCCTTTACACCCATTAGGCCCGATATATAGCCCAGTAGAATTTTTTTTTGAGACGGTCCGCTCATACTGCGGATTCGCAAACAGCTAATACGCTAGGAGGCCGCTTTGCTTCTATGCATTTTAATCAATTTTCCCACACGGTCTGAAGGCTGAGCGCCCTGTGACACCCAGTAATCAGTGCGTTCCAAATCCATTTTTAGTTCTGTTTCGCCACCACTTGCCATTGGATTAAAGTAACCAAGCCGCTCGATGTAACGTCCATCTCGACTATTGCGACTATCCGTCGCGACGATATGATAGAAGGGACGTTTTTTTGCGCCGCCCCGTGACAACCGAATACTAACCATATGACAAACCTGACCCTGAATAAAATGCAGTGGCTACAATAGCGCAACCGTTAGCAGAGTGCGCATTCTACTGGTTTCACCAAAGAAGTGAAGGCCAAATAGATATTTATATAATTCTAGAACACATCTAATTTCTTGGCCTGCCTGCCCTGCGTCCAGCAGAACCAGCCTGAAGCCCTCCAAGCAAACTCTTAATCCCACCCTTGGACACTCTCTTCATCATTTTTGAAAACTGACGATATTGCTTAAGCAGGCGACTTACCTCCTGGATTGGCAACCCAGCACCAGAGGCAATTCGGCGTTTCCGCGATCCGTTAATTAAATCAGGTTTTCGACGTTCCATCGGCGTCATTGAGTTAATTATGCCAATCTGACGACGTAAAGAATCTTTATCTATTCCGCCTATATTTTTATCTATACTCGGAAGCCCCGGAATTTTATCCAACAGCGACTCAATTCCACCTAGACTATGAACCTGCGTTAGCTGGCTTTTGAAATCCTCCAAATTGAGTGTACGACCACGCTTTAATTTGCCTGCAACATTCTTTACCGCATTCTCATCAACCTGACGTTCAACATCTTCAACTAGACCTACGACATCACCCATACCAAGTATGCGCGAGGCCATACGATTAGGCACAAACGTTTCAAGAGCATCAAGTTTTTCACCTGTTCCAATAAATTTAATAGGAAGACCAGTTGACTCTCGTATGGAAAGGGTTACACCGCCCCTAGCATCTCCATCAGTCTTTGTTATTACCACCCCAGTTAATGGCAATATTCTGTCAAACGCTTTAACCGAATTAACTGCATCCTGGCCAGCCATAGCATCAACCACATAGAATATTTCAGCTGGATTAAGAATCTCCTGTAAAACCTTAATCTCTGACATCATTGCCTCATCCACATGCATCCGACCAGCTGTATCCACGAACAACCAACGACTTCCTAGCAACTCAGCTTCCTTAAGCGCTGCGCTAGCAAGCGCAGCTGGATCACTTTCATTAGACTCTAGAAAGTGCACCCCAATATCTTGAGACAACGTTTTTAATTGATCCTGAGCAGCTGGCCTATAAACATCCATGCTAGCTAAAAGCACCTCATTTGCAGATGCCGAAAGGTGACGAGCAAGCTTTGCCGTAGTAGTTGTCTTACCAGCACCCTGCAAACCCACAACCATGACAATCGTAAGCCAATCTCGTTTTTTTATAGGTGCGTTTTCCCCACCTAGAACATCAACAATTTCATCATGCACTATTTTGATGAAAGCCTGTCCGGGGTTAATGCTCTGCTCAACCTCCTTCCCTAAAGCCCTTTTACGCACCCTTTCAATTAACGACTTAGCTACTGACAAAGCAACATCAGCTTCCAAAAGAGCTACTCGAATTTCTCGAGCCACATCCATAACGTTGGCTTCGGTAATTCTGCCTTTGCCTCTCACACGCTGCAGAGCCTGGCTGAGACGTTGAGTTAGCGTCTTAAACATAATT
>Ga0114999_10006437_pt1 | contig 13516 bp, 10 predicted proteins | sample ArcticOcean_MG_C_3_FD_89820 | JGI IMG/M metagenome (GOLD analysis project Ga0114999, IMG submission 89820) | Marine microbial communities from western Arctic Ocean - ArcticOcean_MG_CB8_126 | ecosystem: Environmental > Aquatic > Marine > Oceanic | place: Arctic Ocean: Canada Basin | collected...
GCGGCCTCTGGTCCTGGGGTGAGCCAGTGGTTGTTGGGTGACGCTGTTCGCTACGATGGTACAGGGGCAAAAGAGCAATGGCCGTTCGATGAATGTGCTGAGTTGTTCACACCGCTTGGAATCTGTCCAGAGGTTGGAATCGGGATGTCAGTGCCGCGAGACCCGATTCGGTTAGTGGGGATCGCGCCATCCCATCGCGTAGTGGAGGTGGCGGATTCGACGATTGACAGAACGTCGGCATTGCAGGATTTTGCGCTCGCGCAGCTTGCTTCGATTAGCGATCTATGTGGCTATGTATTCATGCAAAACTCTCCGAGCTGTGGGTTGTTTCGGGTGAAGGTCTATCCGCCTGATGGCGGTCCGCCACTGCGCGAAGGAACGGGTGTTTACGCCGCGGCGGTAATTCTAGCGTTGCCCGCGTTACCCGTAGAGGAAGCCAGCCGTCTGTTCGACTCAGACGTTCGCATGAATTTTATCGAACGCTGTTTTGTCTATGCGCGATGGCTGGCATTGGCAAAGCCGATCACAGAAGTCGAGTTGTCGCAGTTTCACCGCCAGCACGAATATCTATTCATGGCACACAGTCTTGCGGGTTGTTATGAAGCCGGACAACTCATTCTTGACAAGCAGGGCGACGTTGCCGAGCGGGCGCAAACCTACATCGAACGGTTGATGCTCGGGCTGCGTCTACCTGCTACGCGCAAGGGGCACATCCATGTGTTGAGATTGCTGCGCGATCGGTTGCGACGTGAACTCCACACTGGTCAGCTAGATCCCCTTGACCGTTCGATAGAAGGTTATCGGCGCGCGGAATCGCCCTTGGGAGAGTCACTTGCATTGCAGCGCAGTCACTTCGAACCCTACACCGAAGATTATTCGTGTCATAGAAGTTACCTGGAGTTAGGGTTACATCGACACTGTGCTTGATTTGACCACACGCGCCTCAACTGGCAGGCAACGGCTGCGATAAATCGCGACTGGATTCTTGCAAACTTTGTTGGCGGTAGAGGTCGAAATAGTGGCCGCGAGTCGCGATGAGCTCCTGATGCGTGCCTGCTTCGGTGATTCTGCCCTTTTCGATCACAATGATGCGGGTGGCATTGCGAATTGTCGAAAGTCTGTGGGCGATGATGAAGGCGATTCTGCCCGCCAGGATTCGTTGCATACCTTGCTGGATACGTTGCTCTGTTTCGGTATCGACCGATGAGGTCGCTTCATCCATTACCAGGATTTGTGGGTCGGCAAGTATCGCCCGCGCGAAAGATACCAGTTGTTTCTGTCCTGCCGACAAACGGCCGCCAGATTCACCTGTTTCGGCTTGGTAGCCGTCGGGGAAGTCCATGATGAAGTCGTGTGCTCCGGCAGTTTTCGCAGCGTCTATGACTTCGTCATCGCTCGCATCCAACCGGCCATAGCGAATGTTCTCAATGATGGGTCCGGAAAATACATGAGCGTTCTGCAACACCATACCGATATTGGACTGCAACCAGTGCAAACTACGCGCACGGTAGTCGAGCCCATCGATCAATACCTGTCCCGAGGTGGGCTCATAGAAACGACAAATGACGTTGACAAGGCTGCTCTTACCACCACCGGTTGGACCGACTATTGCAATTGTTTCGCCGCGTTCTACAGCTAGGTTGACATGGTCGAGTACCGGTTTTTCGGGATTGTAGTAAAAGCTCACATTGTTGAGCTCTATTCGATCGATGCGGGCTGCGCCTCCGTCTGGAGCATAGGCAGCGCTGGATGAATGCGCTTGTTGCGCCGTGATGGCCGCAAGAACCGCGTCGTTGTCTTTAATAGCGGGATCAGCTTCAACGAGGCTAATAATCCGTTCGGCCGACGCCTGTGCCATCTGCATCTCCGCGAACCAGTGACCCAATTGCTCGATTGGGTCGAAGAAATGGCGCGTGTAGGCCATGAACGCAATGAGCGTACTCACCGATATGACGCCAGCAATCATGTCGATGCCGCCGACCGCTAGCGCAAGACCGGTGGCTAGGCTTGCCAGCGTGATGACCAGTGGGAGATAGATGGCCGCTTGGGTGAGGTTCGTTATTGATGCCCCATACATTTTTCCTGTTAGGACTCCGAATTCATTTTGATTGGCATCTTCGCGGACAAAGGCCTTGCTGGTTAGCACGCCCATGATGGCTTCATTGAAATTGCCGGTGATCCGCGAATTTGTGGCACGCACGATTCGAGCGCTCTTCAATATTCGCTTTTGAAAGGCCGCAGAAATCCAACCGAGCGCTGGCATGATCGCAAAAACCACGAACGCCAGCTTCCAGTTCATAATGAACATCGCGATCGCGATCCCGATCATCATGGTGAAGCCCCAGATGAGATCGAGGAACCCCCATGCAAGAATGTTGGACAACCGCTCGCAATCCGACGTCATACGCGCCATCAGCCAACCCACCGGGCGATAGTCGTAGAACGAAAACGATAGTCGCTGCAAATTGACAAATCCGTCCTGGCGAATGTCGTGCGCGACAGACGTCCGAATTTTGCCGGCGAACCAGATGAAGGCGCCTACGGCGCCGGCCATGATGAGGGTGCAGACCAGATAGGCGAAACCCCAGAACCAAAGGTCTGGCTCGGCGCCGCCTTTGACGTAGGTGTCCACTTCGTCGACAACGCCTTTGGTGAGCAGCGGATAAGCCACCTCCATGAGCGCAGTCGTGCACGCGCAGAATGCGAGCCATTTGAGCTCCCGTGGGTAGTTTCGTGCGTAGCTGAAGAGTTTTTTCCATAGCGCTAGATTGATTCGGTTTGCTAGCTTGTTTTCGTCGAAACCGTCCTCGTAATTCTCGTCATCGTATACCTCACTCACGACTCGCTCCCTCCTGTTACGGCGAGGTCTGCGCGGATTTGTTCATCTAGCGCGCCTTGGATTTTGCACAGTCGTTGGTACATGCCCGGTGTCGTGGACAATTCGTCGTGCGTGCCGAGTTGCGTGACGCGCCCTTCGTCCAACACCATGATGCGGTCTGCATGCATGACCGAACTCAAGCGGTGGGCAATGATCAGCGTAGTTTGGCGCCCTTTGCGTCGCCGCATTGCGTTCAGAATGATCTGTTCCGTGCCGGTATCGACCGCCGACAGCGAATCGTCCAGTACCAGGACCGGTGGATCTTTTAGCAGGGCGCGAGCTAGTGCCAGGCGTTGTCGCTGGCCGCCGGACAATGTCACACCACGCTCACCGACCATTGCTTTGAAGCCTTGTGGAAACTCCATAATCGAATCGAGGATGGCTGCTTCTTCGCATGATCTAACGATGTCATTGTGTGGCGAATTCGGGCGGCCAACCGCCAAGTTTGCCTCAATGGACCGTGAATATAGGAACGGATCTTGGAGCACAACTCCAATTTGGCGGCGCAACCAGAACCGATTGAGATCCGATACTTCATGGCCATCGAGTTTGAGGCTGCCGGACACATAGGGGTATAGGCGCAACAGGGCGCGTATGAAACTCGTTTTTCCAGAGCCCGGAGGGCCGACGATGGCTAAGGTTTCACCCGCTGCAATATCGACACTAATGTCACGTAACACGGGTTCACTGCCACCATTGTTGTCGTAGGAAAAACTGAGTCCACTTGCGCTAATCCGACCCATCGCCTTGCCGGAATCAGGTACCCAGTCCGTCGATTCTTCGTCTTCGTGGAGAATGTAGTTGACCCGGCCTAGGGAAATGATGGCTTTACCGGAATCGGTCAATACGCGTCCCAAGTGGCGTACCGGCCAGATGACGATAGACTCGCAGGTCATGAATATGAATAGGTCACCGATTGTCAGACTGCCTTGCAGGACGTAGTGTCCACCGGCAATCAACACAACCCCTAATTGCCCCATGGCGAAGAAATCGGAAATGCTCCAGTAGTACCCCATCAACTTCATGAGATATTGGTTTTTGTTGCGAAAGTCGGCGTTCCTCGCAGCAAACTTCGAGGTCTCGTGTGCCTGCCGTGCAAAAGCTCGCACGACACGAATCCCAGTCAAGTTTTCTTGCAGGGTTGCGGTCATGGCCCCCTCGGATTCGTCTGTCTGCAGGAAGGCCTCCTTAACCTTGTTGAAGAATACGTAGGCACCTATGAATAAAAATGGCATTAGAATCATCGACCAGCCAGCTAGTGGCGCATGGATTGAAACCAGCACTGGCACAACGCAAACGATCAGCATAAGCGCCCGGCCGATTTCAATTACATCGCTCGAAAGGAATACTCGAAGCGTTTCGACGTCGCTTGAACATCGCTGTACCAGATCACCGGTGTCGGCCGTGTCGTAGAATTTGGAGCGTACGTTGTGCAGGTGCCGGTAGAGTGCTTCGCGAAGACGTTTGGAAATTGATTCGGAAGCGATCGCCGCCAACCGTCCGCGCAGGTAGAGGAATATACCACCGAAGCCGGTAATCAGAAGGCTGGTTAATGCGGCCGCCCACAGATAAACCGTGAACGACGGCTCTGCCGCAAACAACTGCGATGCCCAGAGTAAGAACGGATCGCCGAAGCTGAAGTCCTGTTTGTTAATCACGTCTATCGCGTGACCGCCAATAATGGGCGCAGAAAACATGCAGGCGTTAACAATAGCGATCGCAAGAATTGCGCCCAGATAGCGCGGACGCTGGCCAGCGGTTAGGCGCCACAAGTCGCCATAACTGGCTTCAGTGGCAGTGGGGTCTGTGGTGTTTGTATGCAAGTTAGTGTTCATTGGTCTGACTTAAGTACTGATTCGATTAATCTGAATTAACAAAAAGAGGCAACTGGGCGGTCAACCACCCTGGCGCAAGTGTCAGAACTGAAGTTGTTCGATAGAGCTCTACATCGAGTAGAGGGATCTAGAACGAAGGCTAGCTAATGGCGATGCCTAGTTCCGACACGTTTCCCAGAAATGGGTGCTCCCCAGTTACGGGGCGCGGAGATGTTGTGATAGCCTGGGACATGAATTGTCGCCTGTAGATCGATCATCAACATGCTGTCTCCTTAGTCGGGATGGAGGTCTATTGGGCGCGGTATGCTAGAGACGTACGCTGCAGGAATCAAGCGGAAAGTGTGGGAAGGCTGTAAAGGCTGTTGCGAAATGATCGTTCCACTGTGGGCGGAGCTTTAGAGAGTGTCGCAAACACCCTCTAAAGCTCTTTTCCACTCCGCTGCGCCATTCCTGGCCAGAACTCAGAGGCTGTTGAACGACAGCCTCTCTAGCCCCGAAGACTCTGGTTTCGAACGTCGCGGCTGAAGAATCACACACACTGATCTACAACAGCCTTCCATGGAACACGCTTCACCATCTCGTCGGTCACAGCATTGTTCCACACGCGAGTGCGCGTGCCTGGGCTCAGCACGCTGAAGGCTCTAAAGGGGCTGTCGCTAAATGATCGATTCGTTGTAGGAGGAGCTTCAGCCTCGATCTTGGACTACCGAAACAGTGGCACTCGGGCGGTTCCCTCTCTAAAGCCGTGCCGATAGAAGGTGCTGCACTACGATCCCTATTCGAAATTAACCACCATCTTGCCGGTGTTTGCTCCGGTAAACAGACCAATGAACGCGTTGCCAGCGTTCTCGATGCCGTCGTAGACCGTTTCTTTCGAGATTACCTGTCCGCCCGTCACCCAGTTCTCCATGTCGCTGCGGAATTGATCCTTCAATTCATTAAAGTGGCTCACGATGAAGCCGCGCAAGGTCAAACCCAAACCGATCGCAACGGCAAGGTTGTTGGGTCCGGGGCGTGGTTCGGTGTCGTTATACTGCGCGATGGCTCCGCACAGTGGAATTCGGCCGAATTGGCGCATGTGCATGATCGCCGCTTGCAGGTGATCTGCACCGACATTGTCGAAGTAAACGTCCAACCCGTCCGGCGCGCCTTCTCGAAGGTGTTGTAGGATGCTGCCGTCGTGGTAATCGAAAGCATAGTCGAAGCCTAACTCGCCAGAAAGCAAGGCAACCTTGTCGGCCGAACCTGCGCTTCCGAGGACGCGGCAGTTCTTGATTTTGGCGATTTGCCCAACAATTGAGCCAACGGCGCCGGCTGCACCAGACACGTAGACTGTCTCGCCTTCCTTGAGTGCACCCACTTCGAGCAAGCCAGCATACGCGGTCATACCAGGCATGCCGATGGCGCCGAGGTAATGCGAAGGAGCAACGACGATGTTGCCTAGCTTCTCTATCCCTTGCACTGGGGCTGTATATGCTTCGCGCCATCCGTAGTGACTGGACACATAATCGCCTTCGGCGAAATCTGCGTGATTGGATTTGCTGACCTGGCCGATCGAACCGCCGCTCAATACCTCGCCGATCTGAAACGGCGGGACGTAGGACTTGCGATCAACCATGCGACCGCGCATGTAAGGGTCCACCGACATGCAGACGTTCTTGACCTGAATTTCGCCGTCGCCCGGATCGGGTAATTCCTGGGTCAGGATTTGAAAATCCGATGTTTTTGGCATCCCGACGGGACGTTCTTGTAGTGCGACCGCTCTTGTTTGCATGCTTTCCTCTTTTTAGTTAGTTGGTGTCCAGAGACTAGTTAAAGTTGTGTCCGAACGTCATTGCTCGTTGGAGATGGTGATTTCTTGATCTGTTATGAATTCCAGCAACGCAGGCTTACCGTCTTGGGTCGCTTGAATCCCCCTCTCTAACGCCGCGACGATGTCGTTCGGATCCGTCACACGTTCGCCGTAGCCGCCGAACGCGACTGCCATATCGGCATAGTGACCGGATATTTCGGTGGATCCATATTTTTCCTGCGACACGGGCATGATTGGGATCTCGATTGCCATCGAGAAGTTGTTGAACAGAATCGACAGGATCGGAATGCGTTCGCGCGCTGCGGTCTCGAAGTCCATCCCGGTAAAGCCAATGGCAGCATCGCCCCAGACGTTGATGCACAGTTTTTCTGGGTGGGCCAACTTCGCGCCCATCGCGAGCCCTAACCCGTAACCGAGCTGGGTTGTCTTTCCCCAACCGATATAGCTAAGGGGTGTGGTTGATACCCAAAAAGGTGTCGTTTGGTCGCGTGGACTGCCGGCATCATGGGTGATGATGGTCTTTTCCTTGTCGACCATGTTGTTCAGTTCGTTTAAAACCCGGTATGGATTGATGGGCGTTTCGTTGTTGGTCAATTTTGGTAGCCATTCGCTCATCCATTCGTCACGCAATGCCGCAATCTTGGCCGGCTCGTCGGCCCGAGCCTGCGCGGGTCCCTTGTCGTGGGCGTCCATCGCCGTTGTGAGTGCGTAGAGCGTTAGTTTGGCGTCGCCAATGAGACCGTACTGAGCTACTACGTCTTTGTTTAGGTCGAGCGGATCCAAGGTCGCATGGATAATCGTCTTGCCGCGGGGCATTGGTACGCCAAAACCGGTCAACGCAAAACTGCAACCGATGCCCAATATGACGTCCGCGTCGGCCAGATAGCGCTTGACCGGACGCGGATTGGCACGGCCACCGCTGCCCAGCGACAATGGATGGGTTTCGGGAAAAGCGCTCTTGCCTTCGATGCTGGTGGTTACAGGGATGTTCCAAGCTTCGGCTAACGTCTTGAGTTCGTCCCACGCCTTGGCGTAGTGCACTCCTTGCCCCGCATAGATGACCGGGTTCTTCGCTTCTGCCAAGACTTTCGCGGCCGTTGCTATGTCGTTCGGCGCCGGTGCGGACTTGGCGCTGAATGCAGGGATATATTGCCAATCATCCGGAACATCTTCGTCCATCACATCCACTGGCACTTCAAGTAATACCGGTCCACCACGGCCATTACGCAGTTGGAAAAAGGCGCGACGCAAGATCTCAGGCACGGCCTTGCCCATCGTGATCGGCTCAGCCCATTTGGTGATGTGCTTCATGTTCAACGTGGAGTTGAAATTTGGGAAGTAGTTCGCCAAACGTCGCGGATAGCCGGCCGGAATCACCAGTATAGGAACCGATTCAGAAAATGCTTGGGCTACGCCGCCAAAGGCGTTCTCCGCACCAGGGCCATGCTGCATGCAGAAGACGCCAATCTTGTCTCCTGAAGACAAACGCGAATAGGCATCGGCCATGTGCAACCCGATACGCTCTTGACGCACGATGACGGTGCGAATATCAACCTTAGCCGCGGCTTCGATGAGTGGGTTGACTGGGTAAGCAAACAATATGTCCACGCCCTCGGCTTGCATGGCATGGGCAATTGCATCAATGACTTTCATATTGGTTCTCCCCCGAGGTGTTCAAGACTTTTCAAAGCCGAGTGAATATACGGTAAACCGTTTTTTATTGTATGGCTTTCCTAGGCGATCCTTCCTGTGAGGCCCTTCCTGATAGAACTTTCCAGATAGGTTTAGCTGTGAGGAACGCGCGACCCTGGAACTGGCGGGTTTTCAGGCGGCCCTGCAAAACACTGCGCCACGTTCATCCAAGCATGTGCATTGTCGCCCGTGACCTCAAGCTGGGTGTCCGCAATATTCCGCACTTGCGTGACGACCTGACAAAATTCCACAGCTGAACCCGTAATGCTATGTTCGATCGTCGGATCACCCCATGTCCACAAAGCGCCCGACGGCGCGGTGAGCTCAACATAGGGAGCGGGTTGTGGGACTTCGAGTTTGCGGTTGGCGAATGTCCAGCCATAGGTGCGTACGCCAATGGCTGCGACATTCTTGATACGGTCCGAATGAGCTCGCGTAATTCGCATGAGGTCGTACACCTCCCAACCATGTGCCCAGGTCTCCATCAGCCGCGCGGTCGCCAACATGCGCGCCTTCATATCGGGTCCGGCCCAAACGTAACGTTGGTCAGGGTCGGCATTTTTGAAGGCATCACACATACCCTCGAAACACGTCCACCAACGTTCGAGAAGGTCGGGGCCGGGTAGACCGTGCTCGAGACCTTCGTTCAGCCATTGGGTTGCGAAATCGCGCATAGGTCCCACTTTGCGCATGTCCTGCATAAACGTATGGAAGTCGCGAGGACTCTTTAGCGACATGAGTGCCATATGATCGGCTACGTGTAGGTGCGCTACAACGTCCCAGACGGTCCAGGCTTTAAAGGACGAATGCTCCGTCCAAAAGCCGGTGTCCATGTCCTTCAATGTGCGATATAGCTCCGCACCTTCGCCCCGCAGATCGTTGGCAATTTCTAAAAGTTCGGTGCTAGTGTCCGGCATGGTTAGTTCCCCTTTAGTCTATAGGAGGAAATTTACTCCGAGCGCGATGACTGTGCAAAAGTTAGCCACGCTGCCATTGCGCAAAGCCGTTTTTATTTGCGCCATGCGCCTTGTTCCGGTGTGTCTAGCTTGAGTTGCGATTCTTCTTTGCCACAATGCTGGTTAAATTGATGGGGCAGTGAGCGCCCGTCAACATCAATGGTTGCCATGCCAGGCTTCGCGCAAGCCTGCCGAATTGAATCTCGAACTGCATTACCCTCGGCAAGATGGATCTGGGCGTGTGAGGCCAACGTCCTTTCCAAGGTGGCCGGTTGCCTGCCACGACCCGTTATCACCGCGCCTGCCAGTGCGTGGGTGGGCCAATCTTCAAGATCGCTGAGGGTTGTAAGCAGGGTGTCCACGGTCTAATTGAATTGCGGTGCAACATGACCAACCCAGATGTGTGGCAAATCCGAGGGCGATACCGTAGGAGGAATCCATAAAGCAATCAAAGTCTACATCGCGTGGTAAAAAGAAAGGGGCGATAAACGCCCCTTTCCCAAGTCTTCGACTCCTACCTTCGACAGTCAGCTCAAAACTGATTCATCGTATTCGCAGTACCACCGGCCAACAACGCTTTCTCGCCGAGAAAGTACTCCTTGTGGTCGTCACCGATGTTCGAACCGGCGAGGTCCTGGTGCTTCACAGCTGCCAAATCGCTGCGGATTTCGCGGCGCTGCACGTCACGCACATACGCGAGCATGCCTAAGTCGCCGAAGTATCCCTCCGTTAGCGTATCAGTGGACAGTGCCGCCGTATGATAGGTCGGCAAAGTGATTAGGTGGTGGAAGATACCCGCTTCACGCGCGGAGTCAGCCTGAAACGACTGCACGAGTTGATCCGCGGCTTGGGCAAGCTCAGAGTCGTCGAGTGCGATATCCATGAGGCCCTGGGGATTGACGTCTGGGTCAGGGTACTCGCCGACATCTCGCCCTTCGGCTTTCCAGTCCTGGTAGACCTGCTCGCGGAACTTCATCGTCCAATTGAACGACGGGGAGTTGTTGTACACCAGTTTGGCTTCAGGTCGAACCTTGCGCACGGCATTCACCATCTCGGCGATCTGTTGTACGTTGGGCTTCTCGGTCTCGATCCACAACAGATCGGCGCCGTGCTCGAGGCTAGTGATGCAATCAAGAACGACCCGGTCGAAACCGGTACCTTCTTTGAATGCGTACAGGCCATTGTCCAAGCGCTTTGGCTTGGCAAGTTTGCCGCCGGAGTGAATCGTGACGTCGCCGTCCTGCAATTCACTAATATTGTTGACTGGTTCGATATCCAGGAAGTCGCAGTATTTACTTCCGAGGTCTCCGGCTTCGATGGAGATCGGCACCTTTTGCGTAAGACCCGCACCCAGCGAGTCGGTGCGGGCAACGATAATCCCGTTCTCGATGCCGAGTTCCAAGAAGGCATAGCGAATGGCGTTGATCTTGGAGACAAAATCTTCGTGCGGCACCGTCACTTTGCCGGCTTGGTGCCCGCACTGTTTCGCGTCTGACACTTGGTTTTCGATCTGAATCGCACAGGCGCCCGCTTCGATCATGCGCTTGGCGAGCAGATAGGTCGCTTCCTCGTTGCCAAAACCGGCATCGATGTCGGCGATGATGGGTACGATATGCGTTTCAAAGTTGTCGATGCGTTGGATGATCGAGTCCGTCTCACCACCATTGGCGCGGGCTTCGTCTAGCTCGGCAAACATGTGGCGTAGTTCGCGCGCGTCGGCTTGCTTCAAGAATGTGTAAATTTCCTCGATCAGATCGGCAACAGTGGTTTTCTCATGCATGCTTTGATCAGGCAAAGGACCGAACTTTGAGCGCAGCGCCGCGACCATCCAACCGGACAGGTAGATGTAGCTCTTGTCTGTGGTTTGGCGATGGCGCTTGACCCCCATCATGACCTGCTGTGCGATGAATCCGTGCCAGCAGCCGAGAGATTGCGTGTATTTGGCGGGATCCGCATCGTACTCCGCCATGTCGCGACGCATGATGTCTGCGGTGTATTGGGCGATATCTAAACCCGTCTTAAAGCGGTTTTGCCGCTTCATTCGAACGGTGTACTCGGGATTGATCGCGTGCCACTCATCCTTGTCTTGGATTTGCAGGTTCGCTTGCTCAATTGCATCTTGGTAGGCCGACATGTCTGTTCCCCAGTTGGAAATAAAGAAATAGCTAGGTCCCCTGTTTGGGGAGGCAGCAAAATAGCAGGGAGGCGTGTCGACTAAAATGGAATAATAGACAATCAATATATTCCTCGTAGGAATCTATTTCATAGCGTCACGGCGGTTGTCATCGGTGGATGACTCAACATGAAGCAACGATTAGATCTGCGTTAAGCGAGACGCCGGATCGTCGATCAATGTTGAGCGCATCTGGGTCCTTCGAAATCGACATTCCTGTCGCTGCTGGGAGAAAAGCTCTCCGTAGACTTAGCAGCTAAGTCAGCACCAACGAATAGACGGTCGCGCCGCTAAAGACGAACTGTAATCGCGCAGCCTCGATACCGTTCAGAGCGCCAGCATCCTTCCATTGCACCTCGGCATCTGTAGCCGACGCGGTCAGCGCCTCGCTCTCGGCGATCACGTGCTCGCCGACCATCCAGCGCGCGCACAGTCAGGCTGCCGCCGGCGTCAATATCGGCAGATACTTTAAGCGATCTCGCACCGTCTAACAGAGGCGACGTTGTCAAGCTGGCAGGCTTCTCGGCGCTCGACGCTTTGTAACCCGCGAATGTGGCGTATGGCGAGGCTGCCCGTCCGCTGGCTAACAAGTACGGCGTTCGAGTCCGTTACTTGGGAGGAGTCGCTGCGACGGTGATCGGAAATGATGAATGGGATCTTGTTGCACTCGTCGATTACCCCTCAGCGCAAGCCGGGCACGACATGGTGACCGACCCGGAATATCCGTTGCAGATGCGTGCCGATGCCCGCGTCGATTCTCGTCTGTATTGTACTCGACCCGTATAAATGCAAGGCGATTAGGCTGATTGTTGCGATTGTTTTGGCATCGCCGTTTCAGCTCGTGAATCGATAACAAGTTGTGAAGTGGCATGGCCTGCATGATGAGAAAAAGCAATCAGGCCGTGGCCATTCCGGGTGAGCGTAAGAATCCTGGCAGGAACTGGGTTTCCAGGCACTGGGGTAGGTGTTCTTATGCTTTTGCTTGTGGGCACCGATGGTGCTGTCAATGCGTGTGATCGTTATCTGGCCGGGGCCCGGCTTTGCGTCGGGCCTAGTCATCGAATACCAGTGTGTAGCTTGTGCTTCGCCCCCTCCCTTCTTCCTGGATGAGTGCGCCGCGCTCGATCAGGTCCTTGATATCGCGCAGCGCCGTGTCATGCGAGCATTTGGTCATCTTGGCCCATTTGGTGGTGGTGAGCTTGCCTTCGAAGCCGTCGAGCAGTCTGTTCAGGATTTTGGACTGGCGCTGGTTCAGCGGCGCTTCGGCAAAGCGCTGCCAGAAGCGCGCCTTTTGCAGTACGGTGTCGACCGTGGCATCGGCGGTTTCAATGGCGCGGTGCAGGCATGACAGAAACCATTCCTGCCAGGCCGTAATATCGCAGCCGCCTTTCTGGCTGCGTTCGAGCATCGTGTAGTAGTCGTTGCGCTCGGTGCGGATCTGTTTGGACATACTGCAGTAGCGCCTCGAGCTTTGCTCGGCGCGGGCAAGTGCCATGTCAGCGATGGCGCGGGCGATCCGTCCGTTGCCGTCATCGAACGGGTGAATGGTGACGAACCAGAAATGCGCGAGCCCGGCGACCAGCAGTGGGTCGGTATCCTGATCCGGCTCTTCGAACCAGTCGAGGAACTCTGCCATCTCTTCGGTGAGCCTGTCGGCGGGCGGGGCTTCGTAGTGGACCTTCTCCTTGCCGATGGCACCGGAGACAACCTGCATCGGCCGGTCCCGGAATTTTCCGGTCGTGATGTTTGCAAGGCCGCTCTTGCCTGTCGGGAAGAGGGACTCGTGCCATTTGAAGAGCCGTCTTCGGGTCAGCGCCAGGGTGTAGTTCGTTGTGGCATCGGTCATGAGTTTGACGATACCGTCGACATCGCGGGAAGAGGGGACCAGGTTCTTGACGTGCTTCATCTCAAGATGGCGGGCAATCGAGGAGCGGACTTCGTCCTGCGGCAGCTTCTCGCCCTCGATCTCGCTGGATTTAACGACATCGTCGGTCATCGCATTGAGGTGGGCTTCGTCCTTAAGTTCCTCGAACCCCAGCCCTTCCATCTTGCCGAGAAGCCGCCCCTGCGCGCGGGAGACGCGCGTCAACAGCGGGAGCAGCTTTGCAGCGTCCCAGGTGAGTTCAGGCCAGTTATCGCTTTGCCAGATATACTTCATAATCTACGCAC
>Ga0114999_10006443_pt1 | contig 13512 bp, 10 predicted proteins | sample ArcticOcean_MG_C_3_FD_89820 | JGI IMG/M metagenome (GOLD analysis project Ga0114999, IMG submission 89820) | Marine microbial communities from western Arctic Ocean - ArcticOcean_MG_CB8_126 | ecosystem: Environmental > Aquatic > Marine > Oceanic | place: Arctic Ocean: Canada Basin | collected...
CACTCTGCTGAAAGATCGCCCCCGGACGCAGCTCGATCTCTCGCCTCAATACCTTCTCTCTGGTGCGGACGTTACCCTGGATTTCGATGTGGCGAATGCGAAAGGGGTCCCCTTCAAAAATTTGAAACTCGACATCGATGCTGTCACCCCGGACTTGCTCGCGAGGAATCACCTGAGTTTCGAGGTAGCCCTTTTCTCGATAGGCGCTCGATACCAGGTACGCGAGCTCGGGGGTTGAGACTCCGAACACGTCACCCTTGTCCATGGTGACGTGTTTGGCGAGTTCTCTGTCTTCGAAAAGGGTGTTACCCTGCCAGACCACATCTCCCAGGCGGTACTGTTGACCCTCATCCACTTCGATGTTGATGAAGAGGTTCTGGCGAGTGTCGTCGTAGTAAACACTATCCCGGACGATCGCAGCCTGCTGATATCCCTTGCTGCGGTAAAAGCCGACAATCTTCTGTTTGTCTAGATCATAACTGTCCCGGTCGAACTCACCCTTGCGCCACCAACGCTTCTCCTTCGTGTCCATGTACTTGGTGAGCTGGCCATCGTCGAATGCCTGATTATTGGCAATCTCGATACCTTTAATTTTGACCTTCTCGCCCTCCTCAATGTCATACTGGAGGAACACCATTCCTTCATCTTCTGCGTCGAACAACTGACCGGATACGTCGGCTCGCAGGTACCCTTTGTCTTTATAAAGGTCAAGAATCTTCTGCCGTCCGCGGGCTATATCCTTTGGCGCTATCAACTGGCCGGGCTCGAGATTCAGGGCCTCCTTCATCTCTTTTTCCTTCATTTTCTTGTGGCCCTTGAAGCGCAGACCCTCCATGCCCGGGTACTCTTCAACGACTACGGTCAGCTTTACGTCACCCATCACCTCGTCCGGCTCGGCGTACAACTGGATGTCCTCAAACACGTTCAAGTTGACCAGGGCGCGGACAGCCTCCTGCACGTTATCGGTCGACAACTCGACCCCGGGGCTCAATCCCATGGTCGTGAGGATGAGCGACTTGGCGACTTTGCGAAGCTCGCCTTCGATTTCGATTGAGGACACCTTGGGTGCTTGCGCCTGAACGGGCCGTGAGTACAGACCCATCCCCATCACTGCGATGACGGCGAGCAGCGTCAGAGTTCGAACGTGTTTCATGATACCTTTTGGTGGGTTGATTGAGTCACTCACCGACTCACACCGAGTCTGGGTAGCAGCCCTCTCGCCTACTGAGGGGCGGCCTCCTCTTCCTTCTCTTCGACGGTCTCGGAAGAAGCGTCACGCTCATCGTCGAAAACGAGGACATCACCCTTCTTGGTCACGCGAATACGGCTGCCGTCTCCAAAGCGCCCCTGGAGAATTTCCTCAGCGAGAGGATCTTCCAGCAGCTTTTGGATTGTGCGTTTGAGATGGCGGGCGCCGAAGCGTTGGTCAAACCCGCTATCGGCAATCAGGCTTTTGGCTCCCGGAGTGATCCGCAGCTTGATGTCCTTGTGCTCGAGCCGGGTCCTGAACTCATTCAGAATGATGTCGACGATGGCAACAATGTCTTCTTTTCGTAAGGCATGAAAAATGACAGTATCGTCGATCCGGTTCAGAAATTCAGGGTTGAAGGTCCGCCTCATTGCGTCCGTAATCTTGTTGTCGAGCTGAAGCTGGAAGGTTTCTGAGTCTGAATTCTGAAAACCGAGGACCCCGCCTTCGCCCACTTCGCGGCTGCCGACATTCGAGGTCATGATAATGACCGTGTTGCGAAAATTGACTTTGCGGCCAGTACTATCGGTTAGACGCCCCTCGTCGAGGATCTGCAGCAGGATATTGAAGACATCGGGATGCGCCTTCTCGATCTCATCCAGCAGGACGACGGAATAAGGTCGACGGCGGACGCGCTCAGTGAGCTGACCCCCTTCATCGAATCCGACATATCCCGGAGGCGCCCCGATAAGACGCGACACGGAAAACTTCTCCATGTACTCTGACATATCTACGGTGATCAAAGAATCTTCTTCGCCGAAAAGAAACTCTGCGAGTTTTCTGGCAAGATAGGTCTTGCCGACACCCGTGGGGCCGAGAAAGATAAAAGAACCGATCGGCTGTTTGGGATCCTGGAGCCCGGCTCGGCTGCGACGGATCGCTTTCGCTACCGTTGCGACGGCCGCCTCTTGGCCAACGACAAGCTCCCTGAGTTCACCCTCCATGCCCAACAGTCGCTCAGTCTCGCTCGTGGCCAGCCGGGTGATCGGCACGCCGGACATGCTCGATATCACTTCGGCAATGTCCTCTTCGGTGACCTCGACGATTTCGTTGCGCACCTCCTCTTCCCAGGCGGTCCGCCTCTGCTGCAGCTTTTCGCGTAACGTGTGCGCGTTGTCTCGCAGATTCGCGGCCTCTTCAAACTCCTGGCGTTCGGAGCATTCCAGCTTGCGCCGGTCTATCTCTTGTATCTCTGACTCCAGTTTGCCAATCTCCTCAGGGGGACTCAACCGCGACAGATGCACCCGTGAACCGGTCTCGTCAATGACGTCGATGGCTTTGTCTGGAAGATATCGATCACTTATGTAGCGGTCGGCCTGCTTGACGGAGTATGCGATCACGGCGTCAGAGAATTTCACCAAATGATGGGCCTCGTAACTCGACCGCAAGCCCTTGACGATCTCGATCGTATCTTCGACGGACGGCGGCTCCACCATGATAGTCTGGAAGCGGCGCTCGAGGGCGCCGTCTTTCTCGATGTGCTTGCGGTACTCGTCCAGGGTCGTCGCCCCGATGCACTGCAACTCTCCTCTGGAGAGGGCGGGTTTGAACATGTTTGAAGCATCCAATGTGCCTTCAGCGCTGCCCGCCCCGACAATCGTGTGCAATTCATCGATGAAGATGACCACATCGGGATTTTGCTGTAGTTCGTTCAGAACAGCTTTGATGCGCTCCTCAAACTGGCCGCGGTACTTCGTTCCGGCGACGACTCCGCCCATGTCCAGAGTAACCAGGCGCTTGTCGAGGAGAATCTGAGGCACCCTTTTTTCGACCACACGCTGTGCCAGCCCCTCGACGATGGCGGTTTTGCCCACGCCCGGATCGCCGATGAGGATTGGATTGTTCTTCTTTCTCCTACTCAATATCTGCGTGACTCTTTCGATCTCCTTCTCGCGGCCGATGACCGGATCGAGCTTGCCATCTCGAGCCAGCTGCGTCAGGTCGCGTCCGAAGTGATCGAGGAACGGGGTCTTGCTCTTCTTGCCCTTCTCTTTCTGACCGGTTGACTTGCCCTCGATCACGGCCAGCGTCTCCTCCATGGCCGTCTTGTAATCGACGCCGAAGGCTGCCAGAATCTGTGCGGCGACACCTTCTTTGTCCTTCAGCAGGGCAAGAAGGAGGTGTTCGACGTCGACGAACTGGGTCTTCATCTCCTTGGCCTCGTTAGCCGCCACCTCGAGAATCTGTTTTGCTCTGGGAGTAAAGGGGACTTCGCCAATTGTCATGGTACCGCCGGAGGTGGCAACGTAGTCCTCGACCGATTGCTTAACCGTTTCCAGGTTCAGGCCGAGGTTCGTGAGGACGTTGACCGCCTTGCCCTTACCCTCTTTGATGATGCCGAGTAGCAAGTGCTCGGTGCCGATGTAGTTGTGGCCGAGTCGAGCCGATTCCTCGCGCGCGTACTGCATTACCCGCTTGACACTATCTGTGAACATGTTGTTCATCCCTCAGACCTCCCTTTGTCCCTTGATTCCACCATCGTGCGGCGGTGACACGACAGTGCAGTTTTTCGCGCAAGTACCTGGAAAGACCGATGTTACGACTGGTCAAAATTGTGAACGTACCAAATGCCCCAGTCGTTGTCAAGATGGTCTCTCCTCTCCATGAGCGTCGGCTTCTTCGAGCTTGCGTCTGACGATCGTCGCGCGTCTGAAATCCCTTTCATCCGGTTCCAATCTCTGCCCGGCTTCCGCCTGGAGATGCGCGGGCTGAGTTACAATCATGAGTTGGTTCACAAACCTGGTCGGGAGGCCGCTGATGAGGGATAGGCTAATGCCCAGTCTCACAGCAGATAGCAGATTCATAAACTCCTGGCTGCTCAATACTCGAGCATTCGACAGGAGTCCCAATGCACGCCAGACTTTATCCTCTACTTGAGAGCGGGCTTCCGCAAGGAGCGTTTCCTGGCCATGGCGCTCGTACTCGACGAGTTTTTGGGCAACCCCGAGAAGGCCATCAACAATCTCCTGTTCGGATTGTCCCAGGGTCGATTGGTTCGATACCTGAAACAAATTTCCCGCCGCATTGGTTCCCTCACCGTACACTCCCCTGACTGTGAAGGACATCTGGCTCAACCCTTGCAAAACCCGTTCCATGTCTCCCGTCAACACCAGGGCTGGCAAATGCATGAGCGCCGACAGCCTCAGTCCGGTTCCGGTGTTGGTCGGACAAGCGGTCAGAAAACCAAGCTCTTTGCTGTAGGCACATTCGATTTGCAGGCTGAGTTCGTCGTCGAGAGCATTGGCCCTCTCCCAGGCCGCGGCCACCTGTAGCCCCGCGGAAATAGCTTGGATTCGCAGGTGATCCTCTTCGTTGATCATGATATTGAGCGACTCATCGCTATTAAAAAGCACCCCTCGCTGCCCCTTCGCATCGGCCAGATTGGGACTGATCAGATGACGCTCGACAAGCAGACGGCGCTCGTTCTTGTCGAGCAGCTCAAGATTGTAGAATGTCGCGTCACCCATTTGGTTGCAGCCTTTGGCGGCTGCCAGCACGGAGGCGACGACCTGTGCCTGTTCGTCTTCGTTGATCTTGGCGCCGAAGGGATAGGTCCGGACGTTTCTGGCCAGACGGGCGCGGCAACTGATGACGATGCCGTCCGCTTCGCCGTTTCCACTCAACCAACTCGGGGGGCTCGCAACCAGGGATTGAAGTTTCATCGCGGCGAACTCACTTACTATCCCCATGCTCTATGGCCCGTGCTTCCAGCTGGCCGATTTGGTCGCGCAGGGCAGCGGCCTGCTCATACGCTTCATCACGAACAGCTCTTTCGAGATCAGCCCTCAGTTGATGGAGATCGTCCTCCTTCACGGCAACCTCCGGTTCGATGGCGGCCGCAATTGGCGCATCCGTCACAACCTGTGAGGGTTCCGCAGGTCGCTTGCCGGTATGAGTCTGAGCCCCGTGGATGCGTTTCATTAGGCGGCGAAGCTCGGCGGCGAATGCGTCGTAGCAATCGACACAACCTAAACGACCGTTCTTGCGAAACTGGCGATAGGTCATGCCGCAACCGGAGCAGGGCTTGTCGGATACTTTTTCGGTTTTCGGCAGGTGTCCAGCTACAGGGTTCGGCGACTTCGCCGCCGGTGGCTCTTGCTCTGGCACTTTTTCCGGCGCCGCCAGGGCGACCTCCTCACTTTGGTTACTGTGAGCCGCCTTTGTCGCGCACGAAGGGCATAGATGTAGTGCTCGCTTGTTATCGGCGGAGATCTTGGTCAGGAGGATCGTCGCCTCCTCTTGTTTGCAGGATTCACATATCATGGCGGCTCATGGTCAATTCAGCTGCAGCTGGCCGTCTTCGATGGTACCGCTGCGATCAAACCGGGAGGCCAACTCCCGGTCGTGGGTCATTATCAAAAACGTCTGATTCTCCGATTGTGCCAATTCGATGATCATGTCGTGGAGCCGCGCACTCGTCTCCGTATCCAAATTGCCTGACGGCTCATCCGCGAGGACGATGAGCGGTTGCATGACCAGCGCGCGCACTACGGCGACGCGTTGACATTCGCCGCCCGAAAGCTCGCCAGGGCGGTGATGCAGGCGTGCCTCCAGGCCCACACGCGTCAACAAAGCGGTCGCCTTGTCTTTGATGGCCGTTATCGGCTGCCCGGATATCATCGCCGGAAGCATCGCGTTTTCAACGGCCGTGAACTCAGGCAAGAGGTTGTGAAATTGGAATACAAAGCCGATGTGTCGGTTGCGAAAATCAGCAAGATCGTCGTCTGGAAGATTCAGCACATCCGTTTGCATTATGCGAAGCTGTCCCTCACTCGGCTGATCGAGTGTGCCGAGAATGTGCAACAAAGTGCTCTTGCCGACACCTGAAGCGCCAGTGATGGCAACCAGTTCACCGCGCCTCAGTTGCAGGCTTACACGACTCAGAATCGAAAGCTCGCCAGCTCCCGACTTGTAGGTTTTGGCGATATTGCTCGCCTCCAGGACAATCTCTGAGTCCACGGCTGTACCCTTGGTTTCGATGACCTTCCCCATCTACATGATATGTCGGATGGCTTCGACCGGCTGCAGGGCGGCTGCCTTGCGAGCCGGAAACACGGAGGCCAGCAGCGAGATGGTCAGGCTGACGACGGAAACCAGGAGGAAGTCGAATGGCTGCATGTCCACGGGCAGGTTGCTGATGATGTAGATGTCGCTGGGTATGGATATCAAATTGAATCGGTCCTGGAGCCAACAAACAATATAGCCGATAGCGCAGCCAAGAGCCGTGCCAAAAACCCCGATGAACAGTCCCTGGTAGACGAAAATACGCCTAACGCTTCTGGCTTTGGCACCCATAGCTCGCAGGATGCCGATTTCCGGGGTTTTGATCAGGATCGACATCGTCAGAATGGACATGATATTAAACGAAGCGACTATAATGATCAGGCTCAGGGCGATGAAGATGACCCACTTCTCCAGCTCCATCCAACGAAAAAGCTCGGGAAACTGGTTGGTCCAGTCGGTCAGGACGTACGGGTAGCCGAGCTCTGCATCCAATCGCTGCCGAATCGTCGTCGCCGCATCGAGATCGGCGACCCGTACATGAATATCGGTTACGGCATCCCCGAATTTCGAAACAGCCTGCGCGTCGGCCAGCGAGATAAAGCCGAAGCTGTCGTCGTAGTGGTACATGCCACTTTCGAACAGATCCGTGACCACAAAGGGGTGAATCTTGGGCTTCAAGCCCATCATGGCTACGTCATCGATATCGCTGTTGGGGAAGGTGAGTAGAAAAACCTCGCGGCCGTAGCCGACCTTGAGTCGGCTGGCCAATTGCTTGCCAAGGATGATTCCCGGGAGTTTGCCGCCCTCTGGGTCGACGAAAAGAAGCTGCTTATCGGTGGCGTGCCAGAGGTGTTCAGGCAGATCGGAAACGGCACCGAACGTCTTGGGGTCGACGCCCCAAATCATGGCTCCGTCGAAGCCGCCCTTTGCCGACCATACCCCCATTTTTGCTTTGACTACCGCGGCTGCACCGACGACTTGTGGATCGGCCTCGAGGCCGGCGATTACCGTGTGATAGTCCTCGATAGGGTCGCCGGGCCAGGACGATGATATGGCGACGTGAGCGTCCATGCCGATCAGGCGGCTCTTTACCTCTCCAGAGAAGCCGTTGGTCACCGACAGCATGATGACCAGGGCGGCAACGCCGAGGATGACACCGCCAACGGCAATGAAGGTGATGAAAGACAGGAACCCCGCGTTGTGCTTGGCTCGCAGGTAGCGTTTGGCGATGAATATCTCGTAGGTCAGGAAGGACCTCTCATCGACCGTGTAGCAGGTAGGCCTTGATGAAGGCGTCAATATCGCCGTCCATTACCGCCTGCACGTTGCCCGTTTCATGCGAGGTGCGATGATCCTTGACCATTTTGTACGGATGAAAGACGTAGGATCTAATCTGGCTACCGAAATCGATGCTCTTCTTTGTGCTTTCGACTTCGTCGAGCCGCTTGTCGTCTACGTTCTTGAAGTGCTGGTAGACTCTCGCCGTGAGCACTTTCAACGCCGTCTTTTTGTTTTTCAGCTGAGAGCGCTCATTCTGGCACTGCACCGTAATTCCGGTCGGCAGATGGGTCATGCGTACGGCTGAGGACGTCTTGTTGACGTGCTGCCCTCCGGCGCCACCGGCGCGGAATGTGTCGACCTGCAAGTCTTCATCCCGCAACTCGAGGTCCGGAATCTCGTCGACTGCAGGGAAGACGAACATGGAGGCAAAGGAGGTGTGCCGGCGCTTGTTGGAGTCAAAGGGAGAGATCCGGACCAGGCGATGAACACCGGCCTCTGCCTTGAGGTAGCCGTAGGCGTACGGTCCCGTGACCTCGATGGTCGCAGACTTGATGCCGGCCTCGTCGCCGGGCTGAAGGTCGAGGATCTTGCTCTGGAAACTGGAACGCTCGAACCAGCGGGTGTAGAGGCGCATGAGCATTTCAGTCCAATCGGCCGCTTCGGTGCCACCGGCCCCGGAGTTGAGTTCGACGATGGCATCTTTTTCGTCGTCCTCTTCGTTGAGCAGGTTGCGCAGTTCAAGATCTTCGATCCTGGTGAAGAAACTGGGCAGCTCCTGCTCAATCTCGGCCAGCGAAGTGTCGTCGCCCTCGTCGCTGGCCATCTGGTACAACTCTGCGGCGTCGTCGAGTTGCTGCTTCAACTCAGACCAGGGTCGAACCGCATCTTTGAGCTGGCTGACATGCCGCGTCGTGCTCTCGGCGGCTTTTCGGTCGGACCAGAAATCGTTTTCGGCCATGCTGGCCTCGAGCGTTTTTATCTGTTGGCTAGCGCCCTCGATGTCAAAGATAGCCCCGCAACCGTTCCAAGCGTTTGTGACATTCGGTTAGCATTTCTTCTGTGGTGGCCATGGTGGTGACTCCTATTGGTTCGGTTGTAGTGAGCTCACTCGCTGCCCCTGCTGCCCCTGATAACGTTCAAACAACAGACGTTCAGCACTGCGATCGGTGGGGATTTCAAACAGCAACTCTCCGGCGAATTCATCATCGCGATCCAGCCTAAACTCGTCCGCTCCTATTTCGATGAACAAGGGCGAATGGGTCAGGGGGTAGTGCAGTTGGTTACTGCTGTCCTTCAAGCGAAAACATCGAGTAACGATCGGATAGCCAATCTTCATACGGGCTTTCAGGCTCATCGTCACCAGTACGAACTTGTTGCCCTCATCGGGCATCCCCTTGAAGTAATGTAAATAGCGAACCTCGTCGACCTCCATGACATAGGGGGTCTTGATGCGGTTGAACAGATCCGGCAACTCCCCGAACTGCCCGTAAGAACCGTCGGTGAATTTGTAGGCAAAGTAGATCGGCACCGCCAGCGCGCTGCCAAGCAAAACGATGCGGTTCACCCAGCGTAAGCGAGATCGATGTCGCGTCTTGGCGGTTCGATGGTTCATGCAGTTATCCCGGCCTGCACATGGTTAGTCCCCGGTGCGTACCAACGCCAGTTTCCCGGTGTGTGAGAATGTCCCTGCCAGCATGTGATAGATGTACAACCCGCTGTTTAAATCACCGGAAACGGACCAACGCAACGCCCGCTCGGGGCTACTGTAATCCCCTGCTTCCAATTGCAGTCCTGGCAGCTCAGCAACCTTGCCGCCGGACAAATCGTAAATGTAGACGGCTACCTCGTCCTGAGCCGAAAGCGCCAGGGGGAAGTAGACGACACCACCCGCACCAGAGAATCTAAGCGGATTTGGAAATGGCAGCTTGGCCGCACTCTCGGTCGGCACCTTCATGTTCAGACCGCTAGCCACTGCAGCGTCCACCAGTCCCCATCCGTAGGCCGTGTCGGGGCCGGCCGCGCCCAGATCTCGTGCCGTTTGGCGCAGGGCCTGTGCCACCTCGCGGGGACTCCACCGGGGGTTGATCTGCAACAGCAGGGCGCAGGCGCCAGCCACCAGTGGTGTTGCCAGCGAAGTGCCGCTTGCCCGGCTGTAACTCCCATTGGACTGCGCGACCACGACATTTCCACCGGGAGCGACCACGTCAGGCTTTATGCGGCCATCGGCGGTCGGCCCACGTGAGCTACTGCGAACAATTTCGAGATCGAAAACGTTTACGGAACCCACCGTTATTACCTCTTCCGCATCGGCTGGCACGCCGACGTATCGCCAGGCGTTGTCGCCATCGTTGCCGGCAGCGTTCACTACAACAATGCCGCGTTGGACGGCCATTCCAGCAACGATGCTGGCTGGGGCGGTTTCTCCGTCGAGCTCTGCGTAGGTGTAGCCACTACCGTCGTCCCATCTTGTGTAACCGAGTGAGGAGTTGATGACCTGAGCGCCAAGACTGTCTGCCCATTCGACCCCTGCAATCCAGCGATCCTCCTCGACGGGCAGCTCGTTACCCAAGTCCTCGACCTTGGCTAACAAATAGTCTGCCTCCGGGGCGGCGCCAATCATTTGACCGTGCGCGTTTGCCGCGAGCAGGGAGAGTACCCGCGTGCCGTGTCCGTTTTGGCCGGACCTGGTCTCGTCGCCGGTTACGGGCTGATCTTGTTCATCCCAGACGATGTCATCGCCGTTGATGAAATCGTGTGCCGCGACCACGCTCAACTGCGAAAAAGCGGCGTGGTCCTGGAAGTTGAATCCGGAATCCAATACCCCTACACGTACTCCACTGCCGCGAAACCCGAGACCGTGCAGTACCGTGATCCCGATACTGGAGAGCTGTTCGAACGATACCCCGTAGTTGGCATCCTGGGCGCTCGCCAATGGCTTGCCACGACTCGTCTCATCCCGTTTCAGCGTAGTGGCAGGTGGAGTTACCATGCGCGCAACCGGTCGCACCGCAGAGACGAAGGGCTGGTCCAGCAACCACTGCTGCTGCTGCCCGGTAGCGTCGACGCTGATGGCATTTAACCATTTAGATTGTGTGCGCACGGCGATTCCGTGTCGTATGATGCGCTCTACGTAGGATGGGGCTATAGGTCGATCCGTGCTCGGGTCTGCCGTCAGCTGGTTCCAGGCGGGCCATTTGACAGGTGTGCCGTCACTATCCGGTTTGTCACGCAGGCAGACCCATAGGGCTCTGTGAGTGTCCGGGGACTTCAAGTCGACGCCGGCAGCGCTGTCGACGAAGTACAGAATGGCCATCGTGATCGCGATCATGACGATGGTGTTGGTGTGATCTGCTAGTCGTAACACGTACCCTTGCTCATTTCTAACGCGCTATGGAGGTGGATGAATGGGTGAGCCCGCGCTCGACGGGAGAACCGGAGGTTGGGCTTTAATACGTGCGCGAAGGCGCGAGGGTCACTGCTCTTGTGGTTTGTCGGGGGACGAAGGAGTACGGCGATCGATGACATCCACGTCGCTGGTCGGAGTAAAGACGAAGCGGTCGTCAGCGATTTTGTCGTTGACTTTGTGCCGTGACAATATATATGTGGTGACGTCTTCGTTGGCCGCGGTTTCCTCTACCATCAACAGGTGCCAGCGTTTCTTGTCGACCCAGACCTTCATCCCCTCTACCCCTCCATTGCCTGCCAGGGGGTCCGACACCGACTTCGGCGCCATGATCACCTCGTAACAGGGACGCCCTTCGAGCTCGACCTCCTTTACGGCGACCGGACTGAACTGTTCAGAGTGCTCGACCAGAATCTCCCATGGTGTGGGCAACTCTTTACTGTAGGAGCTGACGAGGACCTGCTCATTGTCTGGTTCGTAGTGCCAGATCGCACTGCCATCACCGACGAGGATAAGGCCGTCGTCAATTTCAAGCCGAAACTCACTGGGTCGGCGGGTGTAGATTCCGCCCTTGCGAGTCACCTTCTTGTCGAGGATGGCCCAGTAGAATCGCTGCTCGAATCGGGCAGAGTAGGTCTTCGACTTGGCGAAACTCTTCTCCATACGCTCGATCACCTCGCTGCCGGTGATCGAGGCTACCGGACGGGCCGTCAAGCAGCAGAAAACGCTGGCGCACGCCAGCGCTATCGTCAAACGAACGGGGAGTATCATCTAGGCGCCTGACAACGCTGCCGCTTCCATCGAAGCCGTCTCTATCAAGATCTCGCGCGGTTTGGCTCCCTCGGCGGGGCCGACGATGTGGGCACTTTCAAGCTCATCCATCAATCGTGCGGCGCGAGAGTAGCCGATCTTCATACGGCGTTGGAGGAAGGAAGTCGAGGCCTGATCGAACTCGAAGATGAGGCGAACGGCATCGTCGAACAGTTCATCCTGTTCATCGTCGCCGCCTCCAAAATTTGACCGATCGAGAAACACAGACACCTCCTCCGCCTCGTACTTGCACGCCACAATCGAAGCCACGAGGCGCTCGGTCTCCTCACCCGAAACAAAGGCTCCGTGGATGCGCACCGGCTCTCCCTGACCACCGGGAAGAAAGAGCATGTCGCCTTTTCCGAGGAGTCTTTCGGCGCCATTCATATCCAGAATGGTACGTGAGTCCGTCTTGGAGGCTACCTGAAAGGCGATCCTCGATGGAAAATTCGCCTTAATCACGCCGGTAATCACATTCACAGAAGGCCGCTGGGTAGCAAGAATGATATGAATACCTACGGCGCGAGACTTCTGCGCCAAGCTCATCAAAGAGGTCTCGACGTCGGCGGGCGCCGTCAGCATGAGGTCGGCAAACTCGTCGATGATGATGACGATATAGGGCAGCTTCTTGGGCGCTTCAGCCTCTTCATCTTCGCTCATGCTCGTGGCCGTGATTTTCTCTGTCTTGGCGTTGTAGTCAGCCAGATTGCGGACACTCAGTTTTGCCAGCAGTTGATAGCGCGACTCCATTTCGGCGACCGCCCATTTGAGTGCCTCGGACGCCTTCTTGGGCTCGGTAATGACCGGCACGAGCAAGTGAGGAATCTCATTGTACATCGTCAACTCCACCACCTTTGGATCGATCATCAGCAAGCGCAGGTTCTCGGGCGAGGCCTTGAACAGCAGGCTCGCGATCAAGCAGTTTATGCAGACGCTCTTGCCGGCTCCGGTCGCTCCGGCGACCAGCAAATGCGGCATCTTGGTCAGATCCGTGACTTGCGGCTCCCCAGAGATGGTCTTTCCCAAAACCATCGGGAGTATTGCCTTTGTGTTACGAAAAACGGCGTGCTCGACAATCTCCCGCAGGTAGACGGATTCGCGGTTCTGGTTGGCAATCTCAATCCCGACGACGGCCTTTCCGGGGACGGGCGCCTGTATGCGAATCCCCTGCGCGCACATGACCCTGGCCAGATCATCGGACAGGGTGACTATACGATTGACTTTCACGCCGGACGCGGGTTCCACTTCATATCGGGTGACGACGGGGCCGGGGCTGACTTCGACTACTTTGCCGGACACGTCAAAGTTGGCGAGGGCATCCTCCAGCATCTTCGCGTTTTCCAGTAGTAACTCGCGATCCGTCTGGCCCACGGAGTCAGGTACCTGGTCGAGCATGGAGGATTTGGGGATCGTGTAACGGCTGGGTTTGCGGGCTCCTACGCCGTTGACGGATTTGCCTTTCGACGTCTTGGGCGGGTCACGTGGCTCTAACTGCGCGATCACCGCAGTCCGGGGCGACTGGTCCTCTGACAGAAGAGAGGCGCTGCGAAAACGAGCGATCGTTGGTGTTTCGTCAACCTCAGCCACTTCGTCTTCATCATTATCCGGCGCAGCAATGATCTCCGGCCTATAGATCGACTCCTCGATCATTGGAGCAGGCTCAGCCTCCTCGATCGTTTCTGATGACTCTGTTTCAATGGCCGCTCTCGGCTTGCGACTGGGCCACGGTAGCGATGAAAGCAGGCGCGTTGGTAAATCTCCAACA
>Ga0114999_10006444_pt1 | contig 13512 bp, 12 predicted proteins | sample ArcticOcean_MG_C_3_FD_89820 | JGI IMG/M metagenome (GOLD analysis project Ga0114999, IMG submission 89820) | Marine microbial communities from western Arctic Ocean - ArcticOcean_MG_CB8_126 | ecosystem: Environmental > Aquatic > Marine > Oceanic | place: Arctic Ocean: Canada Basin | collected...
ATTCGTTCCAGCGGCAATTGCCAAGTCAGGGTCATCTGGAATATTAGGAATGCTGTAGAAATTTGAAATTTCACTATACAAAAAATCACGCATAAAAAATGACTTGGAAAGACGTGTCCGACCCAGTTTTTCCAAGGCTTTCATTGATTTAGGCTTTCGCATAGCACTCACTTATATCAATTAGTGTTTAATATTCTCAGCCAACTATAGAGGCTTTAATGCTGTCTACAATTCTACCTACCGCTGGTGAATTCGTCGACCTTGGATTCGGAAGCGATGCAAACCCCGAATATTTTTATCTTTAGAAGAGGGTCATGATCACGGAATGAAACGATTACTGCCGGTTCTAATGTTGAACAGGGGATGGAGTGTCGACCTCCAGAAGGCTTAGGAAGCTGATTTTACCGAAGCTGGATATATCGAAAACCCACCTTTCTGGGGTGTAATCGGTGAGGGGGAAGTCATTCAAAAAGCGCCTCGAGGTCCTGGATATTACTGGCAGCAAGCCTTAAAGATGTCATGGCCGGAATTTTCGACGCAGATGCCATCGCCATCTATGACACTGACACGATCGCTTGGAGTCAATTTTCTTTCTCGGATCTCACCTTAGATGGTCGACCTTATTGGAGAACAGGGTCATACAAAACGAATGATAATGATTTGATATGGATAAACTGCCTTGGGTCGTTCCTTGGGCACAAAGTTAACACCAACTATATGCCGGGGCTAACCAATTTCTCGAGATTATTCACCCGAGAAGCCACGATTGGCTTCGCTGCAAAAATAAAGAAACGTTATGGGAAGAGTTTAATTGATTTCTTTCGCCCATCTTCAGATGGTCTCATATTAAGTGAATATTCCCTCTTTGGTGCTTACTTGGACAAAATTAACCGCCACGGGTACTTCATGGTTGATACCGGCATAAATCTACCAGATCTTCCACTCAAACAATATTGGTCTTGGGGTGGCCTTGACCCGTTGTTTGAAGATATTGATCAAATGATCCAATCGTGACTTCCCGCGTGAATAAGTACTGAATTTCGGGGAGAAACTTCTGTTTCATTGCAGACAATTGGTTCATGGCCTACCATTGAGATAAGCAATAGGAGATGCCAAATGCCGCATAAGTTTGAGATGCCCCAGAAATACATCGATCGAATGGTCGACCGTTTGGGGCGCGAGCATGTGCAAGAAACTCTAGAAACTGATAAGACCGCCCTAGTCGTTGTCGATATGCAAAATTACTTTATGGACGAAAGCCAACTCGCTGGTTGTCCTGTTGGCCAGACGATTGTCGACAACGTGAACCGTATAGCTGATGTAGTGAGACAAACTGGCGGCATGGTGATTTGGCTTCAAAACTTCATCCCCGATCACTCGACCGAGACGTGGAAGACCGCCCACGAACGTTATTCACCTAAAAATCAAGAAGTACGGCTCAAATCGATGAAGCCCGGTACATGGCCTTTTGAATTTTGGCCAACCCTCGATATACGTGAAGAAGACCATCAAATCATCAAACGTCGCTACAGCGCATTCATCCAAGGATCGTCTGATATAGAGCTAATCCTCACGGATAATGGGATCGAAAACTTACTTATTTGCGGTGTAGCTACTAACGTTTGTTGCGATTCTACCGCTCGTGATGCGATGATGCTGAATTACCGCACGCTCATGGTTGCCGATGGCTGTGCTACTTTTAGTGATGAGGAGCATGCAAATGCACTAATTGCCTTCTACACTAACTTCGGTGACGTCCAGAACACCGATGAACTGTGCGCGCGCCTCGAAGCTTCAAACAGACGCAATGTCATTACTGACCCAGCACATTAGAAAAGTAACATCATTTGGCAAACCGCGTTGATAATGATCAACCACTTGGTGGCGTATATTGAACACCCTTAGCGACGCTGCGTATTTCCTCAATATCAACCGATTCTAAGGTGACTACGTTATCAACGGCTCCACTACCTCTGGCCATTAAGGTCATAGAAGCGACCACCGCAAATGAATCGGCTTCGGAAATGACACAGAAGTCATATTGGCCACGTAAAATGTGGTAATCCACCAATTTGGCTCCAACGCTATTGTGCATAGCATCCATAGCCGCCCTACGATCAGAATAATCGGGGCCAACAAGTCCCGCAGCACCTTCATTGGTATAGGTTCCTAAAGTTAGGTATATAGACATCGTTGTTCCTCCCTATTAGCCGAGTTAATCCTCGCATCGGGAGTTTATCGATTGAGTTCCTGACCTACAACCAGGGGTGCTAGTTGCCTAGAACTTACACTCCTAAGTGGAAGCGAGATTAGCAGTCGGGTGATTACGACGATGATTAGAAGGACTTTACTTCCGCCATTTCTTCTAGTTTTATTAAATAAAACAATAGGTTATAGAAATCTCTGTTCCCTTACCCACATTAAAAACCCCGCTTGAGGGCCTTCATGGGCCAACCTTGGGACAAATATGGGACGACAAATTCAATTCTCGCTCATTATAAAAAAGCCATACCAAGGCCAATCGCCAAGAACATTGCACCTCCGTAGATTACGATCCAAAGAATTAGCCGTATCATACCGTTTTTCCTTTGATTTCCTTTATAAACAATCTCTTCGGTAAACGGAATTATTAAGGGGAGAAAGGCTCACCCACCAACTAACTAACTTCAATTCTCTCCCACTTTATGTAATTATTACGGGATGAAACGACTGCTGTCAGTTGCACTCCGGTTGCTGTCTGCAACAGAGGGGTGGAGTGCTGATTGCCAGAAATTAATTTTTAAATATTTGGCGATGTAAGATTTCAAATATATGACTACACTGGTGGGCAGAGTATGACCGACCTTGAAGAACCCTACGCGCTGACCGCGACGGAGGCCCTCCATCGAGTCGAGGCGGGCTCGCTTTCGGCGGTGGAGTGGATTGTGTCCTGCCAAGAGCGAATTCGTCAACGTGAGCCTGAGATTCAGGCTTGGGCTAACCTCAATCGGCGCGTGGTTGACGAAACCGAGGCCCGCTCACGACAGGGCCAAAAACCTTCCATCCCCGTTGGTGTGAAGGACATCATCGATGTTTGTGGTCTGCCGACGATGATGGGGACGGATTTTCATAACCCTGCACCGGTTACGCGCGAGGGCGGTTCGGTTGCGATCATGCGTGAAGCTGGCTGCGCTTTCATGGGTAAGACCGTAACCACGGAACTCGGGCACCGGCACCCGGGAGCAACACGGAATCCCCGGGACACCCGGCACACGCCAGGGGGCTCATCGTCGGGTTCAGCGGCCGCCGTTGCCGACCTGATGGTACCATTGTGCCTGGGCACCCAGACTTCCGCCTCGGTGATCCGTCCGGCCGCTTATTGCGGGGTCATCGGCTACAAGCCCACCTATAATGATTTTGATAAATCGGGTATTCTGGCGAATGCTCCATCAATGGACACGCTCGGCATTCTAGCGAGATCGGTGGACGATGTCGGATTGCTGCGTCAGATTCTATTGGAAAGACCCGCGGAGGAAATCCACAAGGCTGACCACTCGGGACTGGTGTTCGGGCTACTATCCGGCCCTCCATGGGAGACGGCCAACCCCGAGACTCGGAATCTGATCGAGCGGTTCATGGGCGAACTTGCTGCCAACGGCGCCCGGCTCGTAGACGTTCGGCTCGATCGGAAAATCCCACGCCTGTTGGAACTACACCGGCTGGTCAGCGGCTACGAGTTCCGGCGCAGCATCGCATTCGAGCGGATTCATCATCTAGACCGGTTGAGCTCGGTGTTGCGCGAGGGCCGCCTCGCCGACGGCCATCAGGTTGACAACCGCGAATACCAAGGCGCCATCCAGGAGGTTACAGCCCTACGCGGGCAACTGGCCCAGACTTTTGAGGAGGTTGACATCCTAGTATCACCGAGTGCCGCGGGGCCGGCCCCGGTGACCCTGGAGACGACTGGGGAGGCGACATTTAGCTCGGCCTGGACCCTTGCGGGAAATCCAGCCATCACGCTGCCCTTGTTTTCAGCGTTGGGGTCCGGACTGCCTATCGGCTGTCAGTTCATCGCTGGCTTTGCCAATGACGATATGTTGCTGGCAGCGTCCAAATGGGTCATGGACGTTTTCGGGCCTAGCTGATTGTTCTTGCTCGCTCTGCTCGTCGCCGTCGCCGAGCTCGGCTGGTGGGTTTGTTGTGGGCTCAAGGATCTGGCAGAAAAGTTGAGCGCGCTTTCTCAAAAGTATCCGCTACTTCGGGGCCGTCGTACGCTGCCGCAGAATTTCCTTCGCCTTCCCGGTTTTCACGAAGTGTTGAAATAAACGAGGCCGGCGAGATTATGTTGCGGAGCGTCTGCCAAATGATCAACGATTGGAACTACAATCCTTTGCCGTTGTATTATGCATGACCCATCAGAACGGGGCCGCGAAAAATCAATTTAAATAACATGGAGAGTTTTATAGCCTAATAAATATTAATTGTGTTACGATATCGAACTTTGATAACCGCCGTCGTCACGACGGTTTGTTACAATCAGATCCTCCAAAGGCTTCGCCTGAGGAGTGTCAGCCTACAACCCAAACAAAAGGAGTTGTTATGTTACGATATCGGACTTTGACAACCGCCTTCATCGGGGCAGTAATCTTTATCGCATTTGCCGGCGTCACGGGCGCCGTAGAGCCGATTAAACTTCGTTGGGCATCTGATCATAGCGGTCCACCGCACCCAGCTGCTATCGCGGAAGTCTATTTTGCTGAACAGGTGGAAAAGAAAATCCCCGGTAGCAAGATTCTAATTTTCTGGGCCAAGTCGCTTTACACCGTCCCGCAAGGCGTGAAAGCCCTGACCCAGGGCAACTTGGAAATCCTCACAGGTCAATTCGGCAAGACCGCTAGCATCGAACCCCTGGCAAATGTGCTTTTGGGCGCCGGTAAACTGACCACGGTTGGTGCCATTGATGGCGTCGATTCGACCAAGACCTTCAAGTATCTAGTGGACCACTTCAACAAGTCGCACGACATCACCATACTTGGTGCTGGACACCTGAGTATGTACATGGGCGCCGGCGCAGTGAAGGGACGTTTAATTGGGCCTGCCGATTTCGCCGGCAAGAAGATACGTTCTATGGGCCCGGCCGAAAACGCATTACTGAGCGCCTTGGGCGCCAATCCGCAGGCGATGGCCTTCGGCGACGTTCCGCCAGCCTTGCAAACCGGTGTTATCGACGCTCTTCTCACCTCGCTCGGTGGCTTTAACGCCGTGAAGGAACAAGCGCCGTATTTCACGGTGGCCGGCCTCAACGGGGTTGTTGGCGATTACTACTGGTTCGGCGCATCAAACCGTTGGTGGAATAAGCTTTCGACGGCCCAGCGCGATATCCTAACTGATATCATAAAGAACGACTTCATGCCGTTCCAGCGTGCTATCAACTACTGCAACGACAAGCGGACGCTCGAAAAGTTCGTTACCAAGGACAAAAATGCCCCCGGCATCTATGTTTTGAGTCAAGCGGAAGCGGCCGTCATCAAGAAGGCTGAAGGTGGTGCTACCAATGCTTGGATCAAGACTAAGGTGAACGATACGGGCGACAAATTGGTTGACCAGTTCACGGCGGAAGCCGAAGCGTTGGTCAAGTCCAATCCTCCGGGTTCCCACGCCCTTGAAAAGACTGATTGCTCGAACTACGAAAAATATTTCGCACGCTACGGCAAGGGGACCGAGCTTTTTAAGGCCAAAAAACGGAAATAAAACGGTTAAGGCGTATAGACCTTAATGGGCTGCCGTAAAAGCCGCAGCCCATTAAATCTATGCTGACCGAGGCTTTCGCTGATCGGGGGTGGACATGGATGGGTTCCTCGCTTTTTCGCTCCGTATGAAAGAGGTGGTTCATTCGATACTTGGGTGGATTGCATCGGCCATGCTCTTGGGTCTGACATTGTTCGCGCTACTCGAGATTATTCGCCGCTACATTTTCGGCGTCGTGTTCGAATGGGGGCAGGATGCTATCATCGTTGGCATGGTTGCAGCGGTTGCTTGCTATTTCGGCGTGACCCAGATCCGGCGCGGCCATTTGGCGATGAGCGCGATGATGCAATTGCTCCATTCGCGTGGTCACTACAAGACGATAGGTATCGCCAAGATCGTTGTATCGACGGTCATCCTGCTCTTTTGTGGTTCCGTCGGTGTTACGGGCTGGTCCACTCTCAGCTATGCGTGGGACAGGAATTTGACCACCTATAGCCTGCTTATTCCGCTCTGGCCGTTTTACCTGATCTTGATGTTCGGGTTCCTTGTGATGGCCTTTATCGCGGTTTTGCAGATGGTCGAGGAAATCATCAGTTTCGCCCGCGCAGAGTATCTCGATACTAAGATCGAAGTGACGACGGACATTTAATCAGCCGTTGGTCGTAATTTTAAGGACAGTTTCATGCTCGGCTTAGCGTTATGTCTTTTCGGATTGCTTCTAGTGGCGGTGCCTATTGGGATTTCCCTGGCCGGTTCCACTACCGTTTTGGTGCTGCTTGACGATTTCCTGTCTTTCAGCACGCTGTTTGAAGCCTTTTTCATTTTCATCAGCAAATACACACTGATCGCTATCCCGTTCTTCATCTATGCCGGCTTCCTGATGGAGAAGACCGGCCTCGTGCGCGGGCTTTTCAATTTTGCTGACGCCTTGATCGGATGGGTACCGGGCGGTTTTGCCTATGCCACCCTGCTCTCGGCAGTGTTGTTCGGAGCCATTTCTGGCTCCTCCACCGCGATGGCTGCCGCCATGAGCGTTATCGCTTATCCAGAAATGATCAAGCGCGGTTATCCGAAATGGATGGCAGCCGGCGTGATCGCCTCGGCCGGCGGGATCGCGCTGTTGATTCCTCCTAGTATCACACTGATCCTGTTTGGGGTGATCACAGAGATATCCATCGTAGATCTGTTCTTCGCCGGCGTGGTTCCGGGCATCATGCTGGCTATCAGTGACGCGGTGATTATCGTTTCAGTGTCGATTTTCGTCGTCAAGTTACCGGCCGGCACCTTCGATCTACACAAGTGTTGGCCGGCGTTTTTGGAAGCCGCCCCGGCGTTGTTGATGCCGGTAATCGTCCTGGGCGGTCTTTACGGTGGTCTCTTCACCCCGACCGAAGCCGGCGCCGCAGCGGCTTGCTATGCACTGGGCTATGGCATGTTATTCAAGGGTAAACCGTTCTTGAAGGATCTGATGGGCGTGACCCGCCGCTCCATGAATTTGACTGCGATCGTGTTCTTCCTACTCGGCTGCGTCGGTATTTTCCAATTCTACCTTGCCAACATGGGCTGGCCACAAGAGATGGCCGCGTGGGCGGGTACGCTCGGGCTTTCAAAACACACTTTTCTTTTCGTCCTCATCGCCACCTTGCTGGTGCTTTCCATGTGGCTAACGGGCGTTGCCATTCTGGTGCTTACTGTGCCAATTTACTTCCCGGTTGCGTTGTCGTTGGGCGTCGATCCCGTACATCTGGGAATTTTGACGGCGCTTTGCATAGAAATCGGTAGCGTCATCCCGCCCGTCGGCCTCAACCTGTTTGCGGTCAGCGGAGTGACGAAACTGCCCGTAACCCAGGTGATCAAGGGCTCCTTTCCGTTTTGTTTATCGGACACCGTGGTGCTGATCATCGTGCTGTTGTTCCCGGTGCTGGCACTATGGCTGCCTGGCCAGTTAATCACCTCGCACTTTTGATTCGGCGGCGCACGCCGCTAGACATATTTAAAAAATGGCGTAGGTTAGCAGGTCAGCCTTTTGGGGAGTTCCCTTTGAGTGAAGGGGGCCTTTCGTATGTCGGCTAAGGGCTACACCTCAAACCCGCAATTTTCAAATTTACTGCTTTCGTTCGCAATCAACCGTCACCCACCAACTAACTAACTAACCTCAATTTCTCCCCATTTTATATCATCATCACGGCATGAGACGTCTGCTGCCTTTTCATTCGTTAGTGATGTGCTCTAGGAGAAAACGATTGATGTGCTGGACCTATTAGCGGCTGTCATAGACTTGGTGTCTCACATACCCTAGGGCTCACATAAAACCGGAATATATTAAAAGCCTCCTCATCATAATCTTCCCTCTCCTTGATTCCAGATTTATCAATTAGCTGGTCTTGTTGCTCCGGTGTTTGTAGGCGATACTTTCTATAATGCAGATACCCAAGCGCGGTCATGCCGTAGACGATTGAGGAAGTTTATTTGGGGAGGCGATAAAAACGCCATGACATCGAACGAAGACGAAATCTTAATCCTCGACGCAGTAGATCGGTTCCTGGAATCCGAAGTGCGCCCCCGTGTGCGGGCCCTGGAAGCCACCGATGAATATCCGAAAGTTATCGCCGACAAGATCGTTGAGATGGGACTTTTCGGGGCAACAATCTCACAAAATTATGGCGGGCTCGGCCTTTCAGCCACCACTTATACAAAGATCGTTGAACGGATCTCGGCAGTCTGGATGTCCGTCTCTGGCCTTTTTAATTCGCACCTGATCATGTGCGCCGCCGTTGAGCAATTTGGCACCGAGGAAATGAAAAACAACTATCTACCCAAGTTTTCCTCAGGCAATATGCGTGGCGGTATCGCGTTAACAGAACCAGACTGCGGAACTGACTTGCAAGGAGTACGTACTCGCGCCGCCCTTATAGGCGACGCCTACGTTATCAACGGTACCAAGATGTGGTGCACTAACGCGATGAAGGGCAATATTCTGGCAGTATTAGCGAAGACTGACCAAGAAGCAGAAGGACCCCGCCACAAGGGAATGAGTCTTTTTCTAGTTGAGAAACACATGGGCTACAAAGCGAGAAAGTTGAAGAAGCTCGGTTACCGGGGTATCGATACCTGTGAGGTGCAATTCGACAATGTCAACGTTCCGGTCGCCAATTTGATTGGGCCGGTAGAAGGCAAAGGACTCAATCAAATTCTCGCAGGATTGGAGTTAGGTCGCATCAACGTCGCCGCACGCGGTGTCGGGTTGGCGCGAGCCTGTTTGGAGGAATCGGTAGTCTATGCCCAGACCCGCGAAACCTTTGGCAAACCCATTTGCCAGCACCAGACAATTCAGATCAAGTTAGCCGATATGGCTACCAAGGTGGAGGCGGCTCGGCTTCTCACGGAGCAAGCCGCCGCCGCCTACGACCGAGGCAAACGCTGTGATATGGAAGCGGGCATGGCGAAACTGGCGGCAACGGAAGCAGCCCTAGAAAATGCGACTGAGGCCATGCGTATTCACGGCGCTTACGGCTATTCGCCAGAATATAACATTGAACGCTATTACCGTGATGCGCCGCTGTTATGTATCGGCGAGGGCACCAACGAATTGCAACGCCTGATTATCGCCAAGCAACTTGTTGAGAGAAGTCCGGTGTAGGGACGAGAAGGATGTCTATTTCCACTATCCCTCCCGCTTCAATCTCCTCAATCCGCGGTGGGGGTGCGATCAATTGACTCTTCCCCTCTATGGCATCCGGGTCTTAGCGGTCGAGCAGTATGGGGCCGGGCCTTTTGGTACACAGTTCCTCGCCGATCAGGGCGCCGAGGTCATCAAGGTAGAGAACCCCAACGACGGCGGTGACTTTGCCCGAAACATAGGACCTTATTTTTTTACGCCGGAACATTCGGAATTTTTTCACGCCTATAATAGAAACAAAAAGAGCCTAACTCTCGATCTTTCGAAAAAAGAAGGCATGGCTGTGTTCCATGATATGGTGAAGACGGCAGATGCTGTAGCGACGAACCTTCGCGGCGATGTGCCAGACAAACTGGGTCTGACTTATGCGACGCTCGGAAACTTAAACCGGGAGATCGTCTGTGCTCACCTATCCGCCTACGGACGCACCGGGCCGCGCTCTAACTGGCCAGGCTTCGACTACCTTATGCAAGCGGAAACCGGATACTTTTCGCTCACTGGAGAACCTGGCAGTCCGCCGACCCGGTTTGGTCTATCGGTGGTTGACCAAATGACCGGTCTGGCACTCGCATACGCTGTATTAGCAGGGATCACTGGCGCTCGTGCGTCGGGGCAGGGTCGTGATATGGATGTGAGTCTCTTTGACGTGGCACTCTGCAACCTCGGTTATTCTGCCATGTGGTTTCTGAACGAAGGCCATGTCACTGGACGCGAGAAACGTTCCGGCCATCCGTCCCTAACGCCCTGCGCTCTTTATACCACGGTCGACGGCTGGATATTCATCATGTGCAATAAGGAAAAGTTTTGGCCGGTCCTCTGTGAAGTACTTAACCGTGATGAATGGGTGAGAGATTCACGCTTCGAAAACTTCAAAGGCCGATTGGAATACCGCGACTTGATCCAGGAAATGCTAGATGAGGAATTGTCCAAGAAAACCACTGCCGAATGGCTCGACATTTTCGCTGGCCGGGTCCCCGCTGCACCCATTAACGATATCCAATCGGCCTTGGAGAATTCATTCGTGACCGACGAAGACCGGCTGCATTCTTTGGAACTAGAAGGCTACGGCACCTACCGGGCTGTCGACGCACCAGTAAAATGCGATGAGCCAACGCCGGTAAACCCGGCACCCGGCCTTGGTCAGCATACAGGAGAGTTGTTGGGCGAACTCGGCTATGACGATGAACGCCTTGCGACCTTGCGGGCAGCAAAGGTCATATAGGGACTCGTTAAAAGCTGAAATGGCGGAGAGGGTGGGATTTGAATCCACGGTACTCGTGAGAGCACAACGGTTTTCGAGATTTAGGTTGCTTGTGGGTTTTGCATTCCTGTTGTTGTCCTCAACGGAGGGGTGGAGTTTGCATCCTTGTCCGGGCAGTTCTACATTCAATTTGACAATTGCTGAAAATTGGACTGATTGTTTTGGCGTTACTGCTCCTTACCAGTGGGGACTTCTCAAACTGGTAACGTTGCCGATTTCCCGGTAGTCTATCATTAGCTTTCTAAGCTTCCAGTTAGTTGGCTCTAACTGACTTCAAAAGGAACCACAGCTATTAGGGAGGTTCTAATTTTTAAATTAAAATAAGGAGTAAGGGCTTTTTTTATTTAGAAAGGATGAAAGATATTTTTTCCACAACTGAGATGTTATCTAAGCTTATTGCGTTTGATACGACTTCCTCCAAGTCAAATAAACCTATGATAGAGTTTATATCGGAATTTCTTAATAGGCATAATATCACTTGTAATATTGGGTCTAATCAGGAAGGGACCAAAGGGGATTTGCTTGCGACAATAGGGCCGATGGTTGAAGGAGGTATTGTTTTGTCTGGGCATACTGACGTTGTTCCCGTAGATGGCCAAGATTGGGATAGCAATCCATTTACGCTTACAAAAAAAAATAAAATGTTATTTGGACGAGGCACCTGTGATATGAAGGGTTTTATTGCTGTCGTGCTTTCACTCATTCCCGAAATCCAAGCGTTAAATCTTAAAGTGCCCTTGCATCTTGCGTTCAGTTATGACGAAGAATTGGGTTGCCTAGGAGCACCTGGACTCATTGCCCGTCTAATACAAGATATTCCCATGCCAATGGGTGCTATTATTGGCGAACCAACAGGCATGAAGCTGGTGATTGCGCACAAAGGCGGCTCGTCTTACGAGACCGAAGTTACGGGGTATCCCGGACATGCCTCACAAACACAAGCCGGAGTGAATGCCATATCAGTAGCTGCGGAATGTATAATGTTTTTAAATTTCAAAGCAAATGCGTTTAAGACTGACGGAACATTGGACGAAAGAATGGTACCACCATACAACACAATAAATATAGGCACCATTGACGGTGGGACAGCTCGCAATATTATTGCTGGAAGCTGCCGATTTGTATGGGGATGTCGTAGAATCACAGATCGGGATTTAAACGAATTGATTAAACAATTTTCTGATCACTGTGAGAACGAGATCCTACCACCTCACGTAAAAATTAATAGAGATGTAAAAATTACCACTCGAAAAATTCATAGCCTGCCCCCGCTACTGCACGATGACGATAATCCAGTAGAGGCAATTGTGCGCCAGTTAACTGGCCAAAATGAAATGACGGGTGTGTCTTTTGGAACGGAGGCGGGAATGTATAGTGAGGCGGGCATCCCGTCAGTAGTTTACGGGCCCGGATATATAGATCAGGCCCACAAACCTAACGAATATATATCAATTACACAATTGGAAGAATGCTCAAGATTTATTCGAAAGCTAGCTAGATGGGCGTCAAAATAACCACGCTATGCATGAATGATTAGATACCATGATGGATCGCGCTGCTTCGGAGCGTTACGCTTGCGGGGTTTCTTTGGCATGGCTGCTTAATGGCCTTGTTTATCTCCTTGCAACATAACCCTGTATAGAAAACGTTCTTGGGCATGGTCGTAATCGCCATTAGCTTTATGGAGTAAACATCGATTATCCCAAAGAACCATGTCATTGAGTTGCCACTGATGCCGATACTGAAATTTCTTTTGCGTTGCGTGCTCAAGCAATTCGTTCAGCAGCACTATCCCTTCATGCTCCGACATTCCAATAATACTTTGTATACGAATAGGGTTGATATACAGGGATTTTTTGCCTGTCTCCGGATGCACACGTACTAGCGGGTGAACTGCGGATTTGGGGACAACACGGGGGTTGTCTTTACTCAAGTCCATAAGTTTCCGCTGACAATGTGTACTTTGATAAACATGTATAGCCCGAAGATCGGAAAGTCTCTTTTTTGTTTCTGACGCTAAACCTTCGTATGCAGCATGCATATTCACAAACTGTGTATCACCACCTTTGTTAGGGAGGCGGATTGCCAACAAAACGGTCGCCTTTGGAGGCATAATATCATTGGAATGATCTGTGTGAAATCCAGCTCCCGGAATGTAGCGGGTTCCATCTGGGTAACTCTCTTGGTTCGAAATATAATGAACTTCTGGACATCCGGATATGGAGAAAAGTTTATTATGCTGTTCAAAAATTGATCCGAAATAGCCTACAGCTACAACCATCTGTTTTGGAGTTAACTTCTGATTCCGGACTACCAAGACAGAGTGCTTCACAAAGGCTCGGTTGAGTATTTTGACGAAATCTTTTCTAACGGGTTTACTGAAATCAACACCCGTAACCTCTGCACCGCAAGGTGCTGAAAAAGGAGATATTTCGCCGCTCATCATGTTCTCATACAGGAAGATACCCATAAAAAGGCTGGGTTGGATTTGCCTGACACTATTTTAAATTTAATTTATGAAATTCTCCAGACATCATTTCCTTTGCTTCTTTGAGGGATTATCCCCGACCTTGTGGCCGAGGGTATGGCGTAGCTGCCATGATGGATCGCGCTGCTTAACGGTCTTGCGTTTCCTTGAGGATTTTTTGGACTTTGTAGACACAGAACTTTTAATTAGAATTAAAGGATGAAATTGATATCAAGCTTGAAGAGTCCCTATGGTCGAATGGCCCGTATCGTCCGCCTTGAAAAGGGCCTAGGCGATAGCGTGGAATATGAAGTTGTGCAGACGCGAGGGGAGAATAACCCTTATTACAATGTGAACCCGTCCGGTCGTGTCCCATCA
>Ga0114999_10006446_pt1 | contig 13511 bp, 16 predicted proteins | sample ArcticOcean_MG_C_3_FD_89820 | JGI IMG/M metagenome (GOLD analysis project Ga0114999, IMG submission 89820) | Marine microbial communities from western Arctic Ocean - ArcticOcean_MG_CB8_126 | ecosystem: Environmental > Aquatic > Marine > Oceanic | place: Arctic Ocean: Canada Basin | collected...
GACAAAACCTACCGCCCCCGGCGTTAGCATAACTTTCTGCAGCAATTCCTCCTCGCTTTTGAACGCCTGCGGCGGATCGCCTTCACCTGAAAGCATGCGCTTGAGCCAGATAGATTTCATCCGCGACGAACTCTTGCCCAGGTATTTGTAGAAAGTTTTCTTCACCTCGGTCTTGGGTTTGAGGTCTAGAACAATTATGGGCGTACCATCGGCCCAAAATTTGAGATCCCCAGCGTAGAAATCAAACAATTGGGAACGGGCGACCGTATCGGCTCGCACATCCTTATGGGCGATCACGGCGACTTGCGCCGCCGCTTCTCCGGTCCAGCACCACAGGCATGCGATGAGGAAAACTGTATGCTTCATAGGGTATCTCATGCCTAGAAGAAAACGGAAACGGCGCCGGAATAGACGTCGAACTTACGTTCCTGTACCAGATCGTTGTTGCTTTCTATATCACCCCGAGCCAGTTGCACCTTTACAACCACTCTGTCGTTGACATTGTAGGCAGCACCCAGGTTGGGCACTTTGATATCGAAAGAATCAGACAACACCACAAGCCGGTCACCTACAACAGATAAAACAGAAAAGTGCTCCTTGTTAAACCAATAACTGACATAGGCAAACAATTGTTCGGTAGCGTAATATCCCAAAGTACCGTAGTAGAACCGCTTATCGAACTTTGCTTTGGCTATATCCTCGTCGTATTCCACCGCGATAAACTCCCCATCCAGCCGCCAGCGCCCATCGTCGTAGGACAGATCCCCCCCCAAACGCAGACGCGACCACTGGCCAGAAAAATTCGACGATTCGCCCAATTCGTTGTGGGCCGCCTGAAAAGAATTCACCTCGTCTCTGGTAGCCGACACTCCCACTTTCAGGTCCCTCCAGCGCGTCCCGACACGACCTCCTATCAAGAATGTATTGGTCGTGTCCACCCCGCTTTGTCCCTCGTCCTGCACCGTGCGAACATTGGGACTGTTGCCCAAGAAGACGGCGTAATCGATTTTGGCGTTTTGGTAGGGAACAAAACCGTAGGCCTGCACAAATGTCCGGGCCGGCAGGTATTCTTCGAGAGAAAGAATTTCGTTAAACGAAGATTCGTAGACTAAAGGACGGATGGAGTAGGGCAGCAACGGCGTGCGATTCTTGATTTCGTTGAGGTGATTGAAGATGGGAATCTGCAATCCCAACTTTAAACTAAACTCCTTGCTCAGCCGGTAACGCGTCCACGCCTCTTCTATATTAAAGGCACCCCAGCGACGGCTGGAAGAGAACGAATTGAGCACCTCAAAATTGACAAAAGAACGCCAGCGCGGCGCCAAATCTTTCTGCATCAGGACGTTTAATTGCGGCAACCCGAACGTGGTGGCATCGTCCTTGTTGTTCTCCACGTCCGACTCGTATTCAAACTGGTTCTGAAAATAACCGAAGAGACGCAGCTCGCCCTCCTCCACCTGGGCCGACGCCGCAGTTGCGCCCAGCAACAAACACAGCGATAATGACCGGACCATTTGCCACATGCTCATAATTTTACCTCGCTAAGCTTTCTTGCGCACCAATTTCTGTAGCGAGCGCAATTCCCTGGGCGGATCCATATTTTTTCCGTAGTCGCTCCAACCGACTTCAGCCACATAGATGTCACCTTTGGAATCGACGGCAATGCCGTGCGGCGAGTAGAAACGCCCTGGCTCGTCGCCATAAGACTGATCGCTCAAACGCGCTAGCACATTGCCCCTGACGTCCAAAATCGTAACCCGCGGTCCCAGGTTAGTACCGGTAGTATTGGTCTCGATGCCGGCAAAGTACTCACCCACATAAACCAGCGGCTCGTCCTCCTGCCCCAAACAAATACAAGCGGCCCGCGACAGATTGGCCCATTGAGTCTCGTATTTTCCATCGTTAGAAAAAACCTGGACGCGATGGTTCTCGCGGTCGGCAATGTAGATCCACCCCTCGCTGTCCATAGTAATATTGTGCACAATATTAAACTGCCCATCGCCGGTGCCCGACTCGCCCCAGGAAGAAATAAAACGTCCTTCGGGTGAATACCTATGTACCCGCGCATTGCTATAGCCATCGGCCACCAACAAGTCGTTAGTATGCGGGTCTACCGCCAGATGCGTCGGCATATTAAACGGCTCGCCACTCATCGCCGCAGAGGGCTGCTGCCCCCCCAACGACATCAACTCTTCACCCTCCGGAGTAAACTTGCGCACCGTATGATCAAGATTGTCGATACAATAAACCGAACCATCCGGCCCAATAGTCACACCGTGCGGATTGGCAAAAAACCCATCCCCCCAGGTGCGCAGTATATTGCCATCCGGATCAAAAACAATCATCGGATGGGTACCGCGATTAAACACATAGACATTGTCCTCGGCATCCACCGCCACCGCCGTAGCCTCTTTATACGTCCAGTCCGCCGGAATCTTACCCCAATCTTGCCCAGATACTTCGTAGATATAATCACCCGCCCCTAATTCAACCATTCCTATCTCCTTTTTCTAAATTTCTCACAACCTAACAGAAAGTTACACCCTCTCCCCCCACCCATCAAGAACATACGATAGAACACTGTAAATGTAGCGCCCTCTCCTCTTTAAACGTATATTGAGCGAATCGGCAATACCCCTTGCCGGCGGCGCTTTGTGGGGGTGGTTGCCGGGGGCAAAGGACGGTCGGACCTCACAGCCCCAGGCTGTGGGGGAAGGGCAGCCGGGCAGCGCCGCCCTTGGGCATCACAAAGCGCCAGAGGCAAGGGGTATTGCCGATTCGCGACCCATGCCCACCCCTCCTAAACCAGTAAGGGGCGCACCAATGCCAGCTTTCACCGCGGCACAAAAAGAACATCTACAAGAACAAGGTTTCCTCCTAATCGAAGACGCCATCCAGGGCGACACCCTACACCGCCTACAAACAACCTTTGACCACTGGTCCCCACAGTTCAAAGAAGAATGGCTCGAACAAATCGCCAGCGGCGACACCTGCCCCACCTGGTTCGACATTCCAGACCCATTATTTAAAGACGAAATTTTTGTCGATCTCACCGACCACCCCTCCTACTTTGACCTAATCGACCACTGCTACAACGGCCGCTCCTGCTTCGCCGGTATGAGCGCGCGCGCCGTGCCACCCTGGCCACTCAGCTACACCGGCTGGCATCCAGACCAGCTGCACAGCGATGCCCTCCACCTCAAAGTGCAAGTCTACATTGACGACGTGCCCGCACAATGCGGTGAATTTGGCTACGTGCCCGGCAGCCACAAAATTGACCAAGCAACCTATTACCGCTCGATACGCAACGACCTCATGCCCGACCATATAACCTTTCCCGGCAAGGCGGGCACGGCCATATTATTCAACTCCTGCGGTTTGCACACCGCCATGGATAATAGCACCCGGCAAGCGCGCAAATCTGTCATCATGGGGTATTACCGGCGCCCCCCAGGAGCGGCCGCTTCCTCTAAGCACACAGCGCTGGCCCATCTCTGCACCACGCCGCAGCGCCGTAGCCTCTTTGAATTGGAGGCCGCATGAAACGTATCGACGCCCACCTCCACGTCTTTGCCAAAGCCACTACCGAGTTCCCGCGCCAAACCGACGACCTCTTTCCTCCCGAGCGCGAGGAACCGGTCGAAAAACTGCTGGCGGAAATGGAAAAACACCACGTCGACCAAGCCATGCTAGTACAAATGTTGGGCGAAGACCTCAAACACCACGCCTATCTGCGCCACTGCCTGACGAGCTACCCCGACCGCTTTTTGGGCATCGGCCTGATCCCGCCCCAATGCCAAAACCCCGAAGACCACATGGACCGCCTGGCCGACGACGGCCGCATCATCGGTTTTCGCCTGGGCACCCTGGGCGGACCGCGCGACCCTTTCGCCCCCACCGACGTGCGCCAATTTGCCACCTACCGCATCTGGCAACACGCCGCCAAGCACGACTACGTCATGTGGCTCTACCTGCAAGCCGTCGACGCCCATCTCGTCGCTTATATGGTCGATGCCTTTCCCCAGGTGCGCGTCGTCTTTAACCACCTGGGAGTGTGCCCGGGCGTCGGCAAATTCTCCTGGGACGAAAAGCAGCGTCCCCATGTCGACAGCCCCGATTTCTTTACCACCATGCACACCATCCACCGCCTAGCGCGCTACGACAATGTCGCCCTGCACCTGTCTGGCCAATACGCCTTTAGCAAAGAACCCTTTCCCTACCAAGATCTAGAAGGCGTCCACCGCTATCTCTTACACGGCTTTGGCCCCCAGCGCTTGATGTGGGCCACGGACGCGCCGTGGATTTATGAAAAGCCGGGCTATGGCGCTTTGTTAAACGTAATTGGCGAATTGCTACCCAATCTGAGTGAGGCAGACCACGCCGCTATCATGGGCGGGACGGCGCAACAATTCTTGCGCTTTCCGCAAGTGAATTAAAAAAGAAAGAGCAAGGTTGGTTATGCAGCGTAAGGCCCCTAATAAAAGCAAGCAGAAGAACAGCAAGAGCATCCGTATCGGCGTTATTGGATTGGGGCGAATAGGGTGGGATTTCCACTGCAAAACCCTGGCGACGCACCCGCAATTCTCCCTGGTCGGCGTCGCCGACACCGACCCGCAGCGCTGCCGCGAAGCAGAGGATACCTACGGCTGTGTGGCCTTTGCCGACTACCGCGACTTGCTCAAGCTCGAAGGACTGGAAATGGTCGTCGTCGCCGCACCCACCCACCTGCACAAGGAGATTGCCCTGGCCGCTTTTCGCCGCGACTTGCACGTCTACATGGAAAAACCGCTGGCCGTCGACCTTGCCCAAGCCCGTTCTATCGTGCGGGCGGCGCAGCGCAAAAACAAAGTGCTGAGCGTCTACCAACCCCATCGGGCCATGGCTACAAACCGGCACCTGGCGCAAATTCTCGACTCCGGTGTGATCGGACAGGTCTACCAGGTGCGCTACGGGCGTTTTAATTGCGTCCGCCGCGACGACTGGCAAAGCCTGCGGCGCTACGGCGGCGGCATGCTCAACAATTACGGCGCGCACTACTTGGACATGCTGCTGCATTTGCTGGGCTACGACGTCAAACGCGCGTTCTGCCAATTGCGGCGGGTGCTATCTTTGGGAGATACCGAGGACGTGGTGAAGATCGTGATCGAAATGCGCAACGGCGCCATTGGCGAGGTAGACATCAATCAGGCGGCGGCTATCTCGCCGTTTGAATTAGAAGTCCTGGGCACGCGCGGTGCCATCGCTCTGGAAAACGATGTCTTCCACCTGCGCTTCTTTGCCGATAAGGACCTGGCGCCCAAAAAACTAAACCGCTCGCTGGCCAGCGCCGGACGCCAATACCCGAAAGATCAAATTCCCTTTAAAGAACAGCGCATTCCCGTAGATAAAAATTTAAAGATGGATCTGTACGCCGACCTGGCTCGCGCCATTCGCCAGGGCAAAGAGCCTTTCGTCAAACCACAGGAAACGCTGGCCGTCATGCGGCTCATGCAACAGTGCCGCCAGGACAGCGGCAAGATCCTCGTCACACCGTAGCGCTTAACCACCTAATTGTCTACAGCAGCCGGGCCATTGCGCACTGCCATCTTGAAGTTCTAGACAAGCTCTCGGTGATATACTATATTATGGACCGCGCCTTCCAACTACCACCCACCCACTCACTTGTCGTCGCTCTCGACCACTCCACCGGCATGGCCCATTCCCTGCCCAACAACGCGGGCACCTACCTGCAGGCTGCCATCGACAACATCGAAAAATTACTACACAACAGCGAGCGCCAGGAAATCACTGAATACAGCCTGCTCAGCTTCGGCGACGACCGCCTCGCAACCCAAGCCTTCACGCTCGACCAACCGCCCCCATTCCTGCGCCAGATCCGCCGCCTTAAAGCGCTGGGCGGCGCTCCCCTAGCCGAAGCCCTGCGCCAGGCCCAGCACCTCGCCCTCGACGAAGCCCAGGGCGACGAAGTGCGCATTGTAGTGCTGTCGCGCGGCTTCGACACTTGTGGCGGCCAACCCCTCGAAGTGGCCCTCGACATTGGCGCTGGGCGGCGGCTCAAATGGACCCCTCCGGAACAAATAGCGCACAAGACCATACGGCTCGAAATTGTCGGCCTGGGTGTGGAGCCAGAATCGGCCGATGCCCGCCGCCTGGAAGAAATCGCTCGCGCCGCCGGCGGACGTTTCCTCGTCGCCGCCGATCCGCAAACCCTACAAGAGGCCCTCGAAAAAGCCAGCGGCATCGACGCCTACCGCTTCACCGCCCCGCTGCCGGACGCTTGCAGTGTGAATCTGGTCCGCATCAATCCGGGGGAGTTCCTCATGGGCTCGCCGCGCGGCGAAAAGGGACGCGACGACAACGAGGGACCGCAACACCCCGTGCGCATCACCCGACCCTTCTTCATAGCCCGAACGCCCGTCACCATGGCCCAGTGGCAGGCGGTGGTGGGCACGCGGCCCTGGCACGACACGCATTGGGTCGAGGAACACCCCGATCACCCAGCCGTGTCGATCTCCTGGCACGACGTCCAAGACTTTATCGAGCGCCTCAACGACCTCGACCGCAATGTGCGCTACCGCATGCCCACCGAGGCCGAGTGGGAATACGCTTGCCACGCCGGCACCCAAACGCCGTGGTTCTTCGGCAAGGACCGCGAGCAACTCGGTCGCTATTCCTGGTGGTTCGACAACTCCTGGAGCACCAGTCAAGGTCAGCGCCACGCCCGCGCCGTAGGTGTTAAAGAGCCCAATCCCTGGGGTTTATACGACCTCTACGGCAACGTCGCCGAATGGGTCCAGGACCGCTACGGGTTTTACAGCGCCGGACTGCAGATCGATCCGCAAGGCCCGCCTTTAGGGCCATACGATGAAGAGGACATGGGCCAATACGTTTTGCGCGGCGGGCGCTACGCTTTCTCGGCGCCCAATATCCGCTCAGCCGTTCGCGCCCCCGGCATATCCAGAAGGGGCCGTCCGGGCGGCCTCCCGGCCACGGGCGGCACCCCCCGCGTCGGCCGCCTCGTCGTCGAAGTTGCTTGATCGGCGCGGGAACCATACGATATTCATTGTTGTAAAGGCGATAGATTTAATTGTGGACTACCATTAGGAGAACAGAGATTAGGGGTATGCGAATTAGCGTCGCCGATGTACTGAGTTTACTAACCTACAAGCTGACTCATGAACAAATCCTTGAGGCACATCCAGACCTTGAACCTGAAGACATTAAATCGGATTGAGGCCAACGGCAATCGCTAATGCTCGATCCAGGACTTCGATTTTGGGAGAAGGAAGTGTAGCAATAAAGTGTGTCAGCGCGGTCTTGGTTTTGTAGACGCGATAGAGTTCTCCTCTTCTCATAAATCGACCTGATAAGAGAGTACATCCATCGCTTCTTCGTTGAGCGATTCGGCCCGTGCGTTGAGGATCTCTAAGTCTTGGGCATCCCTATACCGTTGTTCTTCAGCTGCGAGAAAATGGCGTACGGCTTGTTCAATAAAAGCCGATCGATTGCCATATCGATCCACTTGGGTATCGATCTGACGTATCAACTCTTCAGATAGCGTAACGAAAGCTTTGATTTTCATAGTTGGATCTCCACATCTAACTTCTCGCTCACTCCGCCGGCCGCACGTACGTGCCGCTCTGCCCGCCGCTCTTCTCCATCAGCCGCACCTCAGAAATCACCATGCCCCGATCCACCGCCTTACACATATCGTAAATCGTCAACAACGCCACAGTCGCCGCCGTCAACGCCTCCATCTCCACCCCGGTACGATCCTCAATACGCGCCTGTGCCTCCACCTCTACCCGATCCTCCCCCACCACAAAATCCACCTGCACCGCCGTCACATTGAGCGGATGGCACAGCGGAATCAATTCTCCCGTGCGTTTGGCCGCCATAATGCCAGCTAAACGCGCCGTCTCCAACACATTGCCCTTCTTGATGCCATTCTCCCGTATCAGCCCCACTGTCTCGGCCCGCATGCGAATCTCGCCGCGCACCACGGCCTGGCGCGAGGTCTTCTCCTTATCCCCCACATCCACCATGCGCACCCCGCCGTGCTCGTCTACATGCGTAAGTTTATCAGCCATGCGCCCGCCAATCGCTCACATAACGAATCTTCTCACCGCCTGCAGGAACTGTGGACAGCCACTGAGCCATTGCTCTCCTCCAAATCTACTAAAAGCATCTAACTTTTTATTTGTAAAGCACTTCAATCTAAAGTTTCTCTTCCATCCGAGCAACACCGTCTGGCTCTACAAGAGCGCAGAAATCTTCTAGCGCCATCTCCTCCAATTCGACCTCAAAAACAGCGGCAAACTCATGACGCACTTGCGCCTCGACCCTTTCCATCAACGACACCTCTTGCAAAAGTTGCGCCATAGATGTCACCTTATCATTGTCCAGACCGCAAGGCAAAATGCGCTCAAAAGGCGTCAGATCGGGACAGACATTGAGGGCAAAACCATGCATTGTAATCCAGTGCCGCACATGCACCCCAATGGCGGCAATCTTGTCCTGCCCCACCCACACGCCGGTTAACTCAGGCCCAGGGCTGGCGCTTAGACCAAAGGCAGCCAGGGTGCGAATCACCACCTCTTCTAGACGACGCATATGCCGATGCACATCGCGGCCCCAGCCGTGCAAATCGACCAGCGGATAACCCACCAATTGGCCCGGACCGTGGAAAGTGACGCTGCCGCCGCGCTCTATCTCAAAGAATTCACACCCCATCTCGGCCAATTCCTCCGGCTCGTAGAGCAGGTGCTCGGCACGGGTCGAACGCCCGCAGGTATAGGTGGGCGGGTGCTCTGTCAAAAGCAGCAAATCGGGCACTTGCTGCTGCCGCCGCAGGGCACACCACGTCTGTTGCCAGGCCCAGACCCGAGCGTAGGACAGACGGCCCGTAGTGCAGAGGTAAACTTTCTTCATATCTCCAATTAAGCAGCTTCTTTCCACTTGCGCAAGAATATGTGACCCTTTATATTAAAAGTTTCAGTCGTGAATTTTTAGCACTCTTATTGGCTGAGTGCTAAGAAAATACATTGGCCGATTATTTTTTTTCATAACTCTTTTTTTTAAACCTATTTAGGAGGAGTATACATGGCGGCAAAACAACTTCAATTTGACATGGCGGCACGCGAATCCCTGCTGAGAGGCGTGGATAAGCTGGCCGATACAGTCAAGGTGACGCTCGGCCCGCAAGGTCGCAACGTCGTACTGGACAAGAGCTTCGGCTCCCCCACCATTACCAAGGACGGGGTGACTGTAGCCAAGGAGATCGAACTCAGAGACCCCTACGAGAACATGGGCGCCCAAATGGTCAAGGAAGTAGCTTCCAAGACCTCCGATGTGGCCGGCGACGGCACCACCACGGCGACGGTCCTGGCTCAGATCATTTTCCGCCAGGGTCTCAAAAATGTCACCGCCGGTGCCAACCCCATGGACCTGAAGCGCGGCATCGACAAGGCCGTAGCAGCAGTGGTAGGCGACATCAAGAAGATGAGCAAAGAGGTCAAGAGTCGCGAAGAAATCGCTCAGGTCGGCACCATTTCGGCTAATAACGACACCGCCATCGGCGAGCTCATCGCCGACGCCATGGACAAGGTCGGCAAAGACGGCGTCATCACCGTCGAAGAAGCCAAGAGCACAGATACCTCCCTCGAAGTAGTCGAGGGTATGCAGTTTGATCGCGGTTACCTGTCGCCTTACTTCGTCACCGACCAGGAGAGCATGGAGGCCGTCCTCGAAGACGCCTACATTCTCATCTACGACAAGAAGATCTCCTCCATGCGCGAGCTGGTACCCGTGCTAGAGAAGGTGGCACAGCTGAGCAAACCCTTGGTGATCATCGCCGAAGACATCGAAGGCGAAGCCCTGGCTACCCTAGTGGTCAATAAGATCCGCGGCACCATCTCGGTGGCAGCGACCAAGGCGCCTGGTTTTGGCGACCGGCGCACCGCCATGCTCGAAGACATCGCCGTACTGACCGGCGGCCGCGTCATCTCCGAGGACGCTGGCCTCAAGTTAGAAGGCACTACCCTAGAAGACTTGGGCCAAGCCAAGCGCATTGTCCTCGACAAGGACAATACCACCGTCATCGAGGGCGCCGGCGCCCCCGTCGACATCCAGGGTCGGGTGCAACAGATCCGCCGCCAGATCGACGAAACCACCTCCGATTACGACGGCGAGAAGCTGCAAGAACGGCTGGCCAAATTGGCCGGCGGCGTCGCCGTGATCAATGTGGGTGCTGCTACCGAAACTGAGATGAAAGAAAAGAAAGCCCGCGTCGAAGACGCCCTGCACGCTACCCGCGCAGCAGTGGAAGAAGGCGTGGTACCTGGCGGCGGTGTCGTCTTTCTCCGCAGCCAGAAAACACTCGACAAGCTCGTCCTCGAGCTCGAAGGCGACGAGGTCTCCGGCGCGCAGATCGTCCGGCGCGCGCTAGAAGAGCCGACGCGCCAGATCGTCAATAACGCTGGCGTCGAAGGCGCCATCGTGACGCGCAAAGTAAGCGACGGCAAAGGCGCCTTCGGTTTCAACGCGCGCACCGAGGAGTACGAAGACCTGATCAAGGCCGGTGTGGTCGATCCAGCCAAGGTCTCGCGCACGGCCCTGGAAAACGGCGCCAGCATCGCTTCGCTGCTGCTGACCACCGAGGCCCTGGTTGCCGAGCTGCCCGAAGAAAAACCCGCCATGCCGGCCGGCGGCCCTCCCGGCGGCGACATGTACGGCGGCATGGGTGGCATGGGCATGTAAACCGCACCACCTAGACGCACTAAGAAAAAGGGCCGACTGCTTTGTGCAGTCGGCCCTTTTCTTTTTTCTGTTTACTGTATTTGCTCAGGTCTCTTTGCCATTTACTTTGAGAATGGCACCTTCTTCAAGGACCAGCCAGGGCGTTTCCACCCGCCCCTCCAAAATGGCACCGGCACTGATATGCACTTGCTCGCGGGCTTTTATCACGCCCGATACCTTACCCTTAATATATGCCTTGCCCACCTCAATGCTCTTAGCCTCAACTTCTCCCCCTGCGGCCACCACCATGACCTCTTGAGTCGCAAGGCGGTCACCGCTCAGGATACCCTCGACATTGAGATTGCTCTCGATCTCAATGTCGCCGCGCAACACCGCACCTTTGCCAATCACCGTATCACTCGTAGTATTTTCTTTTTTCTTTTTCATCGGTCCCATATACTTTTTATAACCACACTCTATATTCCAAAGGATCGCGGGCTCGGCCCGCTTCGTAGACCGCATAAAACAACGCCGCTCCAGACGCCTGGTCAGAACCGGTCACAGCGATAGGCTGCCCCTGCTGCACGTAATCACCCCGCTCCACCAATAAACTGGCATTGAAGTCGCCGTAGTGACTGGCGATGCCATTGCCGTGATCGACGACTAAGACATGGCCATAACGTTCGTCATAACGCACGTCCACTATCTGCCCGGCACCACTGGCCCGCACCAGGCTCCCCGGCGCTAGGAAGATTTCGACCCCAGGAAAATCCTCGTCAAAGCGACGCGTCACTACGCCGTGCGCCGGCCACATGCTGGGCAAACTGTTCATGCGCCCCCAGCGCATGCGCTCCACAGCGGAAATGTAAATTTCCCGATCGTTGGAAGTCTGCAGGATTTCGTTTTCTACCGCCAGCCCCAGCGACTCGCGCAGAATCGTATAGAGGCGGCGATTGCTGTCTTGCAAACGCCGCAAGACGCGCTCCAACTGTTTGATCTGTGCGACTTCTTCCTCTAGCAGGGCCTTCTCCTGCTCCAGGTGCGCCACCTGCTCGCCGCGACGCCCCGACTCCAAATGCGCCCGCAAACCCAGGGTCAAAAAGACAAAAACCGCCAGCACCAAGGCAAGAAAAAACCCTGCCAATACCCGAGGGACTTTCAACTCGAAAGTCTTGCCCCCCTCTTCGGGAATAACCAGCAGGGTGATCCGCTTACTCTTGGCCATAACGCAAACTTAAGGCCGCAATCTTACGCTTTTATATCCAATAAGGCACCCAACATCTCGTCCTGGGTCTGCACAGAACGAGCATTGGCTTTAAAGTTTTGTGCTGCCGTAATTTGCTCCACCGCCTCCTCGACTGGCTCAATTTGTTCGGCACCGCCGGTCACCTTGGCCTGGGTTTGCACCCCGCCCCCCTTCACTTCCTTGGCCTGCACACGCACTTTAGCCGCTTCTTCGGTGGTGAGATTGGCGGTATTATGAGCCGAGGCCTGCAAACGTTGCTGATTGGCCCGCAGGCCAGAAGCGCTGGTCGAAAGAGCACGTATCATAGTCTTAATCCTTCATTGTCAAGGTCTTATAAAGATAGCCTCCACGCCTCTTGAGGTCAAGAAAGGCGCTCAGTCAAACCTCTGGCGATCCAATTCATTATGTACCAATACAACGCACTGCGAGGCAAAGAGCACTTTGGGCCCCACGTTGATAGGCCGAGCCCCCAAACGCTCGAGGAAGTGGTCGCTCTTTTTAGGCATGCTCAGATGGTCGGTAAAAACAAAAGTGGCCGCCGCGCCAAATTCTACCTGACGAATATCGCTGCCCTTGGGTTGCAAATAATAGAGCGGTCCGGCGGCGCACTGCTGCCGCACTAGGGACTCAAAGCTGCGCTTGGCTACGTATAGCCCCTCATCTACCTGCACTTCCTGATCCAATTCCAATAAACGACCTTGCCCCAATGCGCGCTGCAACACCGTCCAGATCGAACGCTCGTCGTAGCCACCCAGAGAACAGAGCTCGTCGCTTTCCAAACGCACGATCTTCGGCGGCGCCCCCGCCCCTTCTAGCACTACATGTACCCGAATCTGCGGCCGGATCTGCTTGGTATAGAACAAGGCATTGCAGATGCAGTGGGCAATGATTTCTAAAAAGTTCGAGCCACTGATGTCGTCGAGGGAAAAATCAGCGCTAGACGGCGCCTTGCGGGCGCGCAGAATGAATTCCCTCACGCTCAAAAATCGCAATCTTCGGGCAGGGGATCCCGAGTCGCCAGCGCAGCGGCAAAATCGGCGCCGAGCGCAACGGCCGCAAAATCGTCCTGGACCGAACCTTTAAACGCCACACCGCCGTACCCCTGCGGATTCATATGGGCCCGCACCCATACCACCGTAGATACCTCCTGCTCTGCTATCTCTTCCAATACATCCTCATCCCCAACCACCTCCGCCGCAATCGGTCCATCGTCCGACGAACTACAGGCGAGAAGCAGTACAAGTAAACAGCCTAATCCTCTATACGCCATAATCCTCTTTTGATTCGATTGAACAGCCTTTTGGGGAACGTCCCATACTTACTTACATTTTATTCTAACCTTCTCACCTATAGAAATCAAATTGCGACTATGCATGCTCATTAGCACGTCAGGCAATAATTATGATTTAGCCCAAATTTTGGATTGCCCTATTCCGTTTCACTGGAAACAAAGAGAGTTGAGCTGGGGATGTACGGCCGTGATCTGGTTGGCGTACATTCTTACCGAGGGGGATCATCGCAAGTCCTC
>Ga0114999_10006448_pt1 | contig 13510 bp, 13 predicted proteins | sample ArcticOcean_MG_C_3_FD_89820 | JGI IMG/M metagenome (GOLD analysis project Ga0114999, IMG submission 89820) | Marine microbial communities from western Arctic Ocean - ArcticOcean_MG_CB8_126 | ecosystem: Environmental > Aquatic > Marine > Oceanic | place: Arctic Ocean: Canada Basin | collected...
CCCCGACCCACGTATCCCAACTTCCATACCTGAATCTGGCAAACGTTTCCTCGAGCCATTGGAGCGAGACTTTACTGGTACCCGCATAGCCTGGAGTCGTAGCCTCGGCGGGTTACCAGTTGATACGAGGGTCACGAATATTATCGATTCACAACGCAAGGTTTTTGAGTCTTTAGGATGTTTCACTGATGACGGCGAGCCCGATTTCTCAGATGCCGACGAAGTTTTCAAGATATGGCGAGGTTGGAGCAGTGCGATATCACACGCAGAGACCTTGAGGCGACACAGGGATTCCATGAAAGGCACACTCATCTGGGACATAGAGCAGGGTTTGAAGCTAAACGGAGAACAGATACGATGGGCAGCGACCAAGCGTATGGAAATTTCCCAACGCATGCATGATTTCACCAACACATACGACTTCTTAGTCTGCCCGGTAAGCCAAGTTCCACCGTTTGACGTGAATACCCGTTACATTACTGAAATCAATGGACAAAAAATGAAAACCTACATCGACTGGATGAAATCCTGTTATTACATCACCATCACAGGGCACCCATCGATATCAGTACCTTGCGGATTCACCTCAGATGGGCTACCTATAGGAATACAGATTGTCGGTCGTTACCATGATGACTTCGGGGTGCTACAACTAGCTTACGCCTTTGAGCAAGCTACTTCAGTTTGGAAAATCAGGCCAAATATAGCTGAACATCACGACTTCAGCCAAGGTGATTATGCCTAAGTTGCCATCAACTAACTGCAGTTGACAACAACGATGGAAGCTTTAAAGTTAAAGAATCTTATAAACATAGAGCAGGTGCAAATTGAAAATACTTCTGGTCTTCTGTCATCCAAGGGAATCCTCACTAACAGGCGAAATAGCCCGTTCCTTCCAAACTGGAGCCGTACGCGCTGGACACCAGATCGAGTTTGTCGATCTTTACCGTGAAGGATTTGATCCCATTTTGTATGAACATGATGAGCCGACAGATGGCACCCTAGAAAGCTATTCAGTTGATGTCCAAAAAGAATTCCTGCGAATCAACCGTAATGACGCTGTGGTCATAGTGTTCCCTGTATGGTGGTGGTCTATGCCAGCAATGCTAAAAGGCTGGATCGACCGGGTTTGGAATTATGGATTAACATACGGACCTGCCACTCATAACATACAAAAAGGTCTCATGATCGGGTTAACCGGGGCAACTAATAAGGACCTAGAAAAGCGGGGCTACGATGTTGCAATAAGAACAACTTTACCTGGAATTTTTGGTTTCAACCGGATCCCTTCGACTCAACTCGTCATTATGGACGGCACCAATGAAGGTGAATCCCATCAAGAAAAACATATTGAACAGGCTTTCTCAATGGGCTTGGATTTTTGATTGCAGTCCTTTGAATGCTGATCAACCTGCGGTGCCAAAACGTGACGGATTAAACGCCTCAATATCGAAATCGCAATTACCTGTCGCTATAAGATCAGCAATCGTTTTACCTGTTATCAACGCAAGGGTAATACCTTTATGCCCATGCCCTGTAGCGACATATATGCCTTCCGAGCCAGGAATTTGACCTATGATTGGAAGTTCATCAGCGGTACTCGGGCGGAGACAGGCAGTTGTACGAATTATCGATGCCACCTCAAGTGAGGGGATCATATTTACAACAGAAGTAAGTATTCCTAGCTCCGCTTCTTTGGTCGGAGAACTGTTGAATCCTACTTCTTCATCAGTCGTTCCCAATAACAAATCGCCACTCGCTTTGGGTAACATATAGGTAGCTTCATAGAAAATACTGTAGTCAGGCCAGCCTGAAGCCGCTGGAAGGGAGGCATGCACTATTTGCCCTCGAAGTGGGGTTATTGGCATATGAAACCCGATATAATCTCCTAGAAACGCAGCCCATGGACCATTTGCTATCACAATGTTACGCGTTTGTAGCGTTTCCCGGTTTTCTAATCCCACCTCAACTAACTGTCCTTTGGATGAAGTAATAGTAACCGCATTCCCCGTTTTCACCTTAACCCCAAGCCGTTCAGCTCCTTGGAGCATAGCTATGCAAAATGGGTACGATTCTAATTGCTTTTCAATCGTCACCACCGCACCGAGTGCCTTACTACTCAACCACTGGTATCGCCTACGAAGATCCAAGGGTTCAGCCCACTCTGCACTAAGGCCAAGGGAATTTTGCCAATTCATCTGATCTTTCAGATCCATCACATCGGCTTCATTAAATGCAGGCCGAACCTGGGTAATATCCGAGAATTGGTAATCAATACCGCTTGCCTCAACTATTTCACTGACAAGGCTATGGTGCATTGCTATACCCTGCAAAATAAACTTTGTAAATGTATCTGAATACCGATGCCTGCCAACGGCAGCCAATTCTCCTGCAGCGTTTCCCGACGCGGCACTTCCTATGCCGTCACGCTCTAAGATAGTTGCCTGTACCCCATGGTGTGCAGCAAGAAAATACGCAATGCTACACCCAATAACACCGCCGCCAACAATTACTACGTCATTACTTTGTTTACCTAATGTTGTCATGATGATTCCTACGTTAAAGTCTCAGCACTTTGAGAAAGATTGTCGAATCTCCATTAATATTTCCATTGAAAGTACAATTAAGGATATCACCAACGGCAATTTTTGCGCTGCTATTGTAGGCAGGATCAACCACAGCCAGTGACATTAATTCAATTCTTTAAATGTGCTACGACACAACAGGGGCTGGATTCTAATCCCCTAACATAGCTGACGTCTAATATGAAACCTACTCTCGTCGCTAGTCCCATTAGACAAGGTTGTATAATCTGGGTTTGATCAATTGATGAAATACACACAGTACTCCTATGCTCGCACTTACAAAGAAAACGAGAGCCCAACTAAATCCGCTAATAAGAACCACTAGTGTAGTTGCCGCCGCTGGGGCATGCTCAGTTCTCGTGAGCACCATCAGTAGCACACATGCCGTAACGATTGCCGCCGCAATTATATCTAAGGAATACGGATATGCCGAGACAAAAGGGCCTATCATTTGCCCGGCACTGACAATAGCAAATATGCTTCCTATTAAAAGCCCTATCAAGTGGCCTCCTACTAAATGACGCGGAGTGGCAGCGGAACTGTGTGGTGTTATAAACAAAACAAAAGCGGTGGGCCCGAGCGAAGCCACCATAATCGCGCTATGGGAGACGATGCTGCCTAATACTAAGGCGAACGAAAGGGCAACGAAAATAACTATTGGCTGGAGTATATATCGTCCAAATTTTGCTGCAAACATAACCCCACACTATGCTAACCAGAGATTCAGAGAACTGCGCCAGACGGCATCAATCGTTTTACTTATGGGCACTACCACGCAGCCTAACGTTGGTCAAGAATAACATTAAGGACACCAAAAGCACTGATCCAGCCATATAAAGGCATTTCCTAATAGACAACTGATTGCCAGTTACGGAGATGACCGCGACAGATGAAAGACTGCGTATAGGCCGAGCTCGCTCTTGGTTTGACAGTAAGAATCCTGTACGTTATAGTGGCGCGCATGGTAAGCCACACTGATATCGCAACTAATGACCACAGAGACAAGCTGTTTAGCTGTTCTTGTATAAAGTCACATACTAATCTGAGGGCACAAATCGACTGACTAGTTTAGAGCAATATACGAATAAGACGACGTAAAGAACCCTCAGCTATTCTGAGGGTTCTTTACATTTGAATACAAAATTGGAAACATTGAAACGATGACACTAATAAATGGTCACTATATAGCCGGCGTACTGGCCCTGACGGCTGTACTGGTACTAGCAGTTGTTATGGCTGGTGTGTCTCCAGTATTAGGATCTACCTGGCTGCTAGCCACTGCGGCAGGATTTACACTGCAACGAAGTAGATTCTGTTTTGCGTCAGCATTCAGAGACCTCTACCTGTTCGGTAGTGGTCGTACCATGAAGGCGATACTCCTAGGATTAGCTGTAGCCACCGTAGGATTCACAATCATAATGTATGACAAAATACCTAATCCTTCCTACGGATATCTTCCAGATGGAGCCCATATTTTGCCTTTTGGGGTATCAACTGCTGTAGGAGGATTGCTATTCGGGTTCGGTATGGTCATTTCTGGAGGGTGTATCTCCGGGTCTCTTTACCGAATGGCTGAGGGATATCTAGGTTCATGGGTAACAATTATAGGAGTCCTGGTCGGCTTAGCATTCCTCTCTCATACATGGAATTGGTGGTGGAATACTATCATCATTCATGAGCCCAGAGCTTGGCTTCCGAATATTGGTAACATTGGTTATGCTGGGGCAGTTGTCCTAACATTAATAGGCTTATTTAGCATATTCCTCCTTGTTGTGTGGTGGGAGTCCCGCGAAGGTCTCTCATTACCAAACCTCCCAAGCAACTACACAGAAGACGACACAGTGACTCAAAAACTCCACAATCTGTGGAAAATGGTATTTGTAAACGGTTGGCCTGCGGCAACCGGTGGTGTAATCCTAGGGGTCATCATCACATTCATGTATATGGATAGCATGCCACTAGGAGTCACCGGAGAGTTGTCCCGATTGTCAGGAAAAGTATTGATGTCTATTGGGCTCCCACATCCCCACTTGCTAGGGATGTCTGATTTGGGTGGATGCTCGGCGGAAGAATCCCAAGGGTTTTTCTCCCATACCTTCGCCATGACAGGAGGTGTCTTAGCCGGTTCCTTTGTGGCTGCCCTTTTCGCTAGGGAATTCAAATTTCGCCGCCCCCCCAGCGCAACACGGTACATCCAGTCATTCGCCGGGGGAACAATAATGGGGTACGGAGCTGGCCTCGCTATTGGATGCACCATTGGAGCATTTTTCGATTCAATTGCATCACTCAGCCTCAGTGGCTGGCTGTTTGGAATTGCTATAGCAGGTGGAGCATTTTTCGGAGTCCAGGCTATCAAACGAATACCTTAGCTCTGGTCACTTAGAGGGTCAGCAAGCAGAAAGGATAAGGTAACAGCAATGTTGTTAGATGTCAGAGGGGAAATATGCCCCTACCCAATGATGAAGGCGGTAGACGCTATGAAGAAACTCAAAGGCAAAGGAGAAGCAATAGAGGTCCTAACTGATCACTCTCCTTGCCTAGAGACAATACCAATGCAAGCCAACAAACTAAAATGGACCGTAGCTATAGAGGAAGTGGGGTCTCCTGAATGGCAAATTACGCTAACGCCCCCACAATCATAATCAAGCCCAAGTACTAACAGAAAGGAATACAAGCCATGAAGAAATTATTGAAACTCATAGGACTGGTTGGCCTTATGGCAATCATGCTAACTTCCGTAGCATGCTCTGAAGAAACAGCTGCTCCTGCAGCAGTTCCAACTGCCAAAGTAATAGTGGAAACAGTGGAAGTTGAGAAGGTAGTAGAAGTTGAGAAGATAGTAGAAGTCGAGGTGGAAAAAATCATTACCGCCACCCCAGAACCGACAGCAGTACCATCATCCAAAGTCTATTCATTTAGCAACACCTCGCCTCATATTACTGAAATAGATACAGGGACCAACACCGTGATACGAACAGGTGATATTACAGATTTAGCAAAGCTAGCATGGAACGATGATGGCAACTATTTCGACGGACAGGATCTCTGGCTCACAGGCAAAGATAGCGAGGCTAAAACCAGTGAATTGATCTTCCTAAATTTGACCACGCTTGAGGTAAGTGGTCGATTAGACCTAGGGTCAAATCCTGCCAACGCCTATTTGGGCGGTGGGCTCTCAACAAATGGAGAAGTGTTTGTTGGCCTTCAGGGTAATATGGACCAAGAGGGTGAAATAGTAGTGGTCAAAGCCTCCACTAAAGAAATTGTTGATCGCATCGCTGTCAATCAGATCGCCTGCGATGTCGACGTACAGGTAGGCACCGATGGAGTTGAACGAGTGTTCACTCCAAATCAAAAAATGGACGCAGTTCAGAATTTTGATGCAACGACGCATGAGTTGATTACTACTGCTGACATGCCTGAAGGAAGCAACCCCTTCATGTTAACAGCGGCTCCTAACGGGAAACACGTATGGGTTCAGGACGGAAGTGCCGGCACTAACACGGTATTGGACTCGAAGACTCTCGCAGTAGTAGCGACGATTCCAACTGGCGAAGGTCCTGTGGTCGCAAGTTTCAGCCCAGATGGAAAATACGGATACGTTGGCCACTATAAAGCAACAACGATGACCGTCATTGATACAGCAACTTTCGAAATTGTTGCACAGGTTGAAACTGGGCCAAGTCCTAGTAAAATTGCTGTGCACCCTAATGGAAAATTTGTATACACAATCGTATCGAAAGAAAGCGCAATTGCTGTGATTGATACAAGTACATGGAAAGTAACAACGAAAATATATGTAGAGAGCAGTCCTGGCGGTCTGTTCTTAAACAAATAACTAAGGAAAGTCAGAATGGCAATTGATCTACATCCAGCTGAAGTGGCGGCATTATCTGGGCAAGCCACGACAACGTCGATCATTGACGTTCGTTCGCCTGAAACATTTGCTGCAGGGCACCCACAGGGTGCCCTGAGCATCCCATTCAGTGAGCGGCGGTTGCTTGAACGCATCAAATTGATTAGCCCCGCAACAACTACAGCCATTCTGCTAGCAGAAGATAGCCATCAATCTGAACGCTCTGCTCAGCAAATAGAGGAAGAAGCAGGAATGACGGCTATAATGATCTCTGGAGGTTTCACTGCCTGGACAGATGCTGGCCTTAATGTAGAAGCAATTGGAGAAATACCAGTCAATCAGCTTCAAACTCAATTACAGGAAATCCATAACCTCCTAGTATTAGATGTCCGAGAACCAATGGAGTGGGAAACAGGGCATGTCCCAAATGCAATCCTGATATCTTTAAACGAAATTGCTGCCCGTTGGCGCGAATTGCCTCAAAATACGCCATTAGCAGTCATCTGCGAAGGCGGCATTCGCAGTAGCACTGCTGCAAGTATGTTGCAATCGTATGGGCTCAAGGATCTATACAATGTGCCTGAAGGTAGCAGTGGCTACCGTCAAGGAGGCTATCCACTAGAGTTCTACGAAGACCCTGATTGAACGATAGCTGCATTGAATCTGCACATCGGCAATCCCATCTCTTCATGGTGATATTTGTGAACTACTGCACCGTTATTACTGTAATTTCCACAGAAAGCTAACTAATGATATGTTGAAACCAAAATACACTATAGCTGCAATTGCAACCATAGTAGGCATTGCTCTAGGGTCGATCCCTTTATCTCTTATGTATTCCTCACAAGCTAATGAAATCACTCTTCTTCAAGCAAGTGAAACAGAGCTCGTTAGAACCAATCAAGCTATGATCAGACAAATAGCAGAATCCCAGGTTGCTGAGGGAGAAGTAGATCGCCTCGAAGCAGAGATGTCGCGACTTCTTCTCAAATCGGCTTCCGGAGGAGGGGTGAACATGAAGATGATGCCCCACCCGGAAACAGGTGAACTCTCTGTTGAGATGGCAGAAGTATTTAGCTTTGACGGAAATCATGCATTTTGCAGGGTAGAGACCAATAAGGAAGCATTTATCATGCCAACTTATAAGATGGGCGATGTTTTAATAGAGAAAAATGAATTCTTTATGGCGATGTCTACGACCACAATCGATGAATTCAAAATAACCACTGGCACTGACGGGAACAACAAACTCGTCATGACTGGTGGATTAGATTGCTTCACTGAAGTAGCCAAGGCAAGCATGACACTGGGCTCTCGTGAAGTTGCTGAATATGCATCGTATAAAATTGAAGCTACTGATGCAGGGTTCGGAGGCGGCGGAGCTGGGGATACTTTCGAGTTCACTGTATACTTTGATGAAAGTACAGCGCCTATAAATTACGCAGTGTTTGGACCGGAGTTTACATTCACAGGTGATATGATTGATGGGGAAATTACGATACCCGAACCACGATAATGGCTAAACACCCAGGTGAGGCTCTGTGGTATCGGCTAAGCGCAATCATGCTGTTACCATTAACGCTGCGACAATCCTCAATTAAGTCGCTCATGCTAATCGTGCTAATTCTTTGTAGCACTGCATTGGCATGTTCAACACCACCTCCTCCGAGGGAATCGAAGGCCTCCTTCGGGGAAGTCCCGGGGATTCTAGCACATGCTTCTAACAATGATGTAATCGATGGCATTATCAGTCCAGAAGAGTTAATCGCAATCGGGGAGCAAATCTTCAGTGCTTCTTTCAACACGCTCGACGGATCTGGTAACACCAAAGTACGTCTTTTCACCAATGATAGTGAGAAATCAAACCTCCTAGCAAAATTCAATAGAATATCCGGGCCTGATGCGAATTCCTGTGCTGGTTGCCATAATCAACCTATACCAGGTGGTGGTGGTGACAATGTTGCAAATGCTTTCGTGCTAGCGCACGAATTCCCAAATGTAAACTTTGATGAAGGTGCCGGCGATTCACTTGAAATATTAACGCTCACAACTACAGGGAATGAGCGAGGCACAATTTCTATGTTCGGGTCCGGGCTTATTGAGCTCCTTGCACGTGAGATGACTCATGAACTTCACATAATCCGAAGCGCCGCAATCGAAGAAGCTCAAGCTACCAAACAGTCTGTCACTGTGAAAATCCACGCCAAGGGAGTCTCTTTTGGGAAGTTAACAGCATGGCCTGATGGACTTCTCGATCTTTCAAAGGTTGAGGGTGTTGATGAAGACTTGATCATCAAACCATTCAGCCAAAAAGGTGTCTATACTTCGTTAAGGGAATTCACTCTCGACGCAATGCAAATTCACCACGGACTGCAGGGCGAAGAACGCGTCGGAGTCGATATTGACGCAGATTCCGATGGTGTAGCGAATGAATTAACGGCAGCTGACATAACAGCACTCACTCTCTTTCAAGCAACATTACCATTACCTGTGATCGCCAACTCAGATGATAAAGCTACATATGCTTATGCCAAGCGGGGACAAGAACTGTTCGAGACCATTGGCTGTGCCGTCTGCCATAAACCCTATTTGGAATTACATGATCCTATATACACCGAACCTAACCCATATAATCCGCCAGGAACCCAGAATATCGATAGCCTACCCAGCTTATACAACCTAGACCTTCTGGCAAAGAACACCTCCACCGTCATCGAGACCACTGAAACTGGAACCTACCGAGTCTACGCCTACACTGATTTAAAGCGGCATAATATGGGAGAGATACTTGCTAATGAAACTATAGAGCAACGTTTTGTTGAGTCGCCTGTCTGGCTCACCAGAAAACTCTGGGGAATAATGTCAGAACCCCCGTTTCTCCATCATGGAAGAGCTACTCTTCTTGATGAGGCAATATCTGCACATGGAGGTGAGGCAACCCAATCACGGGCTGATTATCTGAATTTACCTGAATCTGCTCGGATCGCGATCATTGAATTCCTGAAAACATTCCGCATGCCATAAATGCTACAGCTTACCCCAGAGAGCCATTAGACCACGGAATTTTCCTGTCAGTCGAGTGTATACTGAGATCTGGCTACAGATATTCAGCCATGCCTATCGGTTCTTTCTATTCCCCTGACCGCACTGAATGGAGTTACCACAGAAGATAGGCATGATTCTGACAAACCGGGCGCGGGTGGTTCTTCGCATCGCAGCCAATTTTGCCAAGCAGTAGTGGGCTTAGCAAATAGGACAAAATTCATTAGAAGTGAAAGGGACATAACATGATTGATATGGAGGGAATGTTAGTCGTGGACGTTCGGGGGGAAATTTGCCCCGGCCCACTGCTTGCTACTCAGCAAGCTTTGAAACAAGCCAATCCAGGGCAAAATATTGCGGTGCTGACCGATTTCCAACCTGCAGTTATGATGGTTACAACGGTTGCCGTCAAGGAGGGTTGGGATATTAATTGCACACTAGTCGACCAAGGGGAGTGGCGTTTAATATTGGCAAAAAGCAGCCTCGCTAGGAATTGATACTAACCCAAAGCCTCGATGAGACTTTTTAGCCTCAACTACCAAAAAGAAACCGAACGATGCCATATGGTATCATCACCATATGAGTGTTATGTATTTACTTCAAGCGTATTATGGCAATTTATCCGCCGATTTTGTATTTCTCCAAATATAATATGCAGTCATCCTATTTATTGAATGAACCACTGAGTTGGCTCCTCTACAACACATGGGATAAATCCGGCGGCGATACGAAAACCGCTATGGCACTACTTCTTCAATTTGGCATCACACCCCATCCGCGGACCCTTGCATCTTGGAAGGCGCAATGGAAGCGAGCAACTAGAAGAAATCTCCCCATTGACCAGTCAGTGGAATGGGAACGATTCGACCTTTTCAACGAACACGGTATCCCGCCTCATCTCTATAAGCAATTGCACGCAACATCAGAACAAATCAGAATGCAGGCAGACTTAGGGTCACGCCCGGTTAATCCCCCTAGCTACAGAACTCTTCGCTGGTGGTCCTATATGCTGGAATACTACGATGACACTATTCCGGAGTGGAATGATAAAGAGGCAATTGCGGGATTACTTGAGCAAAGGGAGAGAATTGCCGAGAACACTGGAAGGAGAAGAGATTTCGAAGACATTATCACATGGCTCAACTGGAAGCCATGGCTCAATGAATCCCAGGCGAATCAGTACATTTCTCTCGTCAATAATGAAGCAATCCCCAAATTACAGACTCATGGCTGGGGCTCTTATATAATTATGACGAAAGAGCCGAATGGAACCATTACAGCCCATGCGAAAGACACCCTCGAGATTAACGCTAGTGATTACTACTATCTCCTGCCCTCTCAGGCTTTTGCACTGGTGCACCAAGATAAAGAAACTAGCCAGAGCGTCATGGATACAGCCACTGGCAAGGCTCGCCATCTTCACAAATGAAAATTACAACGGGAGCGATAATTTCGCATCCTGACTAATTGTATCTCTCTACTAGTTTGCATTAGCTCACCCCTTGCCCATAGCAAGTGTGGTTTCGTAAAACACCTTGGGCACATGGATATTCCTACTAGGAACAGGGGTCAGAAGCGCCGAGGCTGCAGGGTTGCCATGGAGCAACGTCAATATGGATGAAGGAACGATACTAATCAACCAGCAAGTTTATAAACTTGGATCAGAGTTCATTGTTCAATCCCCCAAAACCCAGACGGGCACTCGTTTACTTCATGCGCCAGAAGCAGTCATAGCGGCTCTCTATTCTCAATATCAAACCCAAAGAAATCGGCAAATTATATTGGGAGATGCCTGGATAAACACTCATGATTTGTGCTTCACGCGGGACAATGGCGCGCCCCTCGCTGGTTACCATATTTACAGCGCTTTTCAACGTACCCTCAAAACTTCTGGGCTGCCAAGTATTAGGGTGCACGATCTTCGCCATACCTACAGCTCTCACGCCATAAGGCTAGGAATCTCTGCGAATGTACTCAAGAACGCTCTCGGGCACGAGAATATAAGTACAACCCTTGATATCTATTCCCACATATTCAAGTCACAACAGGAGGAATTAGCTACTACCATGAATGGGATATTGTCAAAAACATGAACCCATTAAAGCTATACGGATCTCAGAACGGGCAATACGTGCTCTCGATACTTTTCTTTGCTAATATAGTGAGAGTGCGGTTAGTACCATAATCATGGTAATGGTGGTACAGAGTATACCCAAAAGCAGCAATTATGAGAAAACAAAGGTGGTTCGTGCCTAGAAAGTGGTGCGCCCGGCGGGACTCGAACCCACGACCCTCGGTTCCGAAGACCGATGCTCTATCCACTGAGCTACAGGCGCAAACGTAGAATGCTATTTGGCTGAACGCAAAGGGAATTATACCATTCGTGACAGAAATATGTCTGCTCAGAATATACTGGACGATGATGGTCGCTAGATCGACCAGAAATTTGTATACTTGAGCCATTCAAGCTAAAGGATTCATCATGGTAATTAGCAAGAAACCGACGGAAGCGGAGGTCGCCCAGTATGTCAAATCCTTGAATAACTGGGGGCGATGGGGAGATGAAGACGAGTTAGGGACAGTGAATTTCATCGATTCCGTAAAAAGGAAACAAGCTGCCGGACTCGTTCAAACTGGGGTAGGCATATCGTGCGCAAGACCAATTGTCTCCGGACCTGCGGTTGACGTCCCTTCTCCTCCGCTCCACTATATGACCGGATCTGGTGAACTCTTTAGTTTAGAGCCCGAGATTGAAACACAACATGCATCTGATTTCATTGGCATGGTTTTCCATGGACTGTCAATAACCCATCTTGACGCCCTGAGCCATCTATTCTGGAACGGTAAGATGTATAACAACAAACCGGCCGCACTAGTCACCAACCGCCAAGGAGCCACCGCAGAATCAGTCGAATTAGTAAAGGATGGGCTTATCAGCAGGGGGGTTTTGCTTGACGTAGCACGTCACCGCAACGTGGATTGGCTACAGCCTGGAGAAGGCATCTTGCCCAACGAACTTGAAGCAATCGAACAAGAATACAATGTCACGGTAACACCGGGGGATATCCTCTTGGTAAGAACTGGCCACTACAAGCGTAGAATGGAACGTGGGCCCCTACCTCTCGACCAAGGCTGGCCAGGCCTTGATGCAGCATGCCTCCCATGGATTCGTGAACGATCAATCAGCATCCTTGGAGGGGATACAGTGAGCGATGTTAGCCCAAGTGGATACGAAGGTTTTCGATTACCCATCCATCAAATAGGTATCGTCCAAATGGGACTGTGGCTCATTGATAACTGTAACCTAGAAGAATTGTCAGCAAAATGCGCCGAGTTAGGTAGATGGGAATTTCAACTCGTTCTAGCACCGTTGCGGATAGAATACGGTACTGGGTCTCCAGTCAATCCAATAGCGATATTCTAAAACCCTCAAGTCTGCCCACGCCTTACCCAGAAGGCCCTCTTGAGAAAAACCTTGGCGGTTCTGCATTCGGGAATGGCTCCTCTGGACGCCTCGCAAACAGAATCACTACTGCTGCAATCCCCATCGTCAACGCAATAATTTTAAATCCGAGTCTATAGCCATCTGGCAATGTGTCTGCAGCGCCAACCCACCCAGATTGGCGCTGCTACAGTCGCTGGTAGATCCACAAACTGCAATAGTCCCGAAATAGTCCCGAAACTGCGGCGTCCGAAAAAATACCCCTGAATAATCGATCTCATGGGTATTGTACCTCCATACGGAATAGCAAAAACCATGCCGTAGAAGGGTACCTGTTCAATCGAAGTAACCTGTGGAAAGAGGAAAAGACCGAATCCTTGAAAAAGAAACAAACCAGACATAATTATGCGAGCATCAAAATAATCTGCTAAAACACCAAAACCTAAGCGCCCAATAATACTGGCAGCGACAAAAAAGGAAAGTGCTCCAACTGCTGTGACATACTCCAGTTCCAATTGCTCCTGCAAGAATGGTGCTACGTGAACAGTCGTAATTCCTGGCATAGCTGCCCAGATCGCATACGTC
>Ga0114999_10006449_pt1 | contig 13503 bp, 14 predicted proteins | sample ArcticOcean_MG_C_3_FD_89820 | JGI IMG/M metagenome (GOLD analysis project Ga0114999, IMG submission 89820) | Marine microbial communities from western Arctic Ocean - ArcticOcean_MG_CB8_126 | ecosystem: Environmental > Aquatic > Marine > Oceanic | place: Arctic Ocean: Canada Basin | collected...
CGCTGAAATTTTTAAACCCAATCGATTAGCATCTTTAACAGCAGCTGTTAAAGTCGATTCAGGATATTGAGGAGCTCTAACGTTAGTCCCGGGAGTGAATCCTCCTCCAGTAGACATGATTTTTATATGGTCAGCGCCGAGTTTAAATTGATTTCTAATTGCTTTAATTACATCATCGGATGTGTTAGCTTCGGTTCCAAACATGTTGCAGTGCCCCCCAGTTGTTGTAATTGGAGTTCCCGCAGCTAATAGCCTGGGGCCAGGGATGATTTTATTGGATATAGCTTCTTTTATCGGGAAAATAACTTCATTACGACTACCTAAATCTCGCATAGTTGTCACCCCGGAAATCAAGGCATTCCTGACGGCATATGCTCCTCTGAGTAAGAAAGTTTCATTACTTTCGGTTGTAATTTTCTCATATGCATCTGTCTGGGCATTACAATGTATATGAGAATGCATTTCTATGAAGCCAGGAAGGATAGTTCCATTTTGATATTCAATTATTTCTGCACCAATGACATCTTCAGGCAAAAGATGATCTTCAGAACACACTTTTATTATTTTGGTGTCTTCTATAACAATACTGGCTTTATTTATAGGACTTGAGCCTGTTCCGTCAATTAATTGATTTGCTTTTAGAATTATTTTCATATCAGAAGACTCCAGATTTTTAACATTTCACTGATCATTCGGCTCATTCTAATACATTATGATGTTGAAATCATTGGTATACTATAAAAGCTAATTGTAATCAAATTGACATTAATGTATTTTCAAAAGTAAACTTTACTTCTAAAATTATTTAAGTGGAAGGCTAGAATATGCCAAAAAGAACCTATCAACCTAGGAAAAGGCGTCGCGCACGAGTTCATGGATTTCGATCTCGCATGAGTTCTGTAGCGGGGCGGAAAGTTTTAAAGAGACGTATGTTTAAAGGGCGTCATAAACTTACAGTTTAATATTGCAACCTAATAATCCAACATTACTATCTAATGTTTTTTTTAAGATAGGAATATACTAACTGTTTAGGAAGGCATGGTAGTGCAAAAGAATTTCAGATTGACTAAATCATCTGATTTTGCAAATATTCGTAAGAATGGAAAAGCACGATCAAATTCAGAGTTAGTTCTAATTATGCGATTGAATAACATTGTAGAGCCGAGTGTAGTATCTAGATTTGGATTTGTTGTTTCAAAAAGGATTGGGAATGCGGTAGTTAGGAATAAATGCAAAAGACACATGAAGGAAGCGATCAGGAAATTAGAAATAGAGAATGGATACGACTTGGTTTTTATAGCCCGTTCCCCGATAAAAGGTAAGAATTTTCAAGAAATTTCAAAATCTATGAAGCAGTTATTACTGCGCTCAAAACTAATTATTTATTGAGAAAATGTAATTCTACTCACTTACTGTATGGATATGGAAATTAAAAATAGTAATGAAAACGACTAATATTTTGGTAACGATAGGGATATTGTGTATAAAATTTTATAAATACACTATTTCGCCTTATATACCTAGATCTTGTCGTCATCAACCCACTTGTTCTTCATATGCTATCCAAGCTTTAGAGAAATATGGTTTTTTAAAAGGAATAATGTTGATATTAAATAGATTAATGAGATGTACTCCATTTGGTACTAAAGGATTTGATCCCATACCATGAGTATTCAGGTATAAAATTGAATGTATTGTAAATTTTCAAAAAATCATATAACAAAATTTTCCACTCTAGCATTACTGGGTATTTTCATGTTGCTTTCTTTAGTAGCTTGCTCAAGACAGTCGGGACCACAAGGGTGGGCAGGAGGAGTGATTGTTGATGGGGATTTTGTAACTGCTAGTATGGATGGGCAACTGGTGTCTTTAGATATTGATACCGGGAGACAAAATTGGGACCCATACATGATTAGAGTTGTAGATGACGAAGATAAAAATCGTGCTATATACGGGACCCCTGCTATTTATGATGAGATTGGGTTTGTTGCTTCGTATGACGGGAAACTCCATGCGATATCTTTGATTGATGGAAAATTAATTGACTCAGTAACATTGGGGTCTTCATTTGTTGGCGGGCCAGTTATTGATGAAGATAGGATTTTTGTTGTTTCTGAAACGGGGACTTTATATGGATATAAAATATTGGCATCATCGGATTCTAGGAAAGTAAGCTTAGAACCTATATGGGATCCTATAAATATTGCTGAAGGAGTATGGTCTGCTCCCCTAATTTACGATGAACGTATTTATGTGACTTCTTTGGATCACTCAATTTATGCGGTAGATGCGATAGAAGGTAAAGAAATATGGAGCTTTACTACTCAAGGGGCAATCGTCGCTTCCCCAATTTTATATCAAAACCATCTCATGTTCGGATCATTTGACGGGGATTTCTATTCACTTAATCCAAAAACGGGTAAAGAGAATTGGACATTTACGGGATCCGATGATTGGTATTGGGCTACCCCTGTCGTAGGATATGATGACGATGACCCGTTAGTGTTTGCTGCTTCTTTAGGCGGAAGTATTTATGCAATTCAAATTATGACAGGTATTAATAAATGGGAATCTAAGACTGAAGGAGCTATCGTTGGGTCACCGGCTGTAGTAAACGACATGCTTGTTTTTGGATCCCGAGACGAAACCATTCATGTTACAGAAATCTCTTCTGGAATATCAATAGGAAGTTGCGATATAGGTGACCGTATTGAGACCCCTGTTACAATTTATGAAGATATTGTATTTTTTGGTGCCCGAGACCATTCTATACGGGCGTTAAAAATTAAACAAAATGGAAATCCTGACGAATATTGGGATTCTCCATATTTTTCAGATAAAGCAAAAGATGAGAAAAATCCCAATCCAATAGATTGGGTTCCTGGCTGTTAAAAATTTATGAAATATTCTTACTAGGGATGTAACTTGGATATATTTTTTCAAATTTGGAATGAATTCATTATTGAACCAATGATCAATACATTGCTGCTACTTTACGGCTTATCGTTCAAAAACTTTGGAGTTGCAATAGTTTTATTTACTATTTTGATACGAGGCTTGTTAATGCCATTAACTATAAAACAAAGTAGACAAATGAAAGGCATGTCAGCATTGCAACCAAAAATTAAGGTAATACAAGAAAAGTATGTAGGAAATAAACAAAGGCAATCTCAGGAAACCATGAAGCTTTATAAAGATAATGGGGTAAGTCCTATAGGTTGTTTGGGCCCGATGTTCATACAGATGCCTATTTGGATAGGCTTATACCAAGCTATTTTGCAGACGGTTCCAACAACTCCAGAAAGTCTTGTAAGTTTAGGGGCTCATTTATATGGATGGCTACCTATAGTAAACCAAGTTATTCCTTTGGATAGTTCTTTTTTGTGGTTAAATTTAGCAAACCCTGACCCACTACCAATTTTACCTGTTTTAGTAGGGGCTTCAATGTTTGTGATGCAAAAAATGACTGCAATGCCAGCTTCTGATCCAAGGCAAGCATCTACTAATCGTATGATGCTATGGATGATGCCATTGATGTTTGGATTCTTTTCAATGCAATTCCCTAGTGGGTTGGCAGTTTATTGGGTAGTTTCCAATATAGTTGGGATAGTTATACAAGGATTTATTACAGGATGGGATCCTTTGTTAAACATATTTAATAGAAAAAATAAAATTAATTCTGTAGAACCGGCACTTGCTGGATCTGCGAAACTCTTAAATGAGGAGATCATTGTAAATGAATTCGATAATAATGACGGGGAAGACGGTAGAAGACGCAATAGAGATAGGACTAAGAGAACTCGACGTAAGCAGGGTAGAGGTAGAAATAGACATCATTAGCAGAGGCAAGGCCGGATTGCTAGGAATTGGGAGTGAGCCCGCAAAGGTAAAAGTATCTAAGCTAGATGTTTCTTCTGATGAGATTACAATAGCTGGGCAAACGATTAATGATTTAATCTCGATGTTAGGAGTGGAAGTAATTTGCAATTTAACACAAGCTAATATTGATGAAATATCATCTCCTTTATTTGAAATAGAGGGGGAAGATTCTGCTTTATTGATTGGCAGAAGAGGAGAGACCCTAAGGGCACTTCAGTTAATTGTCAGGCTAATAGTTATGAATAAAACCGATCAAAAAATAAATTTATCTTTAGATATTGAAGGTTATGATAGCCGGCATCAACAGTCACTGAATAATTTAGCTGAAAGAGTTGCCCAAAGAGTACTGAAAACAAGTCGTTCCATAGAACTTGAACCTATGACGGCAAGGGATAGGCGAGTTGTCCACCTTGCGTTGGCTGAAAAAGATGAAGTTCACACAGAAAGTGTTGGTGATGGATATGATAGAAGAGTTGTAATAATACCTAGCTAGATACTATTAATAATGAAAAAGGCATCCATTGAAATTGACTTTAGTATACTAAAGTCAGATTATATAAAATATTACTATTAGGCTAAATAACATTCTCTGATGCGGGTAATCATTTTATATAACTTATTTGTGGGCAACCAAAGTTGTTTTCTTAGTAGGATTGAAAATAATGATTGAAACTACTGCCGATGATGACAATATAGTATTATTTAGCATTAAAAAATCGCATGATTCTATTCCGTTTTGCTTTGAATTCGAGAAAAAATGTCATAGTATTATTGATAATCATACTAAAGTATTAGTTATAACATCAGAACTGGAAAATTTTGCTCAATATTGTCATATTAATAATGAAGATGACTGCATAGGCGTCATAAATACTTTAATAGATATAAAAATTCCGATAATCGCTGCTATAGAATCGGGAGCGAAGTCTTATGGTTTGGAATTGGCATTAGCATGTGATATAAGAGTTTGTAATAAAGATGCGACATTTGCGCTAAATCAAATTTCTGATGGTATGCCGTTTCGAGGTGCTACTCAAATATTACCTCGATTAATTGGTAAGGGCAGAGCCTTGGATATGATTCTTACTTCGAAAGAGATTAATGCTACCGAAGCTAAAGAAATGGGATTAATTTCATACATTAATGATCATTCAGCAATAGATAAAGCTATCTGCATTGCCCGGTCGATATCTAAAAATACTGCGCCAGTGGCGACAAGATTTGCAAAAGAATCGATTATCAATGGACTCAATATGACTCTCAGACAAGGAATATTATTTGAGTCAGATCTTAATATCATATTACACAGTACAAGAGATAGAGCTGAAGGTATTGAAGCATTCGTACAGCGTAGGCCCCCAGAATATCTGGGGGAATGATTTAAAATGAATATGGATTCAGTACTTTATAGTTCAAAAGATGGAATTGCCACTATAACATTGAATAGACCCGATCACATAAATGCATTTAATATACAAATGCGAGATGAACTTTTCGAGATGCTGAAATTATTCCAAGATGATGATGAATCTTCTGTGGCTATTATTTGTGGCAGTGGGCCGAAAGGATTTTGCTCGGGGGCTGATATATCAGAATTTGGCACGGCACCTTCCCAAGTAATGGCCCGTTCTGTTAGGGCTGAAAGAGATTTGTGGGGATTGTTTTTAGAAATTGACAAACCTACTATCGCTTCTTTACATGGGTACGTTATCGGGTCAGGTATTGAGATTTCTCTTTTGTGTGATATTAGAATTGCATCATCAGATGCTTCTTTCTCCATGCCTGAAATATCATTGGGTTTTATGCCGGCGGCGGCTGGGACTCAAACCTTAACTCGGTTTATTGGATTGAATAATACTTTAGATATGCTTTTAACACGAAAGTCACTAGATTCTAAAACTGCTTTAGCAATTGGGCTAATTGATAGAATTGTAGATGGGAGTGATTTGCAAGACGAAACGATCAAGTTGGCCAGCAACATCTTAAAGAGCGACCAGAATTTCGTACAAGTTGCAAAAAAATCAGTTTATTTAAGTGAAGAAATGGGACTTATGGAAGGACTTTTATGGGAAAAAAGGATGTTTCAAAAACTTCAAAGTTAATCTCTAACTTGTATAACTATTAAGCCTTAGTTTTTTCTGTTTCAGATTCTGACATGAATGACCAAATTAAAGCAATGATCCAGCCTATTCCAGTCCAACCTACCAATAAATTCACCCGAAACACACCCCATGGTTTACTGGAATCTCTGAATAAAGCAACTGATGCGGGGATAAAGAAAATAGTAATTAAAAATATGATTGCGAAAAAAACGCATATCTCATTCCTTATTTTGCAGATGGCTGCCCGGCCAGGATTCGAACCTGGGTTGAAGGAGTCAAAGTCCTTAGTGATACCACTACACCACCGGGCAAAATATTCCGATTTTTAATTATAAAGCATAAAATATAATTTTTACATAATTAATATTAATATAGTATTAAAATATATTTCTACCTGACCACAACCCGAATAATGTTATTGCTATTCCAACGATTAGATTGATCAATAGATTGAACGAACCTTTAATGTAGTCTCCTTCTTCCATTAATTTAATACTTGTCATTGTCAATGTTGAAAATGTAGTGAATGATCCACAAAACCCAACTGTTAGAAATAGTGTGTAACTAGTCGACCAATTGAATTTATCTAATCCGATTCCTACTATTAAACCTAATAAGAAAGAACCTAATGTATTAGATATTAACGTGCCTGATATTGTAGAATTGCCAGTCATCAATATGATGACCCGGTCAATTCCATACCTTGATAATGCTCCTAAGCTACCTCCTATTGCGACTGATAGCCAATTCATTGGATTTGTACTTCCCATTGGTTTCCACGTATGTATTCATAAGCACTTAATGCAGCAGTGACCCCATCCCCTGAAGTAGTTATAAGCTGAGATGCAGAATTTTTTCTTATGTCTCCAGCAGCCAAAATTCCTGGCAATATACTTCTCATGGAAATATCGGTAGGGATTTTATTAGTACAATCTAATTTTAATAATCCCTTTAAATATTCAGTATTTGGTTCTAGCCCGATGAATATAAATACCCCATTTGTATCAACTGATGAAACGGTTTGTGAATTTGTGTCGACTAAACTTATTTTCTCCACTTCAGTATCCCCGTGTATTTTTATTATTTCTTTTTGATAGTGTACTTGGATTTGAGGGTGTTCTAGAATTTTATTTTGTAATATTTTTTGACCTTGCAGGTGGGAGTTTTTTGAATATATATTAATATTCTTAGCAAATTGAGTTAAAGTTAGCGCTTCTTCGAGAGCAGAATCGCCATCTCCGACAACACATACATTTTGGTCTAAAAAAAATGCTCCGTCACATGTAGCACAATAAGACACTCCTGAGCCGGTGAGATGCTCTTCTCCAGGGACATTCAATTTTTTTAATTTCGAACCACTGGCAATGATTATAGATTTTGTATCATATGAGGTTTCATATGTTTCTACTATCCAATTATCGTTAGTTATATTTTTTTTAATATTATTAACTTCAGATAGTATTATTTCTGCACCAGATTCGAGAGCCTGAGTTTGCATATTGCCTATTAATTCTGACCCTGATATTCCTTGAGCTATTCCAGGGTAATCTTCAATTTTCTCAGAATTGATTACAAGACCGCCGGGCATCAACATTTCGATTATGAGAGAGTCCATTCCTAATCTTGCTCCAAATATACCGGCTGATAATCCGGCTGACCCAGCTCCAATAATAATTAAATCTTTTTTATCCATGTTTCACCTGTATTAAGTTAGATATATTTAGAATGTTTATATTACATTTGATTAAATTTGTTTTCTACTATTTAATGGTTGTGTGTTATATGTTTTGTAACATAGGTTGTATTTGGAAAATTGTATAAAGGATATGTTAATTAATGAAAAGTTTCCTAACAGATTTAGAATGTACTTATTGTTTCAATGTGGTTTCTGCAGATTTGCCGCAAAAATTGTGCCCTAAATGCGAGAAAGTTTTATATCCCCGATATGATATTGCTAAAGCTAAAGGAGTATTTTTAAAAGAAGATTTAATTAATAGACCTCCTAATATGTGGCGTTATTTTGAAATGATGCCCATTCTAGACGAAAAAAACATTATTACTTTGGGAGAAGGATTTACTCCTATATTTGAAACTAATAAATTAGGAAAAATTCTAGGCAGTAAAAACCTTATTGTCAAAGATGAAGGGTTAAATCCCACGGCATCATTTAAAGCGAGAGGATTGTCTGCAGCTGTTTCGAAAGCATACGAATTAGGAATTCAAAAATTAACGATGCCTTCGGCTGGAAATGCAGCTGGCGCTATGTCTAGCTATGCCGCTAAAGCAGGTATGGAAGCACATATATATATGCCCAAAGATGCTCCGGAAGCCAATAAAAAAGAAGTTAATATAACTTCGGGAAATTTAAATTTAGTTGATGGACTTATAAGTGATGCGGGAGTTATATCTAACCGAAAAGCATTGGAAATGGGATTGTTTGATGTCTCGACTTTGAAAGAACCTTATAGAGTTGAAGGTAAAAAAACTATGGGCTATGAAATAGCAGAGCAACTGAACTGGGTGTTACCTTCAGCAATTATATACCCTACTGGAGGTGGTACTGGAATTGTTGGGATGTGGAAAGCTTTTGACGAAATGGAAAAACTTGGGTGGATTGGAGAACAAAGACCCCGGATGTATGCAGTTCAGGCAGAAGGATGTGCTCCAATTGTTAGAGCATTTGAAGAAGGTACAGAATTCGCTGAACCTTGGGTTAATGCTGATACGTTAGCTTCTGGTATAAGAGTGCCAGCGGCTGTGGGAGATTATTTAATATTGGCTGCTTTACGTGACAGTGGTGGCGGGGCAATAACAGTTTCGGATGATGAGATTTTAGAAATGACTAAAATAGTAGCTTCCTCAGAAGGTATTTTTGTATGCCCTGAAGGGGCAGCTACGGCAGTCGCATTCAAGAAATTTTTAAATATAGGTGAAATATCATCAGATGAGCAAGTTTTATTGTTAAATACTGGGTCAGGCTTAAAATATCTTGAATCTTATTAGGGCTAAGTTAGCCTAATTGATGTTATGTAGGGAGCATATATTGATAAATAGCTTTCAATCATCATTTTAACCATATCATGATCAGGAACACACTCAGGGCATTCTTCATTAATTCCTTTGAGATATGTTACTTCGATACTTGTATTGTCAGATGAAATCAGTTCTAAATTGCCACCCTCTGAAGATACGATAGTTTGCATGTTTTCTAATACCGTCCCTATACCTGATTCTGTATTTTGCAATCATGTATACCTCAAAAAACCACTAATAAGTTTAATTAATAACAAAGTAATAAATATTTTCGTAAATCGCAATCGCTTGCATAGTTAGGATGCTTTCATAATTGGTATACTATTTTAAATTTATTACTTTAAAAGGATATGAGATTTGTTTGTTGTAGGAACTGCAGGGCATGTAGACCATGGTAAAACAGCTTTAATCAGGTATTTGACAGGAATAGATCCTGATCGTCTTCAAGAAGAGAAAGATAGGGGTATGACTATTGATTTAGGGTTTGCTTGGCTTGAGTTGCCAAATGGTATAGAAATATCATTAGTTGACGTACCAGGGCATGAGAAATTTGTAAATAACATGGTAGCAGGAATTGGTTCTATTGATTTGGCAATGGTGATTGTTTCATTAGAAGAATCGATTATGCCTCAGACTATTGAACATTTAGCGATTCTTAATCTTTTAAATGTTCAAAAAGGAATAATAGTTCTTACTAAGAAAGATTTGGTAGAGGATGAATGGGTTGAATTAGTGAAATCGGATGTGGAAGATTTGGTTTCAGGTACTGTATTTCAAGAAGCAGACATATATCCCGTATCTGTTAAATCAGGAGAAGGAATAGCTGACTTACTTTTGGGAATTGAACAATCATTATCTAAAGTGACTGTTAGGCGAAATATCGCTAAGCCTAGATTGCCAATTGACCGATCTTTTACTGTAGCTGGATTCGGATCTGTAGTTACTGGGACGCTTATTGATGGGCCTTTAAGCGTTGGTCAACTAATGGAATTGTCTCCATCAGGCAAAGAAGTGAGAATTAGAGGCTTGCAAACTCATAAAAAATCCGAAGATACGGCATACCCAGGAACTAGAGTAGCTGCAAATATTTCCGGGGTTACTTATTCAGACATTAAGAGAGGAGAAGTCTTAACTTTACCTAATTGGATTCAGCCATCCGAAGCATTTGATGTTTACCTTAATGTTTTAGAAGATATTCCTAATCCACTTAAACACAATATGTACGTCACATTACATGTTGGGAGTATGGAAGTAGTGGCTAAGTTAAGATTGCTTGAAATGGATTCGGCTGAATCAGGAATGAATATTTGGGTTCAAATTAAGCCAGTACGTTCTGTCCCAATATTGAAAGGAGATTACTGTGTGATCAGATCTAATATGAGGACATTGGGCGGGGGGGTCATTGTTGCCACTAATGCTAAAAGGCATAAACGGAAATATATTAAAACTATTGAAAGATTAGATTCATTACTATCTGATTCTTCAAAAGATATTGTACTTCATGCGATAAATGAATCTGAAGGATTAATTGCTACCCAAGAAATTTTAGATATGGCAACAATCGAATTAGATATTGTAATTCAACAATTAGAGATTTTATTATATGAAAACTTAATTTTAACGACTTCAGAAAAATTAAGTAAATCTCAATTTATGACAGTGACTAGTTGGAATAGTTTAGTTAAAAACACAGAAGATATTTTATCTGAATATCATACAAAATATCCGCTGCGTAAAGGAGCTCCAAAAGAGTTTCTACGTAATCAACTCAAGATAAAACCTTCGCAGCATAATGAAATTTTAAATATGCTACATAAAAAGAATATTATTATAGAAGAAACATCTACAATACGATTATTAAGTCATTCCCCTAAGCTTTCAGATGTACAGAATGCTCAAGCTATTCAATTTGTTGACATGTTGACCAAAGATCCTTTTTCGCCACATGATTTAATAGGAAATCAGATTCTAGAATTCCTCATTGATCAAGAAAAGGTCATTAGATTGGATGATAAAATTGTGTTTTCAGCAGATGTATATCAAGAAATCGTTAAAGTTATAAAAGAAATATTGTTAAAACATGATGAAATAACTGTAGCTAAATTGAGAGATGAATTTAATACAAGCCGCAAATATGCTGTAGCCATATTAGATTATATGGATCAACAGCAAGTAACGAAAAGAGTAGGGGATGTACGTATTTTAAGATAAGAGGTTTAGTTTGATAAGGTGTGAAATTGGCGTTAGATTTAAATAGAACAACTAATCAAATTTTCGACATGGTTGTGGAAACAAAAGATAAATCAGGGTTGTTACAATCAAGATTAAATTTTGTGTATGAGGAATTGCTTAAATTTGACTACCAAAAATTTATTGATAAAAAATCTAAATTATCGAATGCGTGCCCATGGCCGATCCCAGAATTTCCAGAAACCCCTGCTAATTCTATTCCGGTTATAAGAAATCCGGACAATTATATTGCTATTGGGGTTGATGGATCCCATATAGATGTTAATCGACACATACCTCTTAAATGTTTTTTGATAAACATAGGGGTTGCCAAATTAACATATGGGAATATGTCAGATGCAATATTGTCTAGTTCTCCAACTTTATATCATGGGCATTCTGAAATTGTGATTAAAGATCCTAATAAATCTTACCGAGACGTTCCCTTGCAAGGAACTTTACTAGGAGCATTTAGAACTGTTAAAGAAATAGAAGAATTAGCACATTTTATGGAATTGAATTCGGATGTTCCTACAATAGGATTGGTGGATGGGACATTAGTTTTATTAGATGTTTTGAGGTCTCACATACCACAGTTTGTAGTAGATCATTTATTAAATGATGGATTTTTGACAGCACTTTCAAAGATAAAAGACATTAAACGAGAAAGTCCAACTTTACTTGCTAGTTATATTAGTCTTCCATCTAGTAAAGAGTGTATCAATGGCGCTAATTTTTATATTTCAGACTCTATTGAAGATTTCCATATTGACGAGAATGTGACTTATGATATTTTGGATAGGCAATTATTTTCTTTAATATTGAAAGATCGTGAAAGGTCAGAGTTATTTTCAAGTTCATCCCCGGCCGTTAAATCTTATTATGGTATCCATCATGTGATGTTTTTTTATGTTAATACCGGAGATGAGATAGCGCGTGTAGAAATACCTCACTGGATTGCAGAAAACCCTAGTAATATTGATTTGATTCATTCATTGATATTGGATCAATGTGATAAAGGGCCAACTTATCCAACTGTTTTAATGGAAGCTCATGAACAAGCTGTTATATCATCTAAAGATAGAGAATATTTTTTAAATATGATTGAGACAAATCTGGAATATGAAGATATTGCATTTTATACTTCTCAGAAAGATCGTTCAAAAAGATTGCGCTGGTTGTAATATAACAGGAGAATAAATGACTCGGTTAGGTGAAATTATTGAAAGTAACACTAATGAATTCGTTACTCAATGTTATGACTTATACACTTCTCCACCCTTGGGTAGCATTGTAAAAGCAGGACAGTTGAATCCGGTTTTCGGGATTGTATCTTTCGCACACACTTTGGGACTTGACCCTACACGGCGGCCATTACCTAGAGGTAAAGATTTAATGGATGAGGCAGAAATTTACCTAAAAAACCCTCAATTGAATCGACTATTAACGACAGAATTTAGATCAATTATTGTAGGACATACATATCAGGGAAATATTAAAACTTTGTTACCTCCTACACCTCCTAAAATCCATTCATTTGTTACAGAATGCACTAATGAAGATATAATGCAATTTAGCTATGATATTGGATTCCTGGAATCGATCATTTATTCAAATCAACCTCAATCAGACGATATTGTCGCAGCATTCATAAAATATGCTTATGATGCGGTTAATGACAATCAATTTATCAAAAAAGCATCTAGGAAGTTAGCACTTATATTGAAAAACGATACTCGCCGATTGAACTCTATACTTAGGAGATTACAATTATGACTCGAATGAATTCGGATCTCCAGATAGGAATTGTGATAGCGGGTTCTTTGTCCGAAGGAGTTAAAGTTAAACTTTTTGACAAACATTCTGTTGAAACGATGACTGTAGGGGCTAACGTGATTATTGAGAGCGATGCTAGGATTTTTTTTGGTGTGATTACCGATATAGAATTAGAATCTTCTGATCCATATTTTCAATCTTTATTTGTTGATGATCAAGATGTTTTTTTGAAAGACACTTTATTGGGGACTGTTGTTTACGGGATCATTAAAGTAGAACCTATGTTGACTTTGGGAGAGAATCCTTATATGCCAGGCTCAAATGTAGAACCTGCTAAGACTATCCCAGGTCATTTTTCTATTGTTAGAACAGCTGAGCAAAATGATATATATAAAGTGTTCGGGAAAGAATCAAACAATAATTTTTGGGTAGGCAGTCCTGTTGACATGCCCGACGATGTACTTTTATGTTTGGACATCGAAAA
>Ga0114999_10006452_pt1 | contig 13497 bp, 8 predicted proteins | sample ArcticOcean_MG_C_3_FD_89820 | JGI IMG/M metagenome (GOLD analysis project Ga0114999, IMG submission 89820) | Marine microbial communities from western Arctic Ocean - ArcticOcean_MG_CB8_126 | ecosystem: Environmental > Aquatic > Marine > Oceanic | place: Arctic Ocean: Canada Basin | collected...
AGTTTCCTCCAAGTTTGTTGCGTTCAGGTTATTGTCGTAACCTCATAATAATGCAATTGCTTGGCCTAGGAAACTACCTTTTTTATGAATAATTCGGGTTAGAGAATGTTATACGAATTATGATTTATTTTTCTCTATAGATCGTAGCATACGGCGCAGAAAGTAAGGTCTAGGTTCTCCAAGTGGTAGACTATCACCCGCAATAGCCCTGAAGTGAAGAACTATAACCAAGAAGCCCAGAGGTTCGGCCATCTTCCACAAATCTTCGAGTTCGGCTAACGACGCACGCTCTGTCCAAGCGGAGAGATACGCTGCCTTGAGTTGGCTCTGAATCGCTTCTACTGTTTCGTAGCGCAATAGCTCCACCATATCGAAGAAGGGGAAACTGATACCAGCTTGGGTCCAATCGAAGACGAGCGGTTTGCCGTTGTGTTGTGCGATATTGTGGATGGCAAAGTCTCCATGGACGATGGTCTGCGGAATGGGTGAGGTTGCTAATCGATCTATGTATTCGTGCAGAAGGGGTAGGTGGAGATGCAGCGCCGATACTTCATCTGGCTCCAATAATTCCACAACAGCCTGTTCTTGCAAGAGCGTCTCTACTTTAGTCGGAAGTTCATCCAGATTGTAACCAAACAAATCTGTTTCCATCAATTCTGCAGTATGTGCAGCCGAATCTAACTGCATCTGCCCGTAGAGATGGACCGCCTCTATCAGCAGGTCCCTATCTCGTTCCGGATCTTCGAGCGTTGGGCCAAACGCTGCGGTCAACATCCAGCGTCTAGCCGGATCAGTACAAATGGGGCTAGGTATCAAGTGGGGATAACGCGCCACTAAGGTCGCTGCGATGATGGGTTCATTGGCAAGCCTCGGTAGGTCAGCCACTGCTTTAAAATAAAAAACATCTTGTTCTGTATTGGCACGCAGGATAGCCGAATTATCGTTGGCCTTTCCTTGTTCAATGCGGATAACTGTGCCATATCCCAGTCTCGACAATTCTTGCTTGATCCACTGGACGGCCTGTTCAAACCAACCACGATAGCGCCACGGATGCGGAGTGAATGTGGCCGTTTTCTCTTCGAGTTTGTGCAACGCCTGTCGTACCAATTGACCATGCTCGGGTATACTAAACGGCCGCGAAGAGATCGCCTGGATGTCCACCCATTCGCCTTGCTGTGGGCTGCCCTCCTTCTGTTCGAGGACACAGACTACCCTAGCGCGATGACTATCCCAGTCTACCCACTCGGCCACTTGCTCAAGTAGATACAAGTCGCACCCGTAGACCTCGTGGAATCTCGGTATCAGCGCCCCATCGAATTGGCTAGGTAGGTACAGGTAGGTGCTTTTGTAATTAAATGCGAAGCCTAGTAATCTATAACCTTCTATGTCTGCAAAGAGCCACACTTTGTTTTCGGTTGGATGCAGCAATATTCCGCGAACATCTATTTCCCAAGTGGGAGGATCGGTCCCTCTATTCATAATGGCTCATCGGTGGACAGGTGTATTCATATTTCGTATAACTTGTTGATACCGTGACCAGTTCGGATATTAACCTCATAGGGGGTGATATCGTAACTAGTCACGGTATTTTCCTTATAGAGATAGCCAAACCTCTCCTAGTCATTTCACTCCGCCGGCCACAGGTCAAGTCCGAGAATCCGTCGTCCAAGCGGGCTGAGCGGGCACGAGGGCACATCGTCCTGGCCGGCGATCCGCTCCGCCACTGGCCGCTCGAAGTCGGTCTGCAACCCCTCCCGCCACTGCGCAATCCGACTATGGCGCTCGGCCTCTAGTCCGCCGCACTTCTCGCCCAGCGCGCTGCCGCCATTGCTTGCAGGCGAACTCGGCCAGAATACCCGGAGACCGGTTTCGTGGCCCTCCTCTGTGGCCGGCCACATCGTCAAGAATTGCGCCAGCCGCGGTTTCGACGAAGTGTTATAACAGTGGCCGTGAGGGTTGAACGAATCCCAAATTAAAAGATCGCCGGCCTTGCCCGCGATGGGCGTTGGGCTCTCCATTCCCTGCTCCATCGGCACCCCGTTGCTGAACCCAGAATCGAAGTTGCCATTCCTTGAGGCGTGCCAGTCCTCGTAGCAATTCTGGAACCCAGGGACACACTGGAAGGTGCCTTGGTCTGCCGCCGTGTCCTCCAGATAGACCACCGCCTGGAACAGCTTGTAGCGCTTCGGGGTCGTCGCCGGCAGGAAGTCCCAGTGCAATAAGCCACGCGGGTCGTCGGTCACGCCCCACCCCGGTCTATCGTCCCGGAGCGGCGGCTTGAGGATGCAGCGGTCCATGTTGATCCACAGATTGTCGGTCCCCCACAGATCAGCGAAGGCGCGGTGGATTTTGGGGCTCTGGCGCACCCGCCACATCGCCGGCGTGTGCATCTGCCGCATAAATCCGTACATCTGCAGCTTGTCGCCGTACGGGTCCTCGTACCAGGAGTCTGGGTTGTTGCGATCCATCCGCATGTGACTCCAGATGCCGTCAACCACGGCTGCCAGGTCCTCGGGAGCGACCGCGTTGGGAATGACCACGTATCCCTTTTCCTCCATGTGCTGGTGGTCGGCCGCAGTCAGCACCGGCACGATCCTGTCGTCGTCGGTATGCTCGTCGTGCTGTGACAAAGTGCCTTCCATAACAAAGATTATCCTTCCTATAACGTTAGCACTGCCGTCAATATATCGATCTCGACTTTCACCCGTCCCTCCTCGACCCGCTAAATCACCCTGCTCAGAGCAACTCGTCCGCCAACCCATCGAAATCCGCCACCACTGCATCCGGTGGAAAGGGCCGGTCGTCATACGGCAAATTCTACTTGACCCGGCCCACCAAAAGGTCCTTTATAATTCCTATTGGAAAAGAAATAAATAAATTGCCCATAGGAAAGAGAGAAAAAGATGAGTGAAGTTATGGAGGGGATTTTTGCGGTGTTGCAGACGCCGTTGACCGAGAGCGGGGAGCTAGATGAAAGGAGTATGGAGAAGCAGGTGGGATTTTGTATTGAGTGTGGGGCGCATGGATTGGTGTATCCTGTACTAGGAGGAGAATTTCAGCACATGACGGAGGGGGAGCGGGAGCGGTTTGTGGAGATTGTAGTGAAGAGCGCGGCAGGGCAAGTACCGGTGGTGGCAGGTGTCGCCGGGCCGGTGAAAGAAGTGGCCGTGGTTTGCACGGAGGCGGCGGTGAGAGCGGGGGCGGATGCAGTAGTGGCATTGCCGCCGGATGGGGGCAGCCAGGAGGAAGTGCGAGCTTATTACGAGGCGATTGCGGCGACGGCGGGGCGGCCCGTTTTCCTCCAGCATACGTCGGGGGGGCTGAGCGCGGGATTTATGCGGGAGCTTTTTGCCGAGGTCGAACACATTGATTATCTAAAAGAGGAGCAGCAGCCCAGCGCACACCAGATCAGCGCGGTAATTGAAGAGGTCAAGGAAGGATGCCTGGGCGTGTTTGGCGGCGGGCACGGGCGCTGGATGCTGTCGGAGCTGCGGCGCGGGGCCAATGGTTTTATGCCAGCGGCAGAGGCGATCGACGTGCACGTACAGATCTGGGACGCGTATCGGGCCGGGGACGAGCGCAAGGCGCGGGATATTTTCAATGCGCTATTGCCGCAGATCAATTTGATCATGGCGCTGGGGTTGACTGTGTGCAAGGAGATCCTGGTGCGGCGCGGGGTCTTTGCTAGCGCGGGACTGCGGATTCCAGGAGCGCCGGTAATGGACGCAGAAGACGGGCGGGAGTTAGAAATGATTATGGCGGATTTAGCGCCGTATTTTAAAGTGTGAGGCAAGGCCAGTGGAGATTGTAAAATGAGTAAAAGCTGAACAGGTCATTTGATGTCGCCAGCACTAACAAAAAGAAATATAGGCATCCTCGCCCACGTCGATGCCGGCAAGACCACGCTGACTGAAAACATGCTCTTCCTCAGCGGCAGCATCCGTTCTATCGGCAATGTCGACAAAGGCACCAGCCAATCGGACGGACTCGAGGTCGAGAAAAAGCGTGGCATTTCGGTGCGCGCCTCCACCCTCTCCTTCTTGTGGAAAGACGTACAGATCAATCTGATAGATACGCCGGGGCACGTCGATTTCTCTGCCGAAGTAGAGCGCTCCCTGCGCGTCCTCGACGGCGTGGTGCTGGTGCTCTCGGCCGTGGAAGGCATCCAGGCGCAGACGGCATTGATCTGGGATGCCGCCGCCGCAATGGGCCTCCCAGTCTTACTATTCATAAACAAGATCGACAGGATGGGAGCCTCTACCACGGCCGTATTCGATAGCTTAAAAAACGAATTCTCTGCCGCTATGCTGCTGCTCAACCATCCGCAGAACGAGGGCGAGACCGCAGCGACAAGCACCGATCTTATCCCTCTTATAGACCCTACCTTAGTCGAAAAGGTCGCCGAAAAAGATGATGTCCTATTAGAAAAATATCTCAACGACGAAACGCTCGAGCCCAGCGCCATCCACGCTGCCCTGGCCACCTGCGTACAGCAACGCACGCTCTTTCCCGTCCTCTGCGGCAGCTCGAAGAACAACGTCGGCGGCGAGTCGTTGCTCAATGTCATCGCCGACTATTTCCCCAACGCCAATACCGACATAGAACAGCCGGTATCGGGCGTAGTGTTCCGCGTCGACCACGATCCCAGACTCGGTCGTATTGCCGGGGTGCGCCTCTACGCCGGCCGTATCCAAAACCGCGACACCGTGCTCAACTTCAGCGCCGAGCGGGAAGAGAAAATTACCCAGATCAAAAAGAGTTTTCTCAATCGCTACGAAGACGCCAGCACCCTCGAAGCCGGGGACATCGGTTTCTTGTGCGGCATGCCCGAGGTACAAATCGGCGATATCCTAGGAGATCCCGACCCCGTGCCGGGCAACTACACCCTCGGCGAACCACTCTTGTCAGTACAGGTGCAAGCGCGCGACCAGACCGACCACGCCCAATTAGCTGCGGCCCTGCAACAACTCTCCAGCGAAGACCCCCACCTCGACTTCAAATGGATCGAACAAGAGCGGGAGTTGCACGTCAAAATCATGGGCGTGGTGCAGACAGAAATTTTAACCGAGATCCTCAACAATCGTTTTGGCATCGATGCCGTCCTCAGCGACCCAACGGTGATCTACAAAGAGACACCGGCAACATCCGATTACGGCGCCGATAGTTATACCATGCCGAAACCCTGCTGGGCCATCGTCAAATACCTGCTGCAACCTGGCGCTCGCGGCAGCGGCATCTCCTTTAGGTCAGAAGTGGGAGTGAGCACCATCGAACAAAAATACCAGAACGAAATCGCCGCATCTCTTCCCGAAGCTCTGCAGCAGGGCATCAAAGGCTGGGAAGTTACCGACTTAGAAATCGTCCTGGTCGACGGCAGCCACCACCTCGTGCACAGCCGCTCGGGCAACTTCAAACTGGCCACCAACATCGCCCTCATGCAAGGTTTGACGGCGACTGGCACCATCTTGCTCGAACCCTTTCTCGCCTTCCGCATCACAGCGCCGGAAGAATTTGTCGGCAAGGTCACGGCCGACATTATCAATATGCGCGGCAGCTTTACACCGGCCGATATAATAAACGGCCAATTCGTCATGAGCGGCCGCTTCCCACTGGCCACCTCCATGAACTACACCATTCGCCTAAGTGCGCTGACGGCCGGCAAAGCCAAACTGTCCACCTACTTCGACGGCTACGAGGAATGCCCCGACGAGTTGGGCGTGGTGCGCGACTACCGAGGTATTTCACCTCTGGACCGCTCTAAATACATCCTGCTGATGCGCGGCGCCATTACGCCTTCGGTTACGGCCTGAAGGAAGGGGACGACACTTAGAGAAGCCAATAATCTATTGACATTGTTCAACCCAGGAGGATACTTTCGCAGCGAGCTTGCTTCTAGGCAAACTATAAAAGGAGGGCACCATGCTGCGATGTTTCCTTGTACTTCACCTCTTATTCCTGCTTTCTGTCGGTGCCTCGCCCGTCCTCTGCGAGTCACCAACTGCCAATTGGACACACTACGGCGGCACTGCAGACAATCGCAAGTTCTCTTCAGCCGATCAAATAGACAGCACAAACTTCGACCAATTGCAGATGGTTTGGCGCTGGCGTTCCCCCGACTTTGAATTATACGAAACCGAGGAAGTCAAGTCTCATCCTGCTACGCACAAAACCACGCCATTGATGATCGATGGCACACTATACACCTTAACTCCGCTCAGCGTTGCGGTGGCCATCGACGCCGCCACGGGAGAGGAAATATGGCGCTTCGACCCGCAGCAGTGGAAAAATCCTGTTATCTCTATCGTGCGGGGACTGAGTTTCTGGACCGACGGAGAACACCGGCGAATTCTGTTCGGCACCACTTCAGCCCATCTCTACTGCCTGGATGCCACCACAGGTGAACTCGACCCAGACTTTGGCGAGGCAGGCCGCGTCGACTTGACCAAAAGTCTCCATCGCTCCCCCGAAGATCCGACCGTTTATGGGGTCACTTCACCACCTGTCATCTGCAGGAACGCGATCGTGATCGGCTCTTACATAAAGGACTGGCACCATAGCGTGCCGGAATTTACGCCGCTGGGAGATGTGCGCGGCTTCGATGTACGCACGGGTGAATTGCTCTGGACCTTCCACACCATCCCACATCCCGGCGAGTTCGGACACGAAACGTGGGAAACGGAAGACTGGGACCACTTTGGCGGCAACAACGTCTGGACCGTTATGAGCGCCGACGAAGAGCTGGGTTATGTCTACCTGCCAAGCGGCAGTCCCAGCAACGATCACTACGGCGTCGGGCGTCCCGGCGACAATCTGTTCGGCAACAGTCTGATCTGCCTAGACGCGCGCACTGGGCGCCGCATCTGGCATTTCCAGATCATTCACCACGATCTGTGGAATTACGACCTGCCAGCGGCCCCGATTCTGATGGACCTCACGGTTGAGGGTAAACCCGTCAAAGCCGTCATCCAATTGACCAAACACGGGTTGTGCTTTGCCTTCGACCGCGTCACCGGTGAACCGATTTGGCCGATTGTAGAGCAGCCGGTTCCCGTCTCGACCGTGCTTGGAGAACAGGCATCCCCAACGCAGCCGTTCCCTACTAAGCCGGCCCCTTTCGAGCCGCTGGGACTAACCGAGGACGATCTGATTGACTTCACGCCGGAACTGCGCCGCGAGGTCCTGGAATATGTCAAAGATTTCGATTACGGCCCGCCTTTTACGCCCCCATCCGAGCGTCCCACGATTTTCCTTCCCAGCGGCAACGGCGGTGCCGACTGGGTAGGAGCCGCCGTGAACGCGGAGAAGGGATGGCTCTATATCCCGTCTAAGACCTTCGGCAATACCATTCAGGTAGCGCGCATCGACGATCCCAATTCCTTCGACCAATACTCGGGACGATCTGGTCCAATTGTACGCCTATCGCAGGGCCTGCCGTTGACGCGGCCACCCTACAGCCGCATCAACGCCATCGACATGAACAACGGGGAACACCAATGGATGGTGGCCACAGGACAGGGACCCACTGGCCATCCGGACCTGAAACATCTGGACCTGCCGCCCCTCGGGTGGCCGATCCGAAATTTCGTATTGGCGACGCCCACTCTGCTCCTGGTTTCCAGTGAACCACCCACGACTTTGATCCGTAGCAACCTCGGTTATTTCTTCGATTCCGAAGCCTATCTGACCGCCATCGATCTGCTCGACGGTCACACCATCGGCAAAGTTTCCCTTCCAGCCAATGCCACCGGCAATCCAATGACCTACGTCGCCAACGGCCGCCAGCATGTGGTGGTCCCCATCGGCTACGACCATCCCGCCGAACTGGTGGCACTGGCCCTCCCCCAGACCGGGTGAGAAACTCCCGCCCCAGGGAGTGACCCGGGACGACGCCGAACATCCCGCCTACTTTCGGGCACTTGCCGCCTTTGATGCCGGCGCCGAGGACACTCTCGCAGAACTCTTACATTCCCATCCAGAACTGGCGCAGGCCCGCGGCTTTATAGACAAGTATTACCAACACTCAGAATTGCGGGGTGCGACGTTGTTGCATCACATCGCAGGTCATGGGCAACGAGCCGAGTTACAGCCCAATATCTTAAAACTGACAACACTACTACTGGAGGCCGGCTGCGACCCCAATGCCACTACCCTAGACAGCATCCCACCTCTGCTAGAAGCCGGCGCCGATCCAACAGTAACCGACGCGCGCTGGAACGACTCACCTCTCGATTGGACGAGTGACGAGATGATCAAAGAGCTATTGCAGAATAAACAGAATAAGCAGTAGCAACTGGTAGACCTACGTCTTGAAATACTTGCCAATTACAATTACTCAGTACTAAAACGGCGCAGCCGCCCATCCCAGGTCGCCACACACAGACCATCGTCGAGCACCACAGGCGCGGCCGTGATTGGCGCGTCAAATGGTGTCTGAGCTTCACAAACGCCGGTTTCTGCATTGAGCAAATACAGCACGGCATCTACACCGCAAGCGACGACGCGCCCAGCGTAGAAAACCGGTGGTGCCAAAACGGTGCTTATGCCGCGGTGCTGAGCGGCCATGTCCAACACATTGGGCCCCGTCTGGAAGCTCCACAGCAACTTGCCGGAATCCATATCGCAGGCGATCACATTGCCGTCGCAAGCGCCGGCATAGATGCGCCCCCCACGGACGGCGATTCCGGTGACATAGTTATGCGAAAATCCACTGTCCTCCAGCACCCGCTTTTGCCATAGATCGCCACCGTCGCGCGCCCGCACTGCCAGCATGTGCGCGGACTCACCACCGCTGACCACCAGATCGCCAACCAACAGCGGCGAAGCCCAATAATCCTGGCAATCGGGTAACGGTCTTTCCCAGACGATCCGTCCCGTGTCGCGCTGCAATGCCACCAGACCGCGGCGCGACACCAGAGTAATCAGCAAGTCTTCATAGACGATTGGCGTGTAGTAGGCGGCCCATTTATCGCCAATATTATCGGCGAGCAGATCGAGAGTACCACTGAAGCGCCGCGACCACAGCTCTTTGCCACTTTCCACATCGTACGCTGCGTAACCAGATTTGGCGCCGACGTAGACCACTCCGTCGGCAACAGCCGGTGCCGTCGCGGTCCAGCGCTCGGGAAAACCATGCGTGTCAGTCTGCCACACAGTTGCACCCGTTGCCGCATCAAGTCGTATTAAGCGCCCGCAGAACGAGAGGGCTAAAATCTCACCTCCCACAACCGAAACGGCCACACTGTTGCGCACCGCCGAATCCGTGTGAATACGCCAAACGATCGCCCCATCGTCCTGGCGCACGCGACAGATACCGCTATTCCTGCCCTCATCCTCGTCCTGCAAACTAACCAATAGATCTCCTGCAAACGCCACCGGCGCCGCTCGGTGCACGTGAGCGGGCAGTTCAGTCTCCCACACCAGGCGCAACGCCGCAGAGGCAGTACCCGTGTCAATCGACTGTGGCGGTGGCGCCGTCACTCGAACGCCGACGGAGCGCAACTGCAGGCGCAAACGATCGCCATCAAAGTGGAGGGCCCGATAACCGCGAGGATTGGTCTCGAGACCACCCCACCCCAGTGACGGCGTCGAAGCGACCAGCATACCGCGGTAGCTAAACACTTTGCTCGAATGCGTATGTCCATGCAAGAGCAGGCGGACATCGTAGGCGGCCAATTGATCGAGCCACTCTTTTCGCGGCGGCATATGCGTGCCGATAACGATGGGCCGTCCTGCAGGCTGCAGGGCCAAGTCGGCCGCCAACCAGCGCTCCTTGCGCAGCTGATCGTACAGTGAGAAGGCGTAGTCTTCGTTTGGATACATGACAAAATGCCAGGCACCGTAGTCGAAGCTGTAATAGGTAGGCCCTACAATCGTCTCAAAATATCCCGTCAGGGTAGACCCCAGAGTGGTGCTATCGAGAAAGTCGCCGATCTCTCCTCCCAGTTCCACCGGGTCATCCGCCTGGCGCCATATGAGTTCATCGGCGTCGTGACTACCAAAACCCGCAAAGATCGTCAAACTGGACGCCGCCGCTACAGAGCGGTAGGCTGCCAATTGAGCGGTAGAACCGTCCTCGGTCAAATCGCCAGTGGCCAGGACAAAATCGGGGGCAAAATCGCTTTCGACAGCCGCCAGACCTGCGGCCAGATCCTCCGGCAGCACATGACCGTCGCGCAGCTTCCGCCCATCTCCGTCCTCTGGCACATTGACGTGCAGGTCCGTTATATGGGCGACCGAAAACTGCGTACTTGAATCTTCGAGCGCTTGCAGGTTAAAGGCATAGTGGCGCTCACCGTCGCGCAGCCGCCGAAAATAACCATCGCTGCTGCGGTATCCCTGCGGTACTGTAATCGACAGGAATCGGTGCACCCCAGCTCGGACTTCGATCTCGTACGCCCCAGTGGCATCCGTACATATAACGAGCTCGCCGTTGGCGACGGCAATACCGGCCACACCTTGCCCCTCCGCGTCGACGACTGTACCACTCAAGTGAACTACGCTGCCAAATTCATCCATTTAAAATTGTCCGCGCTTCGCATGCCTTATTTTCATGTCACGCCATTCTCCCGAGCCCAGGCCAATCCGTACTCACCGCGCGGGTCCGATGCCGCATCCAACTGACCGTCGGCACCGATTACAACAAGCTGTACCAATGGTCTAGGCGCCAACGAGCCCGGATAACGCACGGTGTGATATCCTTTGGCGGTCAGCGCTTCTAGCACATCGCTGCGCACCCCAGCTTCAGCCCACACCGTCGAGCCCTCGCCGTAGATGCGCGGCGCCAGCACCGCTTCGACCGCCGTCATGCCAAAGTCGACGACGTTGGTAAACGCCTGCACCATGCCGCCGAGAATAGTATTGCCACCCGGCGCCCCAAAAGCGACGGCGGGAATGCCATCCTTAAAAGCAATAGCTGGCATCATCAGATGCAGCCGAGCCTTACCAGGCGCAAACGAACTGGCCCGCCCCGGCTGCGGATCAAAACGATTCATGCCGTTGTTATAGACAAATCCGCAACCCGAGGTGACAACGCCGGAGTGGTTGCCCAAGGTATGAGTGATAGAAGCCACATTGCCGTCCTTATCAACAATGGTCAGATGTGTCGTGTCAGTATCCTCGGCCGCTGGCGGCACAGCACCAACGACGCCCTCGCGGACGGCCTGACGCAGCACATCGGCACGGCGCCGCGATATCAGTAGCTCTCCCGGCTCCTCACCTATCACTGCTGGATCGCCAAGATAGCTGCGACGATCCTCGTTCACCAATTGGAAGGTCGAGGCCAGGAAACGGGCGTAGTCGACAGCGCTGTGCTCCAACGCCCCGAGTCCGAGTCCGTCCAGCGTGTTGAGCGCCTCAATCAGCAGCGGACCGCCCCCCGGTGGACCGTCCGAGAAAATCTCGTAGTCGCCGTAACGCCCCTTTTTGGGGGCGTACGTCTTAGCGCGCATATCTCGCAAATCGTCGTAGGTGACAAAACCACCGTTGGCCTGTATGTCAGCAGCTATCTCCCGGGCGAGATCTCCTTCGTAAAATTCCCGCGGCCCCTTGCTCGCCAAGCGCTCCAGGGTATCGGCGTAATCCGAATTCTGCAGGACGTATCCCTCATCCAACGGCGAGCCGTCGGCCTGCAGAAAAAGGCGAGCACAAGCCTGGGTGACTGCTATGCGGGTGGAAAAATCTGGCTCCTGACCGGCGTTCCTGCGCTCCCGCATCCGGGTCGCCATAATCGGGCTCACTGCATACCCCTGGCGAGCGATGCGAATAGCCGACTGCAACAGCTCAGACCACGGCATCGTCGCAAAACGGTCGTGCATTTCGGCAAAACCAGCCACGGCTCCGGGCGTGCATATCGATGTGTACCCCATGGAGCTGCGGTGATCGGCAAACACGCTCGACCCGGATACGTCCGCTTCACCAAGATGATCCTGCACCCACATATCCTCGCTGACCAACGAGCCGGCGCGCATATATCCGTCGACGATAGCGTGTTCGTGTGCCGCAGCTGCCCACAGATTTGCCGACACCATACCGCCGACACCGCAACTAAACGGCAACACTATCATCTGCACAAACGCGGTCGCAATGGCAGCATCAAAGGCATTGCCTCCGGCTTCGAGCACCTTCGCACCCTCCTCAGCTGCTATGGGGTGGACGCAAGCTACAACTCCTTTCATGCCAAAACTCCAATCTGCTTGACTACGTTTTATTATTTTCTTCGCCCCAGTGCTATCACACCATAGACTTATCGAATTATAAAGTTTAGACGCCCATGGTCAAATATAGCATTCCACTAGACGCCTTGCCCCAGAGTCAAATTAATAGCAGATTTCGATATGGCAAAAAATAACACGGATGGAAGATCTCGGGCCTGGCCGCTGATACCGCTGGGTCTAATGCTAATCTTATTTGAAAATTTCTGGATGTGGGACAATGCCTCAATAATCTTTGGTCTTCCCGTCAATCTGCTTTACCACCTAGCCCTGTCTGTACTTGCTACCCTAGTGATGTTGGCCATTACCCGCTGGGCCTGGCCCGACCATCTCGATGAGGACGATGCGGCATGATTATTTTTGTTGTGGGCGTCTACCTGCTGCTTGTCATCCTGATCGGGATCCTCGGGCATCGGTTCTTTCGCGGCACCGGAGAGGATTATTTTGTCGCCAGCCGCAGCATTGGGCCCTTTGTCCTATTGATGACTCTCCTGGGCACCAATCTGACCGCTTTTACCATGCTGGGTGCTTCCGGTGAAGCCTATCGCAGAGGTATAGTCGTCTTTGGACTAATGGGATCGAGTTCGTCTATCTTGATCCCGTTTCTCTTTTATTATTTGGGAACGCGCTGCTGGTGGCTGGGCAAGAAATTTGGTTATGTGACCCAGATCCAGCTGATCCGCGATCGCTATGGGTCGGGCGGCATGAGGAGTACCTCCTGGGCTAATACCTTCCAGACAACAGTCTTCATCGTTGTCGGTGCCGTGGCCTACTTTGTAATTATGGACCACTATGGTGGTGTCGGACAAGCCATGGAAAGACTGCGCCAGACCAACCGTGAGTTGGTAGTTTTTGGCAACGATCGCTTCACCACGCTCCAGATGTTTTCTTATCTTCTATTACCCATTTGCGCGGCAGCCTTTCCACACATTTACAGCCACTGGCTTTCGGCCAAAACAGCCCGTTCTTTTAAAATTCCCATTGTCTTCTATCCCCTCTGTATTGCCGCCGTCTGGGTGCCCAGCGTGACCTTAGGTGTTATTGGACGCATCGATTTTGCCACGCCATTAAACGGCCCGATCTTGGTGGAATTGATTCTGGCCAACACAGATGGGGTGCTGGCAGGTTGTCTTGCCGCGGGTGTTTTTGCGGCCATTATGTCTTCATTGGATTCGCAGATCTTGTCATTAGGAGCGATGTTTACCGAAGATATTGTGCGCTTTTATGGATTTGACAATCAGCTCTCCGAACGACAGCAAATACTTTTTGGCCGCATTTTTGTGATGGC
>Ga0114999_10006455_pt1 | contig 13493 bp, 8 predicted proteins | sample ArcticOcean_MG_C_3_FD_89820 | JGI IMG/M metagenome (GOLD analysis project Ga0114999, IMG submission 89820) | Marine microbial communities from western Arctic Ocean - ArcticOcean_MG_CB8_126 | ecosystem: Environmental > Aquatic > Marine > Oceanic | place: Arctic Ocean: Canada Basin | collected...
ACCCACCAAGCACAGCGAATAAATGACCAAATGAGAGCACATAATCATGAACAATTGAAATCGTTTGATGCCTGCGATACTGTACCTCAACAAAACCATAGGAAAAGAATACCATCAAACCTGCCCCCAGAGCAAGATAAAGGAATTCCATATCGCTCTCAAGTTCACTAGTCATGAAGCGACCGATAGCGAAAGCAAGCGCGATCATCCCGCCAATTATTGAGAATAACATCCCCATTTTTGCACTATCAACATCCACAACTGTTGAAAGTGGAGATTCAACAGATACGCCGGGTAAATATGTTGATTGTTGACCTGCAGTAGGTTCAACCCTTACTTGTTGCTTGAATTTTGAAAAATCACGAAATCTAGTTCTACCCTCTTCAGTGCCCTTTGCCATATAGGAGCATTGTGTATACTTACACATTAACCCTCACCCGACCACTAGTGTTTTTCTAAGATAAAGAAGAGTGAAAGACTACACCACCCACGCAATGGGTGTGCAAGAAGTAAAAATACGCTGGTCAGCCGAGACTGTAGCGAAATCAGAGTTCTCAGAACTGCTGAAAATATGCTCAACTTTTGAGGTAGTGGCACATTTGGACGTTCAACCTGAAGGTGTGCGTCAACTAACTCGCTGTGAAATGAGAAATGGTGCTGACTTTGAATCAATTAATGATGTGTCTTTCCTCACCTTTGAGGGAATTATCCCTAAGCGAGGTGATGGGCCAGAAGCAATAGTCGTAATGAATCGTCATCCTCTAGTTGTCTCAGCCATCAGTTTTGACGACATTGCAGTCTATCCACCTTACTCTATATCTGATGAAGGAGTTGAAATCACTCTGCGCGGCGTACCATCAGGAATTAGTCAATTCTTAGCCCAAGTAGACATTTTCCTACCCCCTGACAAAGTGTCAGTTACAACTCACGAAGAACCAAAAAACGATGCTTTAGAACTGTTAGGTCAACGCCAATTAGAGGTGGTTCGTCAAGCGGTATTACTCGGTTATTATGATGAGCCAAAGAAAATATCCATGCGAGAACTAGCCACCCACATTGGAATAGCGAGAAGCACTCTAGGTGAGCACCTTCACGGGGCTGAATCAACACTCATCAAATGGATTAGCGATGAGAACTGAAACATCCCTCAGATGATGACTAGAAAGCCTGGCTATTTGATTGAGTTAATCGCCATCAATCTCGTTTACTTATTCCTCTTCAAATCCCTCTTCTTTAACCCCGAGAGAGAGGCTCTCAGTTGCACCTGTTCGAATGATTCCAATAATCCCCATTATTACAAAACTAATAGCAGCGAGGTAAATTACAGCAGTCACTTGGTCAATGAAGAAAGAGCCACCATCTGTATCAAAGTTAGTCCAGTAGGTAAATTGTTTTTGATTATCCACGATTCCAGACTGCATCAACTCTACAGTTTCAGCATCAGCACCGCCACCTGATTCAATCTTGAAAATGACTTGCATATTATTCATTTCAGGGGAACTAGAAGCTTGCTCATCCATTGTCCTCATATCAATATAGAAATAACTTTCAGAAGCACCAGCAACGATAATTCTCGCAGTTGGTTGAACCTTCAATTCAACATCACCTGCAAAATATATTGGGACTGCACCAGGGAAAATATCCAGTGCAGAATGTGAATTAATCAACTTGCCTTGAATCAGTCTCTCATTTCCATCAATGTGGCAAGTCCAAGTCTCAGTCAAAAGACCAAGATGATCACTATCTGCCTGCTGCATCGGCGAGCAAATCGCATAATCACCAAGATTCAACAAGTCACCTTCACCAGTGATGAACCCACCCGAAGTGCCAGCCAATGATTCGTTCGTAATCATTCCATATGTATCCGCTTCCATCTCGGGTGTACGCCAACCGAGGTATTCCGAACCGTCCTGTTCGAGAGTTTCTCCGGTATCACAATCGGGATTTTCTCCAGTGCATACCTTGTACAGAGTACCATCACCAGTTGAGACGCCATTTGGAGCATCTGTAGATATTGACCCGAAGAAGGTCTTGTTTGTCTCAAGAGATTGCCAGCCATAGGTCAAATCATTGGAATTGCCTTCAAGCAAAGCCATCAGAGGGTCGCGCCAACCGAATAACCATTGGTCAACAGTGTGAGATACCCACTTGGTTGCACCGGGGTATCCTGTAGTTTCTTCACCAAACATACTACCAAGTAGATTTGGGATTTGAGTATTGAACATTAATTTATGTACGAAGTAACGAAGTGCTGCAGCACTATTCTCGTCTATATCGTATAATTGTGAAACTAACGAAGTATTCCACTCAAGTTCAACCCCACCAGTTTCGGGAACCATAGTAGTAGGATTAACTGGCAATGTATGTCCAGTCGTTTCACCATAGAGGAATCCTACTACAGCATCAGTTGTGATACCCATTGGGCCATATAGAATGTTATCAACTTGTGAATAATTGAGAATAACATCATCACCTGAAACGCCGTATGTGTTCCCAATAAACGAACCCCACATTCCAGCAACATTGAGGCTAGCACTAGCAAAATATCCAGTTAAAGGGTCAGGCCCGGCAAACTGGGTATAGAGATATTCAGTGGAGTTCAATGTTCCTGAACCACCATTAAGAATCATCGGGTGGTTAGTAACTCCAAGCAACCAGTTGCCAGCATATTCTCCAATATAAGCCACATCAGAAATCCCAATATTATAGTCTAACATAATTGCAAATGGATTCTCAACGGCTGTGGATAACATTAGTCCAAGACCCCACATAAGGCCACCAGAATCTGAAACTAGAATACCGCGTGGTGTACCTCCATCCATCCCCCAAAGTATATCATTTAGTGAATCATGGTTTGAAATCCTTGAACCAGATACTTCGTAGAATCGGTCTTCAACCTCGTCCATATCATCTGCCCAATTTGCATCCCCTCCACCTTTACTAGCAAAGATGCTGCCTACAAGAGCATACATTGCTTGATCACGCGCAAAGGTTTCTGCAAAGTCAGGGGTTGTCTCATTTTGCATAGCCAAATAACCAAACAAGGTTGCTCTGACCATAGATGGGTTTTCTTCAGGACTAGACATCAAATCTGAAATTGAACTGCCTGGGTTACCAATCCCCATGAATACTGCTGGCCCCCACTTGCTGTCAAGCGAGATGCTTACTGATGAATCACCGGGATCAGCAGCTTGTCGGAAGGCAAACTCAAGTCCATCAGAAAAATCAGGCTCATCCCAAGTATTGATGGTTGGTTCACTGCCATTAATTAGTGTCATGTTGTATGCTGCTGAGGATTCTGAAGTAGAATTCCAAGTTGTATAAGCCTGCATTGCCATATTCTCACTAGCAACTTGTTCGCTAGAAAGAGTAGTAGCCAAATCATCTAATGTTGAATCTAATTCATTTGCTGTCCTCTGGCTTGGAACTCCCACCTCCATATCATTCTCAATCATTCCAGCAGCAAATCCTGCTTGGGTCATGCTAGCAACAATACCAATGAAAGTTGAAGTTGCACCAACTCTTTGAGGCTCAAATAAAATATTGAGGTTTGTAATTTCTGTATCTGACGGAGTACCTCCAGCCCAAGTGAATTTATTGACTTGGGTGTAAGATATTGTTCCTTCTTCAGCATCGTGTTCAACCAAGGTTCTCTCTGCTGTTATCTCGTAAACCACCGGCCCAACTTGCTCAAACTGAGGCTCAATGGTTGGATTTGCTCGAACATCAGCGGAATTCGTTATATTCCACGCGTAATATGAGCGCTCACTAGTAGAGGTCGCCCAATCATCATTCACTTCTGAGCAGTCATCATTTGCACAAATTTCATCCTTTGTATAAGTCTGAAAAGCCGATTGTACTGCACCATCTACTGCACCAGTTGCAACGGTTCCAACTACAGCCATATTGAAGCCTGCGAGCATCACCCCAACCACAATAAATACCATATTCTTGTTCGCCATGTATAACACCTAAACTACTCGAGAACTGCTATTTGGGATGAACCTTACCTTTGAAAAATTTAGTAAGTGCAGGGGAATCACATATGGACTAAAGCCCTGCGTTGGATTTCCAACAGGAGGTAGTATTGTGAAGCAACCACCATTTGTTTATCGCGTTATTCGCTGGCTTTGTCGCCAAATCAGTGCCTCATGGTTTCGTGAGCATGGTATTGTTCATGAAGAGTGTATTCCTAAACAAGGAGGGGTCCTTTTTGCTGCTTGGCATCCAGCCTCTTTGATAGACCCGTTATTGATGCTTTCATTGCTCCCCGGACAAATGACTTTTGTTGCAAAACATACGCTATTCAAAACCCCTATCCTTGGTCATCTTATGCGTGGTGCTGGTGCAAAACCAATATATAGAACGCAAGATACATCTAACTCGAACGATTCTAAAAAGGCCGCCACCGGAGGAAACACTGGACTTATTGATACCCTCTCCGATGTACTTTGTGAAGGCGGTTGGTGTGCCATTTACCCAGAGGGGATTTCACACCTAATGAGTCAACCGCAAAAGACCAAAACAGGGCCCGCACGAATAATGCTGAAAGCATTGGTCAAAGCCCGTGAAAGTGGTGAAGAACCACCCTCTTTAGTGCCGGTGGGTTTGCATTATTCGGATGCCAGTAAATTCCGAGAGAGAGCCCTAGTATCAGTACATCAGCCGATGAGCATGCCACCACTACCTGGTGAAGAAGGAGCACCTACTCCAAGCGAAGAGATGATTACAGAGTTTGGGGCTGATATCGCTGCTGAGCGTGCATGGGTACATGCGGTAACCGAATCCCTAGGTACTGAGCTGCAGCGCAGTAGCCAAGGGCTTGACACATGGGAAGATCGCAAACTACTTTGGCGGACTCGTGGTTTACTTTCAGTACATCGGAATCGAATGCTCGGCCGAAAAACTGGAGCGACCTATGCAGAAGCAGTCATGGGTGCTAGACGCACCCGTGCCGCTTGGCTATGGTTATCTGAAAACAAACCAGATCAAGCAGTCAACCTAAAGTCAAGAGTTAGCAACCACGCTCAAAAAATGGATAAATATCAGCTTAAGGAGCATGAATTGTACGACCGCGATAAAAGACCTGGGACGATTGATTTAATTTCAGCTGTATTCCAGATAATCGGTTCTTGGATATTCATGGCAGGGCTCATCACTTGGGGTGCGTTAATCGGTTCGTGGCCACCATACCGTCTCTCTGCACCTATTGCAACTAGAATGTCCCTGAAAGAGAACCATACACTTGGCACTCACAAAATTGTTGTGGGATTTGCGTTGCTTCCTATTTGGTGGATTCTAGTTTCATTCCCTGTAGCCTTCTTGCTAGCGGCACCAGCCAGCCCACTTTGGGATCTGAATTTGTATGGTTTATTACCACTAATTCAGCCCTATGTGACAAAAATAAATTGGATATTATTGGCTTTCATCTTGATGCCTTTGTGGTCTGTAGCAGCAAGACTACATCTGCTCTTATGGAGCCGATCAGTACGTTCTATTGGCACATTAAAACAATGGAAAAGATTACGCCGAGGCGAAATCCCATGGGATGAACTAACTCAAGAACAGAAAAGTTTGGCCGAAATACTCAATGAAATTGGGCAAGGACTTGTACTCCCCAGTGACGAAGATTGGATTGAACCACCTACAGGGAAAGAGGATTATGAATCAGTATATGTGCGAACATAAATTGACAATAAACCACGGCTAATGCATTCTAACATTGAGGCGAACTATCAAAGACGGGAGCCGGGCTCGTCAGTATGCCTACAGAGTAGGCACTGGGCTTTTGTCATGTCAAAGCAAAATCGAATCCCAATGTTGCCTCAAGCGGGCAAGCGTGAATGGATTGCTTCTGTCAATGAAAAAAAGGTCGTAGAATCAATTTCAAGTGATTCTATCCTTCTTGATGTGTTACGTGACCAAATCGGCATGCTAGGCGTCAAGAGAGGTTGCGATATGGGTACTTGTGGTTGTTGTGCTGTTCTTGTGGACGGCGAACCAAGGCTCTCTTGTCTGACACTCACAAGTGAAGTTGAGGGATGCGAGATAACCACTGTTGAAGGAATCGCTGATGGCCACCACCTATCACCAATCCAAGAGACTTTTACCACATATGGCGGTAGTCAATGTGGATTCTGTAGCCCAGGTTTCTTAATTGTAATAACCGCACTTCTAGAAGAAAATGATAATCCTTCTGAGGCTGAAATAAAGGCTGCAATCGAAGGTAATCTTTGCCGCTGTACCGGATATCAACCAATTATCGAATCAATACAAGCTGCTGCTGAATTACTTCGCAGTGGAAAATCAACCTCAAACCCCACCTCTCCACATTCTGACCCACACCCCGGTTTCATGGGAGATGACGCTTAGTCAGGTGATACTTGCATGACTGACGAAGAGGAAATGGTTGGCTACAAACAGCAACCGGGTAAAATACCATTCTCCCGCCCCGGAAGCGGTGGTAAAGACCAATTCAGTAACCTCCAAGATGATGAAATGATACCTGAGGGACAAGGAGGGAAGTTATCTCAACCCTGGGGGAAACATCGCCACGATGAACTAGTTACTAGTACCTCTATTGGCAATCGAACCCCACTGATAGATGGGCGCTACAAAGTGACAGGGCAAGCAAAATATGGAGATGATATTCGCTTAAGCAACGAATTGATTGGCAAAATTTTGCGCTCACCACACCATTTTGCTCGCATCAAATCAATTGACACATCTGCAGCAGAAGCACTGGATGGAGTCATTGCTATCGCAACAGGTGCTGATGCGAGCAATACATTTGGTGTTCTACCAGTCACCAAAGATGAACACGCCTTAGCAGTCAGTTTAGTCCGCCATGTTGGCGATTTAGTAGCTGCTGTCGCAGCCGAAGATGAAGCGACTGCACTTCAAGCACTACAACTCATTGAAGTTGAATATGAGATATTAGAAAGTATTCACGATATGAAAGATGGATTAGATGATAGTGAAAACCCAATCCATGACCGCGGGAAATATCACATTGGTGAAGCGAATATCCAAAAACGGGTTTTTCAAGAGTTTGGTGAAGTCGACAAAATGATTGAGAATGCAGAAGCATCTCACCACTCAAATTGGACTTTTCGTGGTGTCAATCACGGCTTTACAGAACCACATGCTACGGTTGCAAACTGGGACCCAAGAGGGCGACTCACGGTCTACACGCCACAACAAGTCCCACACTATTTGCATCGATCACTTGCGGATGTACTAGAAATTCCGATGCACCAAATAAATGTCTATAGAACGTTTGTAGGTGGTGGATTTGGTGGCAAGTCTGATCCGTTCCCTCACGAGATGTGCGCCGCAATATTAGCACGTAAATCAGGGCGCCCTGTAAGAATCACATTTGACAGAGAAGAGGTTTTCTTGACTAATCGTGGTAGACACCCTTCACACATTGAAATGAATCTTCACGCTGATTCACAGGGGAGACTCTGTGGAGTTGAGACTGATGCTTTGATTGATGGTGGTGCATTCGCTTCATTCGGCCATGTTACAACCTACTACAACGGTGTTCTTCACACCGCCCCATACGAGATTGGAGCATTCCATTACACAGGGGCTAGAGTTTGGACAAACAAACCGGCAAGTGGCGCCATGCGTGGCCATGGTGCAGTTAACTCACGTTGTGCCTTTGAAGTTGGATTAGATGACCTCTCAGACAAACTCCAGGTTGACCCGATGACCTTCCGTTTGGCCAATTTGCTACCACCGCTTAGTGCAACGATTACAGGTTTTAGAATCACTAGTACTGGGATGAGAGAATGTCTAGAAAAAGTTCGTAAAGCATCTGGTTGGGATGATAGATTTCGCAAACTACCATTAGGACATGGTATCGGAGTGGGATGTGGATTCTTCATTTCCGGAAGTGGGTTGCCAATCCATTGGGACCCTAACAAGTTCCCTCACGCTACTGTTCATCTGAAAATTGACATGGATGGCGGGGTCACAATCCATACAGGGGCTGCAGATATTGGACAAGGTTCAGACACTGTTGTTGCTCAATCTGTAGCAGAAGTTTTGGGGCTTCCATTAGACATGATACGAGTCCGCTCTCAAGAAACAGATACGGCACCTGTTGACCTTGGCTCATATTCAAGCAGAGTGACGTTTATGAACGCCAATGCGGCAATCTCAGCATCAATGAAAATCCGTCAAGAATTACTTGATGCAACCGCTGATATTACCGGTGCTGACCCTGAAAAATTGGTGATTGGTGACCGTCGTATTTACGATAAAAGAGATCCTGCTGTCGGTGTATCTTATCTTGAAGCGCTTCACAAAGCACAGGAAGAGCGAGGAGCACTCGTTGCGTCAGGAGCATATCGGACACCTCCAATGGGTAGAGCACACAAAGGGGCTGCAGCAGGATTGGCTCCCGCTTACTCATTTTCAGCGTATGTCGCAGAGGTGAAGGTCGATGTTGAAACCGGCCAAACCAGTGTCATCAATGTCTGGGCTGCACACGACTGCGGAAAAGCCCTGAATCCTTTGGCAGTTGAAGGACAAATAATTGGCAGTTGCCACATGGGCTTAGGTCAAGTGCTATCTGAAGAAATGGTATATGGCAGAACTGGACATTTACTGAACGGAAATCTCCTAGATTACAAGATCCCAACGGTTCATGAAATGCCAAAGGTGTTCCCAATCATTGTCGAGAGTAATGACCCAGAAGGACCATTTGGGGCAAAAGAAGCCGGCGAAGGGCCGCTACTACCAATTCTACCTGCAGTCTGTAATGCGGTATACGATGCAATTGGTGCAAGAGTGGATGAACTGCCAATAACACCCGATAGGATGCATAGAAGAATCGAAAAATTATGCCGAGCACAAGGTATCTCCGACCCACTAGAATTAGAAACACCTACACTCAAACTCTCACCGCTACAAGAGTCACTAGCAAATCGTGCTGAAGAACATGAAAAACGTGACATTGATAGGCGCAACAACGATAATATCGAACCATATCATAATGGCGCTTTATTTGGATTTACAGCCACACTACCTGCTGATGAACAATCCGATGATTGGAAAGTTTCTGTAATCCCGTCTCAAGAGTATATCGACAATCCACGATTAGCAGGTTCGGCGTGGAAACACATTGAGCGAAGGCACCGAGGTGATGAAACATGAAAATGCCTCCATTTGAGCTACTGATGCCAACCAATCTTGAGCAGGCTTTGGCATTGGCAGGCGATTTTATTGCAGCCGGAGAAGAATTTGATTGGATTGCAGGAGGTACCGATTTAATTCCAAATTACAAATGGCATCTTAATCCAAAAGCGAATGTCATCTCACTTGCAAAAGTTGCTGAAATGAGTGAATTATCTTCAACTCATATTGGGGGGATGGTCCGATTACACGATTTAGCAGAGAGTGAAATTACACATCCTTTACTCAAGGATGCGGCCGGAAGCATTGCTTCAGTAATGATTCGACGGTCAGGAACAGTCGGAGGCAATATCTGTTTGGACACTCGTTGTTACTGGTTCAACCAATCAGAGGATTGGCGAGAATCTATTGAGTGGTGTCACAAATGTGAATGTGGGACGGATGCAGATTGCCGTGTTATCGCTAACCAAAATACACTATGCGTTGCAACTTATCAGGCAGATTTAGCGCCTGCTTTACTATGCCTAAATGCAACAATTCACCTCGCTTCCTCAAAAGGAAAAAGAGAGATGCTTCTATCGGATTTCTTTGAACTTGATGGCATGACGAGAAATGTATTGCAACCAGGTGAATTAGTAACCCACATTACGTTACCAAGTGAAAGTTTAGAATTGACTGGTTGTTATCAGAAATTGACATTAAGAGAGTCTTGGGATTTCCCAGAAGCGGGAATCGCTGCTGCGTGGAAACTTAATGGGAAGGGAATATCAACTCTGAAAATTGCTTCTACTGGGCTAGAATCCATTCCACGTGTTCATGACGAAGAAGTTGCGGCAGTGTTACCTGATTGGAGTGGAAAAGAAAGCATTGAAACCCTTTCTGAAGCGCTGAGAAAATCAATAAAACCTGTCAATAACACCGGTTTAAAGCCAAATTATCGCCGCAAAATGGTGAAAGTTCTGGCGCGCCGTTGTTTAAATCAAATAATGCATAAGTAAGCGACGGTTTCAACAATGAGGAGTTTGTCGAAGTGAATGTGCGAGCCAAACTACTGACCCTATTACTGGTGCTTTCGTTGTTGCCTTTCTCGGTCACTGCACAAGATGACCAGCCAGATATCCCAGCGGGATGGGAAATAGGTATTGATACACCACAGGACACTGAACCTACCTTTGAGATTGGGTTAGATGGAGAAGTAAGCGTGAAATTTTGGATTGATAATCAAAATATGCTTTCAATAAATCTTGACATTGAATTTGACATACCATTTGATGGCTCAGTCAATGGCCCTGAAACAGTAGAAGTCAGTGGGCAAACAAATAAATCATTTGATTTTACAATCAAACAAATTGATGTAGCAGCATTCGCCGCTAACCAACGTGACCGATTCGTAGTAACTGGGACGGTCACATCATACAATGGAATCCCAACTACTGGTGGCGATTCAAAAGATGGTGAAGGAAATGTCACAATACCAATGGTTGTTGATTTAACCATTGATTTATCTGAATCCAACGGACCTCTGAATGCTGGCACAACAAGTTCACTAGAAGTAATTGTAAGCAACCAGGGGAATGCAGTTGATTCGGTTTACAAAGTGACTGTCACTGATTCTTGCCCTCTCTTAGAAGTTGGAGGGGCTGAGGAACTAGAAAGCATTGCTATTGAGATGGGGGACAACCTCACTCAAATACTCAATATTTCAACCTCTGACAGCCACCCTACGAAAAACTGCGTGATTGAAATTTCAATTCAATCAAGAGGTGATGTCGATGCAGGGAGATCACAAACTGCCGACTCAGATGAAAGTACACTCAGTATTGTTGAAGACCGCGGTGGGAATTCCGAAGGAGATGACGCATCGGACAACAATGATGGGACATCAAGTGATGAAGATGTTGTGTCACAGAATTGGACTCCAATATGGTCAGGAGCGGCAATTTTTGCTCTTTTCTTAGGTGCATTAACTCGTAGGAAAAATTGAAAGAAAAATTATCACTTTTACCCACCCATATGCCGAATATTAGTAAATGATACGCAACACCTTTGTTTGAAACTACTGCAAACGCACTACTCTAACAGCCCCAACCTATATTTGGGGAACTTAATTCCAAGAATTAGCAATCGTAGGCTCGGGCCTGTTTAACCATAAGGATGTGACTGAAAAATGGCAACAAACGATAATGGCCCAAAGCACTTTGGAACCATCATTGGGGCAACCTTTGCAATCCTAATTATTGTGATGATGTTATCAATGACATTAGTCACTGCAAACAAAGAAACTTACTATTCTGCATATGTCACAGAGGCTAGTGATGAGAAAACGCAATTGGCACAGGTCACAGACATGCGAGCCAGTCTTGGAGGGGATCCTGGTGGAGAAGGATACAAGATTCGTAACACACTTTCCACACCAATGTTAGTCAATGACTGGGAAGAACCACATCGTACATTGTTAGTAATTGCTGGTACTGAAAAACCAATTGATGAGACTGAAGCAACTGCAATTCATCACTTCGTGACTGAACTTGGTGGCAAGGTAATCGTTGCGACCGATGGCAAAAATGCAAACCGGCTTGCAGTTAAGTTTGGGGTCACCTACTTTGGTGAAACACTTCTTGATGAAAGCCAAAGTTGGCAGACCTATGATGACGATGGTGTTGCTGGAAACGAAAACCCCACAAATGTTTGGGGTATTTCAGCCATAAGAAATGATATTGTTTCAGGAGAACAATTCGGGATGAACCCGATAGGTTGTAGCGACACAATGCTCAATGAAAGAAGTGATGATCTTGACCATTGCCGTATGCCTGTAATGTTCAAGGCACCTACTGCAATGCGGTGGGAAGCACTACCCAGTGACCTCACAGGTAGTGACGATTATGTCAAGAGAGATGTGAATGTTCTATCAAAAGCAAGTGAAGGGTCTTGTATTGACCGAATAGGTTCAAATTCCTGTGACGACCAAGATAACCCGATAAGTAACCTATCTCTTATCCTTAGAATGGACTACCCTGATGTTGAAGTCCTTGATGAGCGGAAGATCCCTGGAAAGGATGGGGCTTCATTCGGCTCCCTAAAAGCCACTGGTTCAATCGTTTTCATTGCTGATGATGAAGTGATTTCAAACAGATTTTGGTCTGCATCTAAAGCAGCTGAAACTGATGTCCGTCAAGACTGTAACACCGAGGAAACTTCCTGTTGGCAACGCCACCTTGAAGGAGATAATGGCTGGAAAGGTAATGACGCCTATTTCAAAGCACTAATTTATGATATGATGGAATTTGACAACGAAATGTTGCCATTCAGTATCAAACTAAAGATGGAAGAATTCAGAGTTGTATTTGATGAGAGCCGCCACGTAACTGGCTCTATTTCCAACCCATTCACAGAAACCATGAGTACCATTGTCCTACTCACATCAGATAGTTTCCTAAAGTGGCTAATCGTACTCAATCTCTTACTACTGTTACTTGTGGCCATTATGGTTGTACCAGAAAAGGAAAATTGGCGACACGTTTTCGATTTGACTAGATTCAGAGAACGACCAGACAAAATCGACCCTAGCACTTACAAGCAGAGAATGCGTGAGGCGCTGATGACAAAGATCAGAGTTTTCTATGATTTAACGCGTGACGAGATGGCAATAAAGACCCCAGCCGAAATTCAATCAATGATAGGCGACCCACGATTAGTGGAGTTAGCCTACTCACAAAATGTATCTTATTCCCCTGAAAAACAGCGCGAATTGCTTCAGACAATTCGCCGATGGGGTAAAAAGTAAAACACCGATGAGAAAAAAATGGAGAGATGAAAAATGGTACAAGCACCACCCCCCCCGCCCGGAACGAACCCAGCCACTGGAGGCGCAGCAGCGCCACCACCACCAGCAGCAGCACCAGCCGCACCAGCGGTTCAAGCAGCAGCTGCGCCAGCGGCGCCTAGACACCAAAGTAGCCCTGAAGTGAAAGAACGACTAGCAGCAGTAGGCGCTATTGGACAAGCAATTAGTGCTGAAGTCCAAAAAGTGATTATTGGTAAGGCGCACGTGATTGACAATGTTCTTGTCAACATCCTTGCAAACGGTAACCTACTTTTCGAAGATTATCCTGGTCTAGCTAAGACTTTGATGACGAACACTTTCGCTGACGCACTTGGTTGTGACTTCAAGCGTGTTTCGTTTACTCCGGATTTGCTACCTGCAGATATTACTGGAACCAACATTTACGATGCAAAGAAGGGAGAATTTACCTTCAAGCCTGGTCCAATCTTCTGTAACCTACTACTTTCTGACGAGATTAACCGTGCTCCACCTAAGACTCAAGCTGCTTTGCTTGAGGCTATGCAGG
>Ga0114999_10006456_pt1 | contig 13491 bp, 11 predicted proteins | sample ArcticOcean_MG_C_3_FD_89820 | JGI IMG/M metagenome (GOLD analysis project Ga0114999, IMG submission 89820) | Marine microbial communities from western Arctic Ocean - ArcticOcean_MG_CB8_126 | ecosystem: Environmental > Aquatic > Marine > Oceanic | place: Arctic Ocean: Canada Basin | collected...
AATAACCCATTTCTTCAGCAAGGAGATGTGGTAAGAATACCTCTGAAAGAACATTTAGTCGGAATTTTTGGAGGTATAAAAATCCCGGGAAATTATGAATTTATACAAAGTGAATCTTTATCTCAATTTATTGATCTTTCTGGCGGTTTGAGATCTGATGCAGACTCAAATAAAATAGAGATTACTCGGTTCATTTCATCTAAAGAAAAATTTAGTTTTATTACAACAATGTCAAAGGCAGATACCACAATAATTTCACCAGAAGATCATATCATGGTCCGGTATGACCAAGAATATAAACGGCAGGATATCGTTTATATTACCGGAGAAGTGAAATATCCCGGTGTATATGCAATCGAACCGGGAGAAACAACAATCGGTGAAGCTCTCCTAAAAGTAGGAGGCTTCACAACCAGAGCAGATCAAACAAAATTAATTATTAATAATAGATCCATTGCCCGGATTCCAGATCGCGAAAATAATAGGATTTTATTGATTCCGGAAGAAAACCGATCGCCTGAAGAAAAAGCTTATATAAAAGCGAGAATGCTCACGAAAAAAGGGACAATAGAATCGTCATCAATAGAACAAGCAGAATCACTCATGGACCTTCCCCTTGTAAATGAAGATCAAATAATCATCCTTGAGAATTTTGATTATATTGAAATTTTGGGAGCTGTGCTCAAACCGGGGCGTTATCCATATACCATAGACATAACCTATGATGAATATGTTGATTTCGCAGGTGGATTAACTGAAACAGCAACACGGAAAAAGTTCATCATAAAATCTGGAACGGGTCAACGATTACTTATTAAAAAAACTGTCAAGATTGAAAATGGAGATACCATATTTATACCTGAAAAAATGGAATTTAATAAATGGATCATCTTGAAGGATGTTTTATTAGCTCTGGGACAAGTAGCCGCTTTAATCGTTGTTATTCAAAATGCCATTGTAATTTGATATGGAATTATCACAACACGAAAAAAAAATTCTGGATATTGTCATTAATCATCCTGAAATATTGGATGACTCGGAAAAAAGAGCACATATTGCTGAGCTATATGGATTGTCAGAAAAAACGCTCCGGAATAGAATTGCTGAATTAAAAAAACGCGGAGTAATATCTTTAAAAGGTGATAGTGAAAAACCGCCGCCAATTCTTCAGAATGGAACATTGGATTTATGGGCTATTGCAAAAGTTTTTTCAAACAATAAATGGTACATAGCAAAAGTGACTTCTATTTTCACCATAGTTGGAATTACGTATGCACTTGTTGCCACAGTTTATTTCGGTTCATTCATATCGCTTTACCCTGCAGGAGAGTTGAACCAGTCTGGCGGAATGCTTGGCGATTTCACCGGGATTGCAAAAACATTTGGTATTAACAGTATGGGAAACTCTCCTACTTATAATATTCCAGATATCATTAATAGCAGAAGGCTGAAAAAAGATGTTGTTCTCCAAGAGTGGGAAACTGATTTATACTCCGAAAAAGTTAATCTTATTAAATACTGGAAAATTGATAAGCCAACTTTTTTTAATCCCAGAGAATGGTTATTAAAACTTCTTCCAATTAATAGCGCAGAAACTGACAGTTTGGAGAAGTTTACATACGAAGCAATATTAAAATTGAATGATTTGATATCAATAAAGGAAAATACAACAGGATTGATCACCGTTTCAGTACTAATGGAAGAACCTCAACTTGCAGCCGATGTTGCAAACTACATTTCTGATTTTGTAAAAAAGTTTATTTCTTATGAACAACACCGGGAAGCGAAAAGAAATCTCGATTTTGTAGAAAAACAAACAAAAAAATCAAAAAATAACCTTACAGTGTCAGAGCAAAATTGGATAGAGTTTAAAAAAGAAGTTCCTCAATCAGTTACTGCTGAACTTAGAATGCAAGAAAAAAGATTGAACAGCAATATTGATGAAAATAAAGCGGTCTATATCACACTACTTCAACAATTAGAAATTGCAAAAATAGATGAAGCAAAGGAGAATTTGTTAGTGAATATTTTAGACATAGCTGAACCTGCAGTGGAAAAATCAAAACCAAAGAGGACATTCATTACACTTTTTATGATGTTTTTAGGACTCTGCACATCGGTTGGTTATTTACTGCTTAAAGAACTCAGGAATATTTAACTAAATTTTTAATTACTTGAATATTTCATCAATCCAGAAAATTTTTTCAGTGAAATTTATTAGCGATTCTATAATCGCTATTGGTGCACATATTTTTGTTGGAATTTCTGGATTGATTATCAATTCATTGATCGGCATATATTACTCTGCTGAAGGATTGGGAATTTTCAGCCAGGGATTCTCTATTTATCTTTTATTATCTCTTCTCGCCAATTGCGGAATAATGATATCTGCGCAAAAACATGCTTCTCAGTATTCATCCGATGATGAAACTCTGGCAGAAATATTTTCGAATACACTTGCGGCTACTGCAATGGTATCCTTGTGTATAGCACTATGTACCTATTATCTATTTTCTTTAAATCCGGGTATTTTAAACTCAGATGATGTGTTAAAGTTTGTTCTATTAATCTGTATAACAATACCATTTTTTGCATTAAATAAAACCATGAATAATTTTTTAGTAGGTCTTAGGATTATGAATGTTTATTCAGGTATTCGCATGTTTAGATGGACGTTAATTATAATTGGTATTTTTTTGTTGAGTTTAAACGATGAAACCCTTTTCACAATACCATTCATCTTTTTATACACTGAATTATTACTATTCTTTGTCTTGATCATATATTGCAAAGATTATTGGAGTAGGATTAAAATATCGCAAATACGGACCCATATTTCTTTTGGTATAAAAAATATATTAGCCGTTTTTCTAGGTGAATCAATTTACCACATGCCTATCCTTATGATTGGGTATGTGAACGGTAATGAATCAGCTGGATATTTTGCTTATGTTTTAGCATTCTCAAGGTCTATTTTAATGATCCCTGGAGCAATCCAAAAAAACTTTACTCCAATTTTCACAAAGCATTGGTATAATAATGAACATGAAGAAATTGCTAGTAAAATAAAAAAGATATTTGATATTAGCTTGAAATCAATAATACCAGTTTACATCTTACTCTACTTCTTTTTTTTAATTTATACATCTTTATTGATGCCTAAAGAATATTTAGACTTTCATTTATGGTTATTAGTCCTGTTACTAGGAATGAGTACTATATATCTATATGGCCCGTTTTCTACGCTATTGATAATGACTGATAATCTAAATTTAAATTTATTACGAACTCTTATTTTTGTCTTAACAACGTTTATATTAATATTATTTTTTGTAAATAATTTTGGGAATGTAGGAGCTGCATATGGAATTTCAATATCAATGATTATTAATTTATTTTTTCTGAATTATTTTTATAAAAGATACATAGGTATCAAACTTTTCGATATCACAATTTTAAATTAATTATTAATTAAAAGATATTATAATGAGCTTAACTAAAGAAAAATTTTATGAAAATAAAGGAAAAGGCTATCTTGTTAATGATATTGAAGCCAGTTACCGATATAAAACTATTTATAATTGGTTTAATCTAAAAAAAACATCACATATTTATGAGATCGGTTGTAAGTATGGTTTATTGAGGGAAATGATTATTAGAGAAAATCCTCATGCTCATTACAAAGGAGTAGATATTGATAATGAAACTCTAAAAAAAATAAAAGACTATGACCAAAATAATTTTATTAATCACAATGTTAATGATGGACTTCCTTTTGATGAAAGTACGGCTGATTATTTGGTATGTTGTGAAATATTAGAGCATCTTGATAATGCTACATTTTTTTTAAAAGAAGCCAAAAGAGTCTTGAAGCCAGATGGTAGATTAATTATATCAATTCCAAATCCATACTGTTGGAGTGAAATATTTTCAAATTATATTTTAAAAGATGATGACCAAGGTCATATTGCATCATATACTTACCAAAATATAAACGCTTTGCTAAAATTTTCAGATTTAAAAATTTATGATTCAAAAGGATCATTTTGTAGGGTGCCATTTTCAAAAAGGATTATTGGCAGATCTATTATCTTTCCAACCAATCTTTTTTTCCTTACAAGAAATAAATTATACTTAATAGGTAAAAGGATTTAATGATAATTAAATCTGTTAAAATAAATTGATTTCAAATAAGATCGATAATAATAGTTATAGTATAAGAATACAACAGATCATACTTGTTTATCTTTATGGATTTCTGATTATTGATCTGATAAATGGCATTCTTTTGAATTCTTTTGGAGGAGAAATACCAATTTCTTTCGGACAATTGATCCGAGGTATATTTACTATTTTACTTTTATTTGACATTATTGCTTCCCGCATAGTCAATAATAATAATAAACACATCATCTATTTACTATTCATTACACCTTTAACAATGATTCTACATTGTTTCAGGGATGGTACTTTCAAAGCATTACCCTTGGAATTAGTTGCATTAATTAAGCCTTTATTCTTTTTACTACTTCTAAATCAAGTCGTCCAGAATTTTAAATATTTTAATAAACACTTAAATAAAATTATAATAGCAAACTTACTGTTTTACTCTGGAACAATCATACTGAGCTATATTTTCGGTACCGGCATTAATGCATACTCTACTTATTACGTTGCAAATAAAAGTTTTTTTTACGCATCAAATGCAACAGCTGTGATTGGTTTTTCTTTTGCAATTTATTTTACGTATCAATTAAAGATTAAATTTACTAATCTAATTTTTTTAACCCTGTCTCTCCTTGCCTTATTCATAAGTGGTTCAATGATTGTATTAGTTTATCCGCTTTTCTTATTGTATTTCGTGGCATATAAAGTTATCAATAAAACATTTTACAAATTAGTCACAACTACAATAATGATATTATCAGTTGTACTCTTCATCACTGGTATATTGAACTCAATCATGTTTATTGATAACGCACTATTTCTAAGGTATCAAGATCGTGCTTTTCATAGTATTAATTATTTTGATAGACACAGTACAATTAATATCACTCCTTTAAGATGGTATTCCTATGTTTCAGCCGATAGAGCACTTCGAGCAAATACAGGATTGAATAATATTATGAATGAATCATCAAGCCTGGTAATTGGATATGGCAATGCAATGAGATCAGAAAAAGTAGGTGCAGATTATGCTGGACGTACAGGTAGCGAAATGGATTTTATTGATATTTTTCTTAATTATGGACTCATTGGATTTTTACTTGTTTATATTCCCATTTTAAGAGTGATTTTTCCAATTTTATTAAAATTTGATACAAATAAACACGCGATGGTGATTTACTTCATGTTCTTGTACAGTAACTTTGCAGGGCATGTGATTACTACACCTATGGGCGGTACCTTGTTTGCCCTTTTCCTTGGTATTGAATATGGAAGGCAAATGGTAGTAAAGGAGCAGAAATTAATTCAACTTCCCGATTTAAAACCATTGGTAGTCCATTAAATGAAAGTTCTTTTGGCAACTATTATGTACCCAAATCCGTATAGGCGATATTCCGGAATTTTTATAAAGGCACATGTTGAGTTATTGAAGGAGAAATATAATACAAACAGCTTAGTCGTTACCGGAGGTGGGAGTAATAATAATACGATTATTATTTTAAAAAAATATATCTTATTTACAGGACGGCTCATTTTCACCTCTCTGTTTAAAAATTTTCACTTAATTCATGCACATTTTGCATACCCCATCGGTTTTCTTACGCTATTTACAAAATTGATTCGTCGAAAAAAAATGGTTTTAACAATCCACGGGAGTGATATTAATGCACCAAATACAAATAATCTTATACCGCATTTATTGATAAAATTCACTCTTCATCATTCCAATATGATTATTGCAGTCAGTCAAGATTTGAAATTGAAGATCATAAAGAAATTCGGGGTTTCAAAAGATAAAATTTCTGTCATCGATATGGGATTTAATCCAAAAATCTTTTATCCAAAAAACCCTTCAAATATTGAAAATAATAACATATTTAACATTTTATTTGTTGGACGTTTAATTCCTGTGAAAGGAGTGAATTTCTTGATTGATGCTCTATCCAACATCAAAAAATCTACAGGATTCAATTTTAAATGCAATATAGTAGGCACAGGAAAAGAAAAAGAATTTTATGAGAAAATGGGGGTTGAAAATTCTATCAAGGATCAAATCGAATTTTTAGGGATGAAAACTCAACCTGAGATTGCAGAATTAATGCGGAATTCAGACGTAGTAACGATTCCTTCAATAGTGGAGGGATTTGGCCTGGTTGCTGTTGAGTCTCTTGCATGCGGGACACCCATAATTGCCTCTAAAGTGGGTGGCTTAAAAGAAATTATTCAAGATGGGATAAATGGATATTCCATCACGCCGGGCAAGGTGAATGAATTAGAACAAAAACTTATTCTTTTGATGAATGATCCAAGTAGGATTTCATCCAATATTTGTGTTGATTCTATTTCTAGATTTAAAGCAGAATTAAAAGTTGATCAATTGCAAAAAATATATACTACGTTGGTTAAAAAATGAATGATTCAAAATTGATATTATTGGGGGGATTTGGCAGATCTGGGACAACTGGAATTCGTGAATTGTTAAAAGGACATTTGGAATTTACCTCCACAGATAGATCAGAATTAAGAATTCTAACAGACCCGGGAGGATTCATTTCATTAAAAAATGTTTTTGTAGATAATTGGACATTTTGGAGAGGGGACCATGCTATTCATGAATTTAAAGCTTTGACCAAAGATTTAACCAGTAAGTGGTTCGGAGGCTACCCTCTCAGCAATTTTAAAGCTGAGTTTTGTGGGAATTTTGAAGTAGCAAATAAACAATTTCTAGACAATTTAGTCCAGTCTTCTTATTATGGGAAATGGATAAAACACTCAAATATTTTTTATAAGTTATTGTCCCGGTTAATAAGACCAAAACGACTGAAAATGTTTAATAGGGAAATATTTATTACTCATTCGTTGGATTATTCCCAGTTTAAAGAAATAACAAGAAATTATTTCAATACATTAGTTGAGAAAAAACTTCAGGAAGATATGGCATCTATGTACATCATTGATGAACCCTTTATTTCACAAAATCCAACAGAATGTATGGACATAACTGGAGCAAACAAATTAATAGTTGTTTTAAGGGATCCTCGAGATGTGTTTCAATCTTTTCAAGGAAGGGATTGGACACCACGGGATAAAGATTCTTCGCTTAATTATTTAAAATCCGTTTATTCCTGTTGGACGATGAAAAAAGAGCAGCTACCGAAAGGACTCTATCTGGAATTAAAATTAGAAGATATAGTTTCAAATTTCTCCGAAACTTATAAAAGGTTATGTCAATTTCTGAATATCGATCCCAAAGATGACATTTTATTAAATACAAATTATAGCCCAGAAAAATCTCATATTGGACGATGGAGGGAAGAATTATCAAACAAGGAACAAGAAGAACTGAATAATTATTTTTCAAAATTGCTTACCCAATTAAACTATATCTGATTGATGAAATTAATTCATAAAAGTACTTAATTGGTAAAAATCCCTGTTGCCACAAAAATTGGATACCAAAATTAATCAGCAAAAAAAATCAAATATTGCAATGGTGGCCTATACGGAATACGTAAGAGATCCTCGGGTCAGACGGTATGCTGAATCATTGGTGAGACATGGATATAGTGTTGATTGCTTCGTTTTAAAAGAAGCAGGAAAACCACTCTACGAAGAGGTAAACGGTGTATCACTTCATTATCTTAACCTTTTTCAATACCGCGGCAGTTCTAACATTTCCTATATTTTTTCATATCTAAAGTTTTTCTTTTTGGCTCAAAAAGCACTTTTAAAAAATCTTAATAAAAAATATCCAGTGATTCATGTCCACAATATGCCAGATTTCCTGGTTTTTTCAACTCTTATCAATAAAGGATTTGGGTCAAAAGTCATTTTAGATATACATGATAATATGCCTGAACTATACATGGCAAAGTTTAAGTCATTTATGGGACGTGTTATTTATGCCCTTCTGTTGATACAAGAGAAGGTTTCCTGTCATTATGCTGACAAAGTTGTAACGGTTCATGTCCCTCACCGCGAACATAATATCAAATACCATGGATTAAACCCAAACAAAACAGTAGTTATCCCCAATTTTGCTGATACACATCTATTTAATCAAAAAATTAATAATTCCCCGAAAGGGAAAAAGAATAATGATTTTCGTTTAATTTACCATGGAACCATTGCAGAAAGATTCGGATTATACATTGTTTTAGCTGCTATTAAAAAATCGATAGACCAATTCAAATCAATCAGGTTCGATATCTATGGTAAGGGAGATGGTGTCCCTGCTCTTAAAAACTGGGTTCAAGAATTAGAATTAACTGATCATGTAATTTATCATGGTCAGATTTCTCTAGATGAGATACCACAAAAAATATCAAAAGCGGATCTTGGGATAGTATCATATATCAGGTCTGAAGCCACTCATTTAATGCTTCCACTCAAACTAATGGAGTACATCGCGATGGGTCTCCCTGCTCTCACGGTCAGGAATGCACCTATCAAATATTATTTTCAACAAGATGAGTTAGCATATTATAAAAATAATGATCCAGAATCCTTTTTTAATCAGCTAATTAAATTAATAAAATCCCCCCAAGAATTAGTTCGCTTAAAAACAAAGACAGACAGAATCAATAAAAGGCTGAATTGGGACAGCGAACAATTAAATTATATTCATCTAATAAAAGAATTATCAGGAAAAACCATCTCATGTTGAAAATAGCACAAATTGGAGTCGGATACTGGGGGCCAAACCTCCTTCGTAATCTTGAAGCAAATTCACAGTGTACTGTTAAAGCAGTGGTTGATCTTTCCGAGGAACGACGGAATTTTGTATCCAGCCATTACCCTAACATTCAAACCACTGATGATATCGAAACCATTATTAACGATAGTGATATTGATGGAATTGTTATTGCGACTCCTGTTTCAACCCACTTTGATTTGGCCATGAAAAGCCTACAAACTGGAAAACATATCTTGGTGGAAAAACCCATGGCAAAAACAGTGAATGAAGTAAATGAAATTGGTGCCTTGGCAAATGAAAAGAATGTAGTTGCTATGGTGGGACATACATTTTTATTTAACATTGCAGTTCAGCACGTAAAGACACTTATTGATTCAGGTGAATTGGGTGATATAAGATATATTTATAGTCAGCGGGTTAACCTGGGCAGAATTAGGAACGACGTTGACGCTCTATGGAATTTGGCGCCCCACGATATCAGTATCATTCAGTATTGGCTTGATGAACCTGAGCCAGTTAATATAAATAGAAAAGGAATGGATTATGTCCAAAATGGTGTGGATGATGTCGTTTTCATGAACATTGAATATCCAAACAATGTGATGGCCCACATTCATGTTAGTTGGTTAGACCCACACAAGATTCGCAGAATGACTGTAGTTGGCTCAAAGAAGATGGTCGTTTATGATGATATCGCCAAAAATAAGATTACCATTTATGATAAAGGGATAGACCGCATGGCAGTCCTGGGTGAAAGAATGGATTTTGATGATCCCAGCACATTCTCTTTTAACCATAGAGATGGCGATGTTACCATTCCAAGAATGAAATGGGTTGAGCCCCTAAAATCTGAAATCCAGCATTTCTTTGATTGTATTTTAAATAATGAGCCTTGTATCACAGGTGCTGACCATGCAGCAAAAGTTGTATATATTTTAGGAGCCGCACAATAAATGAAACCTTCAATTCAAAAAACCGCCATTGTTAAAGATACTCACATCGGTGATGGAACAAAAGTTTGGGAATTTGCAAATATTTATAGCTGTGAAATTGGAGACGATTGCAATATTGGTTCTTATGTTGAAGTTCAAAGTGGTGTAAAGATTGGTTCAAATGTCACCGTTTCATCTCATTCATTTATTTGTTCACTTGTCACCATTGAAGATGATGTGTTTATCGGCCATGGTGTGATAACAATTAATGATATAAAACCCCCATCCTTTAAGCGGACTGGCTCGAAAATTCATTGGAAGGAAACGACCATTAAAAGAGGGGCTGTTATTGGCAGTAATGCTACCTTATTCCCTGTGACCATTGGTGAAAATTCTGAAGTGGGCGCTGGGGCCGTAGTTACAAAAGATGTTCCAGATAATTGTATCGTAATCGGCAATCCTGCTAAAATAATCAAACAAAAATAACTTTATAATGAATATCCCAATTGTAGATCTTAAAAAACAATATGAATCTATTAAGGCTGAGATTGATACAGCGATTCAAAACGTAATAAATGATACTGCATTTATTAAAGGTAAGTATGTGCAGAAATTTGAAAAAGAATATGGTGAAACTTATGGAATAAAAAATGTCATCAGTTGCGGAAATGGTACCGATGCAATATACATAACGTTGAAAGCAATGGGTATTGGACCTGGAGATGAAGTAATCACCACAGCTCATTCATGGATCTCAACATCAGAAACTATTACACAAACTGGTGCTGAGGTAGTTTTCGTAGATATTAACCCCGATTACTATACTATTGATATTAATAAAATCGAAGAAAAGATCACTCCTAATACAAAAGTTATTGTTCCTGTACATCTTTATGGTCAACCAGCTAATATGTCAGAAATAATGAGAATTGCTAATAAGTATAATTTGAAAATTCTTGAAGATTGCGCCCAGGCGCACTTTGCTGAATGGAATAATGAGTATGTAGGCACCATTGGTAATGCAGGTACATTCAGCTTTTTCCCAGGTAAGAACCTTGGTGCTTATGGTGATGCCGGTTGTATAATCACGAATGATGATGAACTAGCGGAAAAAGCACGGATGTTCGCTAATCATGGTGCTTTGATCAAACACGAACATCACATAGAAGGTATAAATAGCCGTTTAGATGGTTTACAGGCGGCTATCCTATCTGTAAAGCTTAAATATATTGATCTGTGGACCAGACTACGAATAGACCGAGCAGAATATTATAATGCCCTCTTTAGTAAACTTGAGAATATTAAAACACCTAAGATTCACCCTGGTTCTAAGCATGTATTTCATCTATATGTAATTCAGGTGGAAAAAAGAGAAGAATTGCAAAAATACTTGAAAGAGAATGGAATTGCATCCGCTGTTCATTATCCTGTACCACTTCCATTTATGAAAGCTTATGAATATTTAGAGCATTCATATAATGATTTTCCTCAGATCTATGAAGCACATTTGAATATATTATCATTACCCATGTTCCCTGAGCTAACAAATGATGAAATAGAATTTATTGTCAATAAAATTCTAAGTTTCGATTAAATAGAATATTTTTCACACCAGGTTTTCTACTTAGCATAAATATAAATATTAAGTAGTTTCCAACTATGTTAAGAGAGCAGGCAAAATTATTTGCATTATTAAATAGGTTAGCCGATCATGGATTACTTATTATATCCATATTAGCTGGCATCCTGGCTGAACAGGTCTACCATGATAAACCATTAAGCGTAATCGATGAAAAATCCTTTCATCCAATTATGGTACCCTTGGTTCTTATTTTCTGGCATATATTGTTTCAAGTGTACGATAAAGAAATCTTATATAGGAGGACATTATATTCGTTATTTTTTATAAACCAAGTCATCATTTTATTGTTAGGATTCTCTTTTCTGATTAGCATCTCATTTTTATCAAAAACTGAACTATTTTATCGAACAACCATCATTGCATTCTCAATCGTCAACTTCACTTTATTATTACTAAAAAGATGGGTAGTAAAATATTATTTAGAGAATATACGAAAACATGGTCGTAATACACGATATATAATGATTGTAGGAAGCAAAAGTCGTGCTCGAAAACTTATAAATGAATTTTCACATCATGAAGAGTACGGTTATATCGTATCCCATATTCTGGACCCTGATCCATCGTTTATCGGAAAACAATTAAATTCACAAATGATAGAATCCATCAATAATTTTGGTAATATTATATTAAATAATCCAATAGATGAGGTCTTTTTTGCTCTGCCACCAAAGTCTGTTCCTGATTTCGAAGAAAAATTAGATTATTTGAACAGCCTCGGAATCAATTTTCATGTTATGGTTAATCTGGATGTCTTTTCGAAAGGTATCCAGAATCTTCATGTTGAACCATTCATGGACAGTTGGTACAATCTACCTGTTATCTCCTTTCATCCGACAGATAAAAATCTTTTCAGACTTATTGTAAAGACTTACATCGAATTTATTATTTCTCTGGGTATTGTTATCGTTTTTATTCCAGTTCTAGTTTTAGTTCCTGTCTTTATCAAATTCAATTCAAAAGGACCGGTATTCTTTTATCAGGAACGAGTGGGATATCATGGGCGAAAATTTAATTTATTGAAGTTCAGGACTATGGAGTTACACGCAGAATCTAAATTAGATGAATTATTGGACTACAATAAACAATCTGGTCCTGTTTTCAAAATGGATGATGACCCCAGGATAACAGGTGTGGGGAAAATCTTAAGGAAATTTTCATTAGATGAACTCCCACAACTTTATAACGTTATTAAAGGGGACATGAATTTAGTAGGACCAAGACCTCCTTTACAATCGGAGGTTGACCAATATATACCCGAATGGCATAAACGCCTTAATATGAAACCGGGGATTACGGGTTTATGGCAAGTAAGTGGCCGAAACGATATTGCTGATTTTAAAGATTGGGTAGCCTTGGATCTTCAATATATTGATAACTGGTCTTTAAAATTAGACCTAAATATCATATTGAAAACTATACCGCATATCTTCAAAGGATCAGGTAAATAGTAATGAAAATTATAAAGCACCTTCGGATCTTTACTATTGGGATATTTCTTTTAATTGATGTTTCATTTAGTTCTGAAACTGCTTTAACCTTTATGCCGTATTTTGCGAGTACTTATTATTCGACTGGATCAATTCTTCACTCGGAAAAAGATGGTAGTTCAAATTTGACCCATTTTCAATTAGGCGCAAAAAAATCTGATGGTTCATTCACCATTTCTGGTTTTTTTCAATTTACATCTGCTCAAAATCTCGATTTTAATTCTACTTATATCAATCCTGATTTGAATATCGAAATGAACCGAGGCTATATCGAAAGTCAGGACACGTGGTTTGAATCATCTAATTTGAAAATTGCATACCAAACGAATACATTTTCAGCCTCGTTTGGCAAGTACAACCAATCTTGGGGACACGGAAATTCTTCTCTTATTCTTTCAAATAATTTACCAAGTTACCCACAAGCAGGGTTTTCATGGAAAATGTCCAAGGCTCTAACATTTGAATATTTAATTGGATCTTTATCAAGTCAAATTGTGGATTCCAGTTCAACTGATTTGTATAATAATGTCGGATCAAGAAATACTTTCTATTCTCGTTCAATTG
>Ga0114999_10006458_pt1 | contig 13489 bp, 10 predicted proteins | sample ArcticOcean_MG_C_3_FD_89820 | JGI IMG/M metagenome (GOLD analysis project Ga0114999, IMG submission 89820) | Marine microbial communities from western Arctic Ocean - ArcticOcean_MG_CB8_126 | ecosystem: Environmental > Aquatic > Marine > Oceanic | place: Arctic Ocean: Canada Basin | collected...
AGGGAGGCCCTGGAGGAGGTACTGTCGGAATACGACGGTACGCTGCTGTTCGTATCTCACGACAGGCGGCTGATATCGCTACTTGCCAACCAACTCATCATCGTCGAGGACGGTGGGGCTCGTTTGTTTGCGGGTAGCTTTGAGGAATGGGCCTCCGAGGGTGAAACGACCCCCGAGAAGATCGCGCCTATCTCCCAACTTCAGCCAACAAAACGGAGGGTCGGCTCGACGAGGAACAAGCACAAGGTTGCGAAGCGACGCGAGGTTGCGAAAGGTCTCGACCAGGAGAAGGTCATATCCAACCTGGAAGAGCGCCTCACAAAGCTGGAGGCCGAACTGCAGACAGCTTCCGAGAGCCAGGCCGTGGACGAGGTGGTCCGCCTGGGCAAGGAGCACGACACCACCCGCGACGACCTGGAACGCGCCTGGGGCGAGTGGGGCGGGTAGCAAAGAGGGGGACTGTTGTCTCATATAGCTATCAGGACTGGTGAGTCGGAGAGCTGGATGTTTGTGCAGAGCACAAATTACAGCGACGAGGCCTTTTTGCGTGACCGAATATGGGATGAGCCGTCCTTGATCCCTATCGCTGAAATTGGGTTGTCGAACGAGGCGACCGTAATACCTCTCAAAGAGACGAGCCTCCCGGGGGCCGGTTCCAGCGACGTAATTCTCATCGACTCCTCTGGAAACATCGTCATCGTCGAGTGCAAGCTGGCTACCAACCCTGAGAAGAAACGAACCGTCATCGGCCAGGTGCTCGACTACGCATCGTCGCTGGCAACGCTATCGTACGATGACATCGACACCCGCGTGGCAAGGGAGCATCATAAGCCACTGCATGAGTTGATGGAGGAGCGGGTTCCCGCCGAGAAGTGGGACGAAGATCAGTTCCGGAATGATCTATCTGGGACTCTTGCCTCCGGCAGTTTCAAGCTGGTCATAGCCATCGACAAGATGGACCCAGACCTCGCAAGGATCCTTCATTACGTTTCTTCCCAGGGGGAGCTACGCATCTTTGGCCTGGAGTTGAGGTACCACAAGCAGGACGACGTGGAAGTGATCATTCCCCACATCGCGAATCCTATTGAGATTGGGGCTGCCAGATCGGCTACTTCAGGGCAGCGGTGGGACGCGGACTCCTACCGAGCGGAGCTCGGCAAGATAGGAGACGAGAGAGTTCGGGCAGCAGCGAGTGAATTGCTACGCTTCGGACAGGATAAAGCAGAGAGCATGTCGTGGGGTCGTTCTGGTGTCTACGGTTCGTTTGGTTATCGTGTTCTTGCAGCAAGCAAGCGAATCTCTCTGTTCACTTCGTACACAACGGAAGAGCTATATATCAATCTGGAATCATTAAGGGGCAAAGCCAGCCCCGAATCGTTTGATGATTTCGTAGCCAGACTTGCGGCACTTAAAGGCTTCCACGGGATTGAAGCCCATCAAAAGTATCCAGGGTTCAAGTTCCAAGACACTCTGGCAAACGAATCCACCATGGCTGGATTCCAGGAAGCAGTGCTGGCGCTGCAGGCTTCACTGCAATAGGCGATCTGGCTCGGAAAACTGGCCGCCTTGAAAGCTGCGTCGATACGCATGGACTCACTCAAAACTCTGACGCAATCGACGTCCAGACCCACCACATTGAGTGATTCGCACCTCACTACGAGGACGAGCGACGGAGGGCGGATTGACTACAGCAAAAAACGCCGCATGCCGAATGACTAGACTTTCAAGATACCAATCGCCGTTCGTTCTCATCGGCCTGGCGCTGGTGACGCTGGCCCTAGGTGCCTGCGGTGGCGAGGCTGAGCCGGATGCCACGCCCGCTTCGGTTGCGACGCGTGTTCCGACCGCCCGCCTTGCGCCGATGGCGACCCCACGACCTCCTAGTGCCACAGTCACACCCAGCCCGGCTACCGATGGCGTTTCGATCTCTGAGGCTATCGATATCGGGTCACGGCTTCAGCTCTTTGTGGACGACTATCTGATCGAGGAGATGAGCGGGGTTGAGTTGACCCTTCACCGACCGACGCCGATGGAGACTGTTCTTGAGCTCGACCAGCCGTGGGAGAACGATACTAACGGCTACTTCACGGTGTTCAAGGACGACGACCGATATCGTATGTACTACCGCTGCTCAGCCGTGGTGGCCGAGCGCACGTGTTATGCCGAGAGCGAGGACGGCATCGTCTGGACAAGGCCGGAGCTTGGCATCATCGAGTTTGCAGGATCGACGAAAAATAACATGATCTGGACTGGCGATGTGTCCCACAATTTCGCAGCGTTCAAGGACACCAACCCGGCAGCAGCGGCGGACCAGCAGTACAAGGCTCTCGGCGGGCAGCCTCCCCAGGCGTTCGCGTCTGCGGACGGCATCCACTGGCGGGAGAGTGCTGACGGTCCGGTGCTCACGTGGGGCGCCTTCGATTCGCAGAATCTGGCGTTTTGGGACGCCGAACGTGGCCACTACGTGGCGTATTACCGCATTTGGTCCGACGACGACGTGCGAGCCATCGGGACGAGCATCTCCGATGACTTCGTCAACTGGAGAGACCACCGGGCTATCGACCTCGGCGACGCGCCGGAAGAGCATCTCTATACCAATGCCATAACCCCCTACTTCCGGGCACCCGACGTGCTCTTGTCGTTTCCGAAGAGGTTCCAGCCCGAGCGCAAGGTAGTGGAGTCGCACCCGCATTCCGGTGTATCCGATAGCGTGTTCATGACCAGCCGGGATGGGCTGAATTTCGAGAGGACGTTCATGGAGGCGTTCCTTCGCCCGGGCCGCGAGCTTCGCAACTGGACGGAGCGGAGCAACATGGTTGCCTGGGGCGTGGTGCCCACCGCAAAAGACGAGATCTCCGTGTACTACTCCCGACATTACCGGCACCCCAGCTCCCACATGGAGCGAGGGGTGCTCCGGGTCGATGGATTCGTGTCGGTGAACGCCGGCTTCGAGGGCGGAGAGTTGACCACGCGGCCACTGATATTCTCCGGGGATATTCTCGAAATCAACTACGAAACTTCAGGGGTTGGCAGCATTCGAGTCGAGGTGCAGGACGCTGCCGGGAAACCGATCACGGGCTACACCCTCAAGGACGCTAGCGAGATGTACGGTGACGAGATAGAGGGCCAGGTCCGCTGGTCGTCTACGACTTTCGGTCGGGTCCAGAAGCTGGAGGGTCAGCCGGTCCGTCTGAGATTCGTAATGAAGGATGCGGACCTATATTCGTTCCAGTTCGTCGATCATGACGACGGATAGGTGGCCATCAGGCTTGGCGGATGAGCGACGATGAAGCCGGTTATCCGCCTGCTCGCATTGCTGGCCGGATTGTATGTGGGCTTCCGATTCCCCGACATTGATCAGCGCACCGACCTTCTGGTGCATCGCTCGATTATCACGCATGGGCTGCTCGCACCCCTACTGTTATACGCCGTGCTGGGTTCACGGCGCAGTCCCGCCCCCGCTCGGCTATTCATAGCAGGCGCCGCGCTGGCCGTGGCGGTCCACCTGAGCTTTGACCTATTCCCTAGGGCATGGTGGCGTCACGCGCTGATCCACTTGCCGACGTATGGCTGGACACCAACAATATTCTCCTGGGCGTGGATCGCGCTCAGCATCGTCGTGTGCTTCTTCATCGCACTCAAGTCCGCGCAGGGCTGGTTGGGAACTGCAATGGTACTAATCTGCAGTACTGCGGTGTTCAGCTATTCGCTCCCCACAGAGCATTCGCTATGGCGACCACTCGTTGCGGCAATTGTGGGGATTACTATCGCGATCGTGCTGGCAGCCCGGCGAACGAACCGAGACGGGTTCCAGACGTGATTTCGCCCTCAGCCGCCGAAGAGGCGTAGCGCTTCCTCGTAGGCGTCTTGGTCGTTGATGTCCAGGCGTATCATCGGATCGACGCTGACGACCTCGTTGACCTCGTCAGCGTGGGCTCGGAACACCTCACGCACGCCCTGACTATCCTCAGTTATGGTCTCCAGCTCGTCTCGCAACCGCGCGGAGAAGATCAACGGGTGTCCGCCTCGACCCGCATAACGCGGCGACGTGATCAGGGCGTCTTCACTGACGTGGGCGGTGATGACAGCGGCAATGATCTCCGGGGGACGCGGCTGGTCCACGGCTAGCAGGAGGATGTCGGTGGCTGCGGCGTCTACGGCGGTCAATCCAGCCCTAACGGACGTGGCCTTGCCCTGGCGGTATGCAGTGTTGACCACGCTGTGGACGCCGTCGCCGGAGACCTGGGCGGCTATCGCCTCGTGATCATGACCTAGCACGACAATTACCTGGGAGACCCCTGCTTCAATCAGGCTTGCTATCTGATACTCCACGAGGGGCACGCCGTGCCAGGGCAGCAGGGGTTTCGGACGGCCCATGCGGGAGCTTTCGCCGGCGGCGGTTAGTATGGCGGATATTAGCGGCAGGAGATCACCCTCACCCCAGTCCTCTCCCTTGAGGGAGAGGAGGTGAAGCCCTCCGTTGGTAGACCCATTTAGTCGGCGACGCCTGCCGGCTCTTCGGCAAGGACCTTATCGCGGATGCGGTCAAGCCGCCAGTCCTCGAGTTTCATCGGAGTTCCGGCACCACCGAGCCTGAACATCAGTACCTCAGACATGATGCTGAGGGCGATCTCCTCGGGCGTACGGGCGCGGATATCGAGGCCGATGGGGCTTCGTATCTGCCGGATGCGTTCCATTGGCAGGCCGCTCCGGATCAGGTCTTCGAATATCAAGATCGTCTTGCGTTTACTGCCCATCAGACCGACGTACCTCGCCGACGTCCTTGCTGCGGCTTCCAGGGCCACATTGTCGTATCGATGGCCACGCGTCGCGACAACGATGTACGTATTGGCATTGATCGGAAGTTGGGGAAGTGCTTCCTCGGGTGATGCTACGATCAGGCCAGCGGCGTTCGGGTAGCGGTCTGCGTTAGCAAACTCCTCCCGATCATCCGTGACAAATACTCTGAATCCAACGGTTTCGGCCAACGGGGCAATTGCGTTTGAGACGTGGCCCCCGCCGACCAGTACTAGCTGCGGCGGAGTCGTGAATGCCTCAACAAAGTATTCGGCACCGTCGTTTGCCGTGACGTACTCGTTGTTGCCCAGGGCCATCAGATCCAACGCCCTCTCGACGGCGTCGACATCCAATTTTGAGGAGCCCAGAGTACCGTCGGTGGATCCGTCCTCCCGGACGAACAGCTTCGCGCCTGTTGGAGTGGTGTCCCCGTCGGCGGCCTTGATCAGTGACACGAGGGCTGCGGCCGGTCCACCGCCATAGGCGTTGTCGATGCTATCTGCGTAGGGCAGGTAGTCTCCAGCCTCGTATACCGGGTCGATCAGGAAGTACATCGTACCGCCGCAGATCAGACCTTCCTCTGCGGCCAGGTCTTCATTCAGCTCGTAGTCGCGGTGCTCGGCGACGCCGCCGCGCTTCATCAGCTCACGCGCCGCAAACCAGATGTCGCCTTCGACGCAGCCACCTCCGAGGGTACCCACGCCGCTGCCGTCGCTGCGTACCAGCAGTTTTGCGCCTGACTTCTGGGGTGTGGACCCCTTCGTGCGCACAACTGTGGCCACGACCACGGGCTCGCCCTTGCCAAGCTCCTTCACGGCTTCGCGGAATACCTCTCGCATCGTTGCTCACCGCCCATCTGAAGTAGGTTCTGGGGGCTAACTTATTAGACTCAATTCGTCTTTTTCTTGATAGAAGAACAAGTAATTTGTATGTGAGGGACACCCTCACTCACCCGGTAGACGGGTCAGGCCCTTCTGCACTCCCCTTGTCGCCAGCAAAGGAGGGCCATATCTAGCTTAACAAATATCGCGAATTACTGGTCCACGACAGAGCCGTCGACACCCAGACGGGCGCCGATCTCTCCGTATGCGATCGGCGGGAATCTGACCTCGGCGTCATCGGCCAACTCGACCCCTATCCCGGGCCCATCCGGGATCATCAAGAATCCGCCTTCTTGCTTGAGAGGCTCCTTGACGATTTCGCTCTTGGGCGGTTCCAGTTCACCGATGGGGTATTCCTGAATGGTGAAATTGGGTATGGACGCGGCGAGTTGCAGGCAGGCTGCGGTGCTGATGGGGCTCAGCGGGTTGTGAGGCACGACCCCCACGTAGTGTGCCTCGGCAATGGCGGCGATCTTTTTGGAGTGGGTCAGGCCGCCCGCCAGGCACACGTCCGGGCGGATGTACTGCACAGCACCACGCGCCAGCAGCATCGCGAACTCGTGGATTGTGTGAATCCGTTCCCCTGTCGCGATGGGGATCGACACGTTCTGCGCTACCAAGGCCATTGCGTCAAAGTTGTCCGGCAGGATGGGGTCCTCGTAGAACAACGGGTGGAACTGTTCGATACCCTTGGCCAATGTAATGGACTCAGTGGGGGTGAGCTGCCTGTGGATCTCGATGCACAGATCCACGCCGGTCCCGGCGGCCTCTCGGTACGCCGCTACGGCTTCAATGGCGTCGCCCATCTTGTCGGCGTGAGTCTTGAAGAATGGCACGCCTTTGGACTCATCCAGGAAAGGTGTCAGGTGTCCCACTGCGGTAAATCCTGCCTCGCGGGCATCCCGGACCCCCTGCACGAGCTTCTCGCGGGTGTCACCGTAGACGTGGTAGTACACACGCGCTTTGTTGCGGGTCTTGCCGCCCAATAGTTGGTAGGCGGGCACGCCGAAGTGCTTGCCTGCGATGTCCCAGAGCGCTATGTCCAGGGCGCTCAACGCACCCATGATGGCTGCGCCGCGGAAATGACTCGTCCGGTACATGTTTTGCCAGTGATGCTCGATCTGTAGCGGATCCTTGCCAACCAGGTATCGGCCGAACTTCTCCATCGCTGCTGCTGAGGCTTCCAGGAAACCCCACGCGCCGGACTCGCCGAAGCCCACAATGCCCGAGTCGGTGTGAACCCTGGTGAACAGGTATCGGTCTACCGGAACCACCTCGACTGCCGTGATCTTCATTTGGACCTCCGGTCCGGTACCCTCAGAAAACTAGAGGGCGTCCGCCAGTATCTCGACCAGATGTTTCGCACGTTTTTCCGTGCCGTCAGCGATCTGCTGGCGACAGGAGACACCCTCGCTGACCACCTGAACACCGTCGTCCAGGTCGCGGATAGGGCCGAACAGACTCTGCTCGCCTATTTGCATCGACATATCGTAGTGCTCTTTTTCGAAGCCGAAGGAGCCGGCCATGCCGCAACAGCCTGACTGGACCTCCTCCGGGTCGCAGCCCGGAATTGACCCCAGCACGTTCATGGCGATTTGCGAGCCAACGAGGGCTTTCTGATGGCAATGGCCGTGGTACATCACCTTACCCGGTGACTTGGTGAAGTTGAGGTGTGCGCCGTCCTTGTCGGCGGCGTACTCCACGAACTCCTCGATCAGCATTACGCTTTCAGCGACCCTGGTGGCAGCGTCATCGTCGCCAAGGAGGTCCGGGTACTCGTCGCTGAGGCTCAAGATGCAGCTCGGCTCTAGCCCTACCAGTTTGACTCCGTTGTCGATGTACGGCAGAAGCTGTTCGATGTTGTGCCGCGCCGCGCTCTTGGCCTTGTCGAGCATACCCGCAGACATCATTGGCCTGCCGCAGCAGCCGGTCGAGGGTACGATGACCTGGTACCCGAGGCCCTCGAGGACCTTGACAGCCGCTTGACCCAGCTCCGGGTGGTTGTAGTTAGTGAACGTGTCGGCGAACAGCAGGACCGGGCCTCTTGCGGTTTCAGGAGAGCCACCCCGGGCGCGGAACCACTAGACAAAACTCTGGCTCGCAAACGAGGGCAGGTCGCGTCGCCGGTCAACCCCGGCATACCGTTCGAGCAGGTCCTTTAAGCCCTGGGATCGCATGGCCCAATTGGAGAATGGCGCGAACATCGAACCCATCTTGCCGAGACGGGCGATGTTGCCGAACATGCGCTCCCGCAGGCCGTAACCGTTGGTTTTGTGGTACCGGTCCAGGAACTCATACTTGAGCTTGGCCATGTCCACATTGGATGGGCACTCTGCCTTGCAGCCCTTGCACCCCAGGCACAGGTCCATCACGTCATGGAGGCGCTGGCTTCCGATGGCGTCGACTGGCAGTGCGCCGGAGATGGCGGCGCGCAGGGCGTTGGCGCGTCCTCGGGTCGAGTGCTCCTCATCGCGGGTTGCCATAAACGACGGGCACATGGTCCCGCCGTGGATCTTGCGGCAGGCCCCCTGGCCGTTGCACATCTCGACGGCGGCGGCGAACCCGCCCTCTTGCGAAAATGCGAAGCCTGTAGACAGCCCCAGCGTCTTGTAGTCCGGTCCGATTTTCAGGTTTTCGGTCATGGACGGCGCATCAACTATCTTGCCGGGGTTCATGATGCCCTGGGGATCAAACGCGCCCTTCACACGCCGAAATGCGTCATATATCGCAGACCCGAACATCTTCTCGTTTAGTGCGCTGCGGGCCAGGCCGTCGCCGTGTTCGCCGGACATTGAACCGCCAAACTCCAACACCAGGTCGCTGATTTGGTCGGTGATGGCTGCCATGCGCTCAACGCCCTCGACGCCCTTCAGGTCGATCAGGGGACGAATGTGCAGGCACCCGACGCTGGCATGGCCGTAGTAGCCAGCAGTGGTCCCATTGGCCTTGACGATCTCGTCGAACCGGCGCACGTATTCAGGGAGGCGCTCAGGGGCGACGGCGGTGTCCTCGACGAATGGCAGGGGTTTTGCGGGCCCGGTGACATTCATCATGAGGCCGAGGCCGGCCTTTCGCACCGCCCAGACCGAGGCCTGCTCATTAGCGTCGGAAATTCGTGTGGTGGCGTAGCCGAGGTTCTTGGCGTCGAGGGAGTCTAATTTCGACTCGACTTCAACATCGGAGTCGCCTACGACCTCTACCAGCAGCAGCGCCTCCGGATCACCCTGGATGAAGCCCATCTGACGGGAGTACACCAGGTTGGCGGTGGCCTGACGGATAATCATGGAGTCGATCAGTTCGACGGCCGCAGGCGCCAGCTCCAGCACAGCTACCGTGGCCTCCATGGACTCGGCCACGCTGTTGAAGTGGAGTACGGCGAGGCGCTTGTAGGCGGGATTCGGGACCAGTGCAAGCTTCGCTTCGGTAATTGTGAGCAGGGTGCCCTCAGAGCCGACTACGAAGCGGGCCATGTTACAGGGTCCGCCGCCCTCCAAATCGTCCAGGTTGTATCCCGAGACGCGGCGTTGGATGTTTGGGTACCGTGACTTGACCTCGGCTGCGGTCTCCTCGCCGATGGAGCGCAGCGCCCGAAAGATGTCGCCTTCCAATCCTTTGGCCCGGAGCCTGGCATCCAACGATGAGCGGTCGACCCGGCCCAGAGTGGCGCGTTCGCCGTTCGAAAGCACGGTTTCGAGACCGATGACGTTGTCGACGGTCTTGCCGTACATGATCGAGTGTGCGCCGCAGGAGTTGTTTCCGAGCGCCCCGCCGATGTTGCCGCGATTGCTGGTGCTGGGGTCTGGGCCGAAATGGAGTCCGTAAGGCGCGAGGTGACGGTCGAGTTCGTCAAGGATGATGCCGGGCTGGGTGCGCACCCATCGCTCTTCGGCGTTGACCTCAACGACGTGGCGCATGTACTTCGAAAAGTCCATTACCACGGCGTTACCAACGGTCTGTCCGGCGAGGCTGGTGCCGCCGCCCCTGGGCAGCACGGGCACATTGTGACGGGCTGCGGTCTCGACTACCGCGATGACATCTTCGTCGGTGCGTGGGAGGACCACGCCTATGGGCTCAATTCGATAGATACTGGCGTCGGTGGAGTAGAGCGAGCGCGTTATGTCGTCGAAACGGACCTCGCCATCCACGAGGCGTCTCAACTCCTCGACAAGTTCCGTGGACTCCGCAGTGGTCGCGCTGCTAGCCATCGTCCTCGTTTTCCGCAGGCTCCGTGCGAGCTCCAGCGGCCTCGCTACGGAACGAGAGTGCGAGCACCGGAGGCGCAATCGCCGTAGTGATGATGGTCATCAATATAGCGACGCCATAGAGATCCTGGCCGATGATGCCCTTGCTGAGGCCGATTCCGGCCATGATCAGGGCCACCTCGCCTCTGGGCAGCATGCCGATTCCGATACGCCAAGCGCCCATTCGATTGAACCCGACGCCCAGGGCGGGCAGACCGCTCCCTGCGACTTTTCCAATGACGGCAGCGACCGTGATCACCAGCCCGAAGGTTACGACGCCGCTGAGGGCACTCACGTCAACCAGCATGCCCATGACCACGAAGAATATGGGCACAAGTGCGGAGTAGACCGCTCGCAATGGCTCGTCCAGCGCGTGGGCCAGGTCGGTTCCCGATAGCGCCAGACCAATTGAGAATGCGCCGATGATCATCGCAAGTCCGAAGCTCTCGGCTAGACCCGAGGCGAGGAATGCGATCGCGAGGGCCAGTGCTACTGCCGCGCCGCTGACCTTGAAGGACATTAGCAGGGCCGAGATACGGCTAGCGAGCAATATGCCGATGCCTGTCAGGGCGAGCCAGAAGCCAAAGACCTTGAGCGCGACGAGGCCGACCTCGCTGGGGACGATCTCGCCGGTGTCGCCGAGGCCGACCACGATGGTGAGTATGAGGATTCCGATGACGTCGTCCAACACCGCTGCACCCAGAATGGTGACCCCTTCAGGGCTGGTCAGTCGCCTGAGGTCGCCGAGCACCCGAACGGTGATTCCGATAGAGGTGGCGGTCATGACGGCGCCGACAAAAAGCGCCCTTACGTCGGTAATGCTGTCAGCAAAACCAAAAGCAACGGTGAGGCCGGCGCCAAGTCCGAAGGGCAGTATCACCCCACCCAGGGCCACCAGACTGGCGGGCTTGGCGTAGCGCAGGAACTGGCGCAGGTCCGTCTCCAGACCAGCCATGAACAGCAGGACTATGGAGCCTAACTGGGCCAGCGCCCAGAGCCCCTCGGAGACGGGAACGGCGGCTTCTTCGCCCCCGATTGCCTCCGGTAGATGCTCAAATAGTGGTCCCAAGGCGGGCACGTCGACTGCGCCAAGGGCGAAGGGTCCGATGAGTATGCCTGCAGCCAGTTCACCAAGAACCGCGGGCATCTTTAGGAAGCGCTCGAAGCCCTCGCCAGCAAGCTTCGCGACCACCAGGATGGCGGCCAGCTGAAAAACCAGTCTAGTTATTGCCTCTTCCATGACTCCATGTTCTTGACGATATTTGATGCAGTACTTGAAGGGTAGCGGGCGGTGGTGAAAAACGCCCTATGCAAGACCTGAAATAATCGATGACTGCGGGTATCATAAAAGGCCAGCCGTTGGCTGGCCTTTTGCCTCGCACGAGGGTCGTCCGAGACTAGGAGGTAAGCTTTACAATCCGGTACTTCAGCTGTCCTCGCGGGGTCTCGACTCGTATTTCCTGTCCAGCGCTTCGCTTCATGAGCGCCTTGCCCACGGGCGATACATCCGAAATTTTGCCATCGAGGGGGCGCGCCTCGGATGCGCTGACGACGGTATACCTGGTCTCGCGTCCGCTTTCCAGGTCTTTCAGGTGGACCTTGGTGCCAACTCGGACCGTCTTGGCCTTTTCGCCGGAGGGCTGCACAACGACCGCGTTTTTCAACGTGTCTTCGATCTGCCTGATACGTGACTCAACAAGGCCCAACTGCTCACGAGCAGCCTCAAGGGGCACGTTTTCCCTGACATCCTTGTCGGCGGCTGCACGACGAATCTCCGCGGCGATGGGTACTCTTTGGCTCTTCAGCCCCTCCAATTCGTCGACGAGCTCCTTGTGCCCTTCGATGGTCAGTTCGACGATATTGGCCTCTGAGGCGCCGGACGACTTAAGGGCTCGGCCCTTGCCCTTGCGGATCCTCAGATGTTGGGCGAGGTTGTGTTCTGTCAGCCCCTTCTTCTTGGCGAAGGAGAGGAATTTGCGCACACCCTGGAGCCGTTCAACAGCTTGAGCGCCGCCGGTGGAACCGACTGACTTCTCACCGTATTCGCCAATCTCCGAGGGTCTTATCTCTACGATTTGTCTCTCGGCACCGCACCACTGGACGAACTTCATCAGGTGCTGTTGGGCTTTAGACTGGCTGTCCTTGCTGCGAAGGCTAGCAACATAGACACTGACGGCTTCCATCAGGCTGACTGAAGGATTGCTCTCCAAGTTTGGGACCCCTTCCACGTGCTGAGTACGTGTCGGCACAATACATGTTAGTTAACGGACCGAACAGTGTCAACGCGGCTGGCAAGGTATTCACCGGCCACCGCTATGCAGATCCTTCGGTTTTCGCATCTGGTTCAAAAAAGCCCGCATCGACATCCGTCTGCAGAGCGGTTGTGATCATCTCCGGGTGCTCCAATATGACACTGTGGCTACTGTTCTCCACCCACATGATCTTGCAAGTACGAATGAGTTTGGAGGCCTCGGAGACCCGCTCCTTTTTCTGGGAGTTGTACTGGCTTCTGGCGGCGTCTCTCGTATCGCGAGCCGGCATGATTACGACCGGATTCTGAATCTCGCTCAAGACGGCCATAACGGCCATAAGGTCGTGGTCCATTCACGAAGACGTCGGATTGAATCGGCTTGGAGGTCAGTTTCGGCATCACATCGATCCTATTTCATCTCGCCCCAGTTATCGCCTATTTTTAGCTCGACGTCGAGGGGCACCACCAGGTCCATCGCCGCCGGCATCAGCTCGAGAACAAGAGCCTTCATGGCGTCCAGTTCACCGAGTGAAACCTCGAAGATGAGCTCGTCGTGGACCTGGATAATCATCAGCGACTCAAGACCACGATCATCTATCTCGCGCTGAATACGTATCATGGCCAGCTTGATGATGTCGGCGGCGGTGCCCTGGATGGGCATGTTCACCGCCATACGTTCACCAGCTGCTCTAACGTGCACACTTCCCGATCGAATTTCCGGTATGTAACGTCGCCGGCCTACGAGGGTCTCAACGTAGCCGATCTGGGCCACCCTGTCTTTGATCTCGGCGATGTACTGCTGGATGCCCGGATACTGCCCGAAATAGGACTCGGTGAACGCCTTGCCCTCCTGGGCACTCAGGCCAGTCTGCCTGCTGATCCCGAAGGGGCTGAGACCGTAGACAACGCCAAAGTTCATGATCTTGGCTATCCGACGCATGTCCTCAGTCACGTCTTCTATCTGCACGCCGTAGGCCGTGGACGCGGTTGCCGAGTGGATATCAAGACCGCTCCGGAAGGCTTCGACCAGCCCGCGGTCTTTTGAGAGATGGGCCAGGATGCGTAGCTCGATCTGTGAATAGTCCGCCGCCAACAGCGTCCATTCAGGGGCTCGCTGAGCGACGAAGGCCTTGCGGACCTGGCGCCCCAGCTCTGTTCTGACAGGAATGTTCTGCACGTTGGGATCATTGCTGGACACGCGGCCCGTGGCGGAACCCGTCTGCTGGTAGCTGGTGTGGATGCGACCAGTGGCCGGGTTCACCTGACCAGGAAGGGAGTCGACGTAGGTAGATTTGATCTTGGTAAGCTGGCGATACTCC
>Ga0114999_10006459_pt1 | contig 13489 bp, 10 predicted proteins | sample ArcticOcean_MG_C_3_FD_89820 | JGI IMG/M metagenome (GOLD analysis project Ga0114999, IMG submission 89820) | Marine microbial communities from western Arctic Ocean - ArcticOcean_MG_CB8_126 | ecosystem: Environmental > Aquatic > Marine > Oceanic | place: Arctic Ocean: Canada Basin | collected...
AAAGTAATCAACCAGATGATCCACTTGCTCATCCGGCAAATCCATAAATCGGGAATAGAAGAAAAGCATGTCCGCGTCCTTCAACGCTTCTGTTCCCGGCATATCCGTGCCTCCGCCTTTAATTGCTCCATTTTCATCCAGCCCAAAAATAACGGTACACTTAAAACCATGGCGCTTTGCCAGGATCTTGGCGAGGGCCGGGCAGGTTTCCTCCGACCGGTATTCGTGATCGTTCGCGATAAAAACGATATGCTTACCCTTCCCGATTCCCTTACTGCCTTGGTAGACCAGGGGTTTCGAAACGAGCGGTAAAGCCAATCCCATCAGGATTGTTACGATTATCCACATTCTCATTCTTTTCATAGCTTGTATACAGGCTGATTTCGAATCCGGAAGCGACCGGTCAAGTGAGCACAGGTCAAACAATCCGAGAACAATCAAACTGGAACGAGAGGCCAGGGATGTAAAGCCGCCAATTCCTTTCGGGAAATTGAGGATATCTGCCAAGTGAGGTGTTCGATTCGTTTAAACTCCTCTTAGGTAAGTCAAGACTGAGCTAAGTTCCATCTATTCAGGGATATTTTCGATCAACTGAAAATCTACTACTATGGGCTTATGATCTGAGGGATAAACTCCGTTCACATTGTAATCCACCTTCTCATAGTGGAGGGCTTTGACATTTCCCTTATACAAAATCCAATCGATCTCCTGCCCGGGCGGGGCACTATCTTTAAGCAAGAGCGGATTGTCCAACTCCCCATTTCCCACAAAGATTCTATGCACGTCGCCTCCAGGCCTTGCGTTGAAATCGCCGATTAAAAAAACGGGTCGATCTTTCGTCCATTCACCAAAGCGATTAAACGCATTGATCCGCTCCATGATGAGTTTGGCGCTGTTCAGTTTCGCTAAGTTATAACCACTCTTCCTTGTGAAAAAATGCGTATTGAAGACGTAGAACTCCTGAGTGTCGCTCCAGTGCCCTCTGTAGTTTTCTGGGTAGCTACTCTCTTCTCCATCAGTTGGCCGATTTATAAATGCCAAACGAGCCCAAGTTACGATTCGAGGATTTACCCCTGGCCCACTGCCGAGTACCTCCGGTGTTTCAGAAAGCTGAAAGGTACCCATCTCACGGAGACGGAACTTGTCTCGCCTAAAAAAGATAGCCATGTGCTCGTCCGCATCTCCGCCTTTGCGACCCTCCCCAACTACGACATAATCGGTCAGCTCGTCCATCAGAAAATCGATCTGTCCTTTCAGGCCTTCCTGGGTTCCAATGATGTCTGGAGCATAGTCCTTAATCATGTCCACTTGCCAGTCGCGCCGTGTTGACCAGAATGGCTCATAACTAGGACTGGCGAACTTAATATTATAGGTCATCACCTTGATCTTTCGCGCAGCAGAGTCTTGATCATTGTCATGCTGCCCGTTCGCGGAAGTCCCTAAAACGACCTGAACAGTTATCAGCAAAATCGTGTTTTAAAAAAAATACTTCATTCTCATATGGGTTAACGAAAAGAATATAGTTTCTCAGGACCTGTCCAATAAATCCTAATTAGGAGGACATCGATTGCGCTGATGTGAACCCCTTTTAAAAATGAAACCGTATATTGACGCCGTAGGACATCGGGATGAAAATTCCTCATATTTATTTCAAACACCCTCCCCGATTTATCTGTATTACTACCATGACTGACCCCTATTCTGATATGAAGGATTCCAATTGGCAGGAGTTGGCAGGCTGCCAAGGATTAAAAGATTGGCAAGTTGCCGATCCGGACGGAGAAGGGACCGCAGATTGGTTTACCTGTGCGGCCGTAAAACTCGCACCCGACAACCCTCTCTTGCTGCAAGCCCATTCAGGTAAAGACGAATCGCTTATCGTCAACGGTTTGACTGGAAAAACGGAGAATATTGTTTCTGTGCCAGAGTATGGCGATATTGAGATACACATCGAATTTCTCGTCGCTAAAAATTCGAACTCGGGAATCTATTTCATGGGACGTTACGAGATCCAGGTTTTGGACAGCTGGGGAAAAGAACAGTTTGGCGATCGTGACTGTGGAGCGATTTATCAACGCTGGGACCCAGACCGTGGCGAAGGCAAGGAAGGCTACGAAGGCCATGCTCCACGCGTTAATGCCAGTCGCAGACCCGGTGAATGGCAGACCTTTGATATAATCTTCCGAGCACCTCGATTTAACAAAGATGGAGAGAAAACGAATTGCGCCACGTTCGAAAGAATCGTTCAAAACGGAATCGTGATTCATGAAAACGTCCAACTCAACGGACCGACACGTGCCGGAATTTCCAATACCGAGAAAGAAACAGGCCCCATCATGTTGCAAGGAGACCACGGGCCTGTAGCTTATCGAAATATCCGTGTTCGTAGACTAATATAATTCCCTAAATCGAGACGAGGGTTTGTAGGAGTAGGTTCTAGGGAGCCTATTCATAGAATAAATCTAGGATAGGTTAAAAATGTACCCGAATTTCGATTTTCGGACCACTCGGGGCTTGCAGGGGCTCCTTTACGCTCAACATATTCGTTCTTCTATGATTTCAGCTCATGATGCTCTCAGAAGATTGAAGGACGGTAATAAACGTTATGCTACCGAAGCTCACAGCTACGAGTCGTTCTCATTCGAGAAACAGAGGATCGACTTGCTTGAGGGGCAATCCCCTTTTGCCGTTATTCTTGGATGTTCGGATTCCCGGGTGCCAGCAGAGCTGGTGTTTGATCAAGGATTGGGAGATCTTTTTGTCGTTCGGGTAGCCGGAAATGTGGCTGCGACGTCTCAGATAGGCAGTGTTGAATTTGCGGTCTCAGAACTTGGAACTCGTTTGGTCGTTGTGATGGGCCACGCTAACTGCGGCGCAGTAATAGCTGCTTTGAATAAAGTTCAAAATCCCGAAGGGAAATTAACACCCTCACTTTTTAGGCTAATTGAGCGAATCCAGCCAGCAGTTGAATCAGTCCTCGCTGAAAATCCGTCTACAGAGATCTCTGCATTAATCCCCGAGATCATCAAAGCCAATGTCCTCTCAAATTTGAAGCGGATGCGTTCTGAGTCAGAAGTAATCAGTAGGTTTGAAGCTGAGGAAGGCTTACTTATTGTTGGAGCAGAGTATTGCCTCCAAACGGGACAAGTAGAGTTCTTTGATCCGAGCGAATCTGAGTAGGAGATTCGAGTTGGGAAAAGAGTAAGTTTGGTTCGTTGAAGAAGCTAACGAAGAAAACCAGAATCCAGTTTATCTTAAAATCATTACTCTTCAGCTAGCGCTTTCGCTACAATCTACTCTCAGTTATATCAAAAATCCGCCGTCGACTGGATGTGCCGTGCCGGTAACAAAAGAAGCACCATCAGAGCATAACCATAGTACTACCGAAGCGACTTCCTCTGGAATTCCGAAACGACCCATGGGGTGCATCTTTGTTAGTACATCGGCAAGTTCCTTATTATGAAGAAAAGCTCGTTCTACCATCGCTGTTTTCACCACTGCTGGACAAACAGCGTTAATCCGTACTCCTTGCTGAGCATACTCGCTAGCCGCAGCTTTGGTTAACCCTATAACTCCATGCTTGCTAGCGTAATAGGACACACCCAATCGTCCCCCTTTCAGTCCTGCTACGGATGACATATTTACAATAGCGCCTCCACCACGTTTAAGCATCTCAGGGATTAAGTATTTCATGGAGAGCCATACTCCTTTGAGGTTTACGTCCATAACCTTGTCCCAAATCTCTTCATCGAGGTCTGTGGTTGGAACAAAGGGTGCTCCTTCAATGCCAGCATTGTTTATGGCGATGTCTAAACCGCCATAAGTAGTGACGCATGCTTCAATCATGGATTTGATGTCATCAGTTTTTGAAACATCCGATTGAACGAAATGAGCATCACCGCCCACGTCCTTAATCATTGCCACTGTTTCGTCACCCTCGGAAACACGTCTCCCGCTTATAACGACTTTGGCACCTTCTTTAGCAAATGCTAATGCGATAGCTTGTCCGATGCCCGCATTACCTCCAGTTATAAGTACTCCCTTAGATTCAAATCGTTTACTCATTGTTTTTTATATATTCGGTTTTGGTCAGGTCTCTGATTAAGTTTTGGAAATACGAATAGGTTAAGATTGATCGTTAATACGACCTTATGGATTTGAGACTCAATTTGGATCCAGGAACAAATTCCATCAGTGCCAAAAGATTGCCGTCGAGGTCGCGAAAGTAGAAGGCACGCCCATCTTGCACTTCTACGATAGTTGTTTCCAGAGGGATCCCCAAGGATTTCAGGCGCTTGAAATCTGCATCGCTGTCGGTCGTTTCCAGTGCTATCAAATTATAGCCGATTTCACTGGGGCGGCGGGTTCGGGTGGGAGCTTCTGTTTTCGGAAACGCACCGATGATTTGAGCGCTACCAACACCATGATTCTGTGCCGCAGTAATCCGCCACTCGACTCTCCCGATCCCGCCATCAGGGCCGCTGCGATCGAAGGTTATCGTCCCTGGCTCGAGGCGATGAATATTCTCGGTGGTCAATGTATCCGAGTCGACGTCCGCTCCCCAGGGAATGCCAATAAACAGAAAAAGTATGCCATCGAGGGACTCCAAGCGCTATGCCACGTAGCTCACAAGGAATTCGATGGACTCTCGATCGTGGTGGAAAACCACGGCAACCACTCAGGTAACGGCAAGTGGGTTGCCGATGTCATGAAAGCTGTCGATCTTGAGAACTGTGGCACGCTTCCCGACTTCCAAAACTTTCAGGATTACGATCCCTACCTCGGTGTTGAAGAAATGATGCCTTGGGCCAAAATTGTTTGCGCCAAATCCAAGGACTTTGATGTCGACGGAAACGAGACCAACGTCGATTTCCGCCGCATGCTAAAGATAGTTAAAGACAGCGGTTTCCGTGGCTACATCGGTATCGAATTTGAAGGCCATGGCATGGATCTGGTCGTCGGTATCAATGCCACCAAACACCTCATTCAGAAAGTGATGGCAGAACTCGGATAGATTCTCGGTCCGCTAGAGCCGCTTAAAACTTCGGCCATTTAACTGGGTCACTGCAAATCCTAAATATTTGCCAAGCGCCGTGTTGCATCCCCAAACCTCGGAACGTTAACACCCATACGATCCATGAGTGATAAGTATAAGCTGCAAGCTCTACGGTTGCTGTTATCCTCAACCATGAAATCGAGGACCTGTCCTGGCTGAAGAGAACCTCCCCCTTTTCCGGCTAGCAGAATGGGCATGTGGTCGGCCTGGTGAAGATCGCCGTCGAAGAAGTTGGAGCAGAACATCATCATCGAGTTGTCGAGCAAGGACTGACCACCTTCATCGATGTCTTTCATGCGTCCGATAAGATAAGCGAATTGCTCGGTGTGAAATTGATTGGTTTTTAAATACATTGCCTCGAGCTCCGGATCGCGTCCGTTATGAGTGAGATCAAGATGGAGACTACCTTTAACATGTTCGAGGAAACCAAAGTTCATCTGCGAAAGGTCGTTATTCAACATGCAGGTAGCGAGCCTGGTTTTATTCATTTGGAAAGCCAAAACGATTAAATCCAGCATGAGCTTCATGTGCTCCGGAATGTTTTGAGGCAAAGCCTCTGGAGGCCGTTTCATATTGGGTTCATTTATAGATGGATGCCAACCTTCCAAGCTGTTTTCCTTCGCTGCATTTTCCAGTCGGGTTTCGATATCGCGAATGGAATCCAGGTAATCGTTTAGCTTCTGTTTATCGGTATAAGCTACCCGAGTTTTTAGAAAATTTGCGTCTGCCAAAACTTCATCGAGTACACTGCGATCCGACTCTCGGTTTCCTCCAGCTCCAACCAATAGGTCGAACACCCGTGCAGGATAAATTTCCTTCATGGTGGGTTTGGTATCGGTACTCCATGAAATATTGGAGCCATAAAGCATGGAAAGGCCGTCTTCGAGTCGCAACTCCGTTGGCTCAATGCCAACTACCAAACTGGGAATAACCGAATCGCGTCCAATCTGTCTAGCAATGACCTGATCCATCGTTTGACCAACCCGAATTTCGTTTTGATCTTCACTAACCCAGCCACCTGAAAGTAGGTTGGGTGTTCGTCCCAGGTGGGCACTCTTATGCTCTGCAGCATTCTGGTTAAACAGGCCACGTATAAAAGTAAAATCTTCCGTAAATGGTTTCATCGGTGCCAAACTGGGACCTATCTCCATTCCATCCTCTGTATGTTTCGCCCACCAATGAGCAGGCTCAACTCCGTTTGAGAAAAACAGGCAGCCAAAACGAATCGGAGCCTGGTTAGTCGCTGCCCCTGCAATCCATTTACCCGATTCGGCGGCAAAAGTCGGAATCGACTCCATCCATGGAAGAGCCAGGGTTAGTCCAGCACCGCGCAAAAAGTTACGTCGCGAAATCCCTCGAGATTTTAATAGATTCGGCATGTCTAAATCGGGCTATCCTGGTTTTCGTCCTCGGTGTTTTTTGCGGATTCAATTCCTTGGCCCCTCTTATGACGAAACTGTTTACTCATAACAATCTGAATGACCAAATTTGAAAATCGTTTATCAGTATCAAGGCTCACAAGCATTTTGTCGATCAACAAGCGATCTGAGAGGATTTCGCCTCTACCCAGTGCATAGCCTAGTAATTTGCGACTAAGATTGCGATAAAATGTGGATTTCTCCTGTTCCAAATAGGAAAAAAAGTCTGCCATTCCGGTAATCTCAGTGCCATCGTTCAGGATACCTGTTGTTTCTATTTTGCCACCGTCGCTATAGGTATCACGCCATTGACCGAGTGGATTAAAGTTCTCCAGAGCAAAACCGAGAGGATCGATTCGAGTATGGCAGTTTATGCACGACACATCACGCCGATGAGCTTCCAGACGTTGGCGAACGGTCAAGCCATCGGCCAATACCTCTTCCGCCGGTATAGACCCAGCATCCGCTGGAGGTGGCGGTGTTGGAGTATCTAAAATCCGACGCAATACCCAATCACCACGTTTGACAGCACTGGTTCGCAACGGAGCGGAGGTTGCGGCCAGGATGGTCCCTTGTTGAAGTAAGCCTCCCCGATTAAATTCGCGTGTCCCATTCACCAGCCGAAGTTCCTTGGGAGACTTCGAATCCGATTCAAAAGGAATATTATAATGCTTCGCTAGCTCAACGTTCAGAAACGTGTAGTCAGCAAACAGGATGTCATCCACCGGCCGGTCGTTACTAACAATATGCTCGAAAAAGCTGATCGACTCATCATATAAATCTGCTTTCAGGGCGTCTGTGAATTCGGCAAAACGTTCGCTGTCGATACCATTGAAATCGTCAAAGCGGTAAAAACCAAACCATTGACCAAAAAACTCTGTGGCAAAGCGTCTCGCTTTCGTGTCCGACAACATTCGGCGAGCTTGTTGTGCCAGGTTTTCAGGTACGCGTAATTCGCCTGCTTCTGCTATCTGCATAAGTTCTGCGTCTGGAGGAGAAGACCACAAAAAGTAACTTAACCGACTGGCTAACTCGTAATCGGAAAGCTCAACAATTGGTTTTGTTTTTTTCGGCTGCTCAATACGGTACAAGAATTCTGGAGCCACCAGAATGCGCGTGATCAGCAAGCGAATCGCTTTGTCGTGTCCAAGGCCTTTCTCCTTTTGCATCTTTTGGTAAAAGGAATCAAGTTGCTTGCGGTCCTTCCGTTTCAGTGGCCTCCGCCAAGCTTTTTCGGCAAAGCTTAGGGCATCCTTTAGGTGGCCAGCTTCGGCCGACTTTAATAAGGCTCTTTTTTTATTATAATCCAAAACAATACCCTGCACATAACCGTAAGCTTCATCGGGTAATGTTTTGATCCAATCCTTTTCGACTTCCGTTGCCGTTTCGACTGGGCTTTGCAGATTATACTTTGAGTCCGTAAATCGAAATACGGTGTCGTGAAAATCGAAGGAGGTCAGTAGGTCTGTCCAAGCATACTCCAACTGCTGAGCCTGATCACGATCCAATATTTTTTCTGTCAGGAAATTGTCGTAACGATGATACTTTACCGCTGTGTGGTAATAATTTCGTTCCGGTTTATTGTAAGCGTTGTCAAACGGCAGAGGAATCCGATCGCGATCCGATGGTGTGGCTTCACGGTGCGATACTTGGGGAAGGCTTTGAGCAAATTCAAACAGTCCCGTCTTCCAGGTCTCCAACTGTGGGCTTTCGGGATCCGCCAAAAGAACGGATGCATTGCCGGTGGCGGCTATGTTATCTCCCCTGCCATCCCCATCAGTCATTTCGATACGAACGAGAGCGTCATCACCGTGCTCAGTATCCAAAACGACTTCCACTAAAAACTGTACTCCTGCTATGTTCGGCAAGTTAGCAAACTGCACCTTGTAATTGGAAACCCCGTAGGTAACAAAGTCATTTTCGTCGATCCCTTCACCATCAAATCCAGTTCCAACTTTAAGCAATGCCATCGTCTCAGAAGAGGCGAGTTCTCTTAAAGGATGCGAGCTTAGTGTTTGATCTTTCGCTCGCATCCGAAACCGAGGATTCTTCCAGAGCACTACCGGATTGTAGCTGTCTTTTCCAGAAGCAGTCTTCACAAAAATCTCAAACTCGCTAAACTCCTCATCTGGACGCCTATTTATGGGCACCGCAAAACTTTGCGTCTTCTGTGCTTGAAATGGATCGTCCGTTAGAACCGCGTATTCCTCGTCATCCTGAGTGCTTGAAGCTAGAGACTTTTGCCAGTTGAGTAGTTGGTCATATATTCCAGAGCACGCTTCACGCACATTAAATTCCTGGGAAGGCTCATCTAATGACGGTGGAGGAAGGCTCTTCCAAAGCTCAACAATTTCGGTTGTGGGAAAGCCTGGTGACTTGCTGCTTAAAACAGACCAGATGTGTTTTGCGAATTTGGGAGAAATTTCTTCCTGCCCGGCGAGCTCTTCTAGGGAGATGTTTCCTAGCCCTAAGGTCTTGCGGTAGTAGTAGCGCCAGGATGTGAAAAAAGCTTTGGGGTATTGATCCAGTCCGAAGGCTTCAGCGCCTTCGCCCGCACCGGACCTGAATCCGTGTTCTTTGTAAATTTGATCGATGCGATTGATTGCCGACAACTCCTGACCAGTCTGTCCAACGTCCTCATAAAATGCCAAAGGCCCAGCACCGATTAGGGCATGAGAAGCAACTGTTTTGGCGGCCGCTAAATACCGTTCCAAGGTCGCGTCCTGCATGAACTGTACGTCACCCACATTGGAAAAGCCTTCACCTCCCACAGCTTCACTCATAAATGATTTCTCCAAGTCAAGATCGAGCCCGGTCAGATCTTTTATTGTATAAGCGTACTCAGAACTCGTAAGTTGCCTGAGAGTAACCTCACCCGGATCACCTGCATTTTCCTGAATGGTATAATCAAGAACATCGGTGATAGCTAAAATCACAGACTGGCGCTCATGGTCGGTGGGTTGAGTCTCGTCCTCGGGTGGCATATCCTCAAACTCGAGTATCTCCACCACCAGTTCCCAGGTCTTGAAACTTTTATCGATAGAGGCCTCAGCAACCAGCTTCTCTAAATTGATGTCGCCCTTTGTTTTTTTCGCCCCATGACAATCGAAACAGTATTGTTTGATAACCGGGAGCGACGATCCCAGAGTCGGTTCCGCACTCAATTCACTCAAAGCAAGAGTGAACACCGCAATCGCAGCAGCCAGGATAAATTTCCCTATTTCAAGTGAGTTACGCATCAATTAATATCAGGTTCCAGGACGCCTCCTGGTGCAGAGAGAAAATCGAAATCCATCCCTTCGTTGGCTTGGTTTATATGCTGGGAAAAAATGACCCCATAGCCTCGCTGGTAAACCGGTTTTGGTGGAGTCCAGTTTGCACGCCGACGTTCCAATTCTTTTTCGTCCAAATCAACATTCAACGAACGGTTGGCAAAATCGAACTTGATCGTGTCACCTGTTTGAACGAGGGACAAGGGTCCCCCGATAGCTGACTCTGGTGCCACATGAAGAATAATAGTGCCATCGCGTGTTCCGCTCATGCGCGCATCAGAAATACGTAGAATGTCACGAACGCCTTTTTTCAAAAGTTTTTTTGGTACCTGCAGATCCCCCCATTCGGCCATACCGGGCCCGCCAACGGGACCGCCGTTTTTGAGCACTAGAATCGAGTTCTCATCTACCTCCAGGTCTTCATCGTCGATGCGGGTAGAAAAATCGGCGTGATCTTCAAACACGACTGCCGGGCCAGTGTGCTGCAAAAGTTCCGGTGAACCTGCATTGGGCTTTATGACTGCTCCATTTGGACAAATATTTCCATACAATACAGCCATCGTCGGACGATCATTCAAAGGCCTGTCGCGTGGCAAAATAACGTCATCGTTGTATACGGTTGCGCCTTCAATACTTTCGCCCAGGGTCCGACCGGAAATGGTGATGGCATTGAGACAAAGCTTATCCCCGAGGCGACCAAGAAGCGCGTTGAGTCCACCGGCATAATGGAAATCCTCCATCAGGTATTTACCCGAAGGCATGAGGTTGGTTAAAACGGGGACGTCGCGGGCGATCTGATCCATCTGATCAAGCGTAACTTCAACACCCATTCGTTTGGCCATCGCTATTAGATGGATGGTCGCATTGGTTGATCCACCTAGCGCCGCGTAGCATACTATGGCATTATGGAAAGCGTCGGCTGTAGCGACCTGAGATGGCTTTAGATCTTCCCACACCATTTCAACAACTCGCTCGCCCGCATCCGTCGCCATGCGTGGATGCGCTGAATCGACTGCTGGAATACTCGAAGCTCCAGGGATGGTAAACCCAAGTGCTTCAGTAATAGATGTCATCGTGGATGCCGTTCCCATGGTGCAGCAAGTACCGTTTGACCGGGTCATGCCGGTTTCAAGTTCACGCCAATCTTCCTCAGTAATATTCCCTGCTCGTAGCTCATCCCAGTATTTTTTCGTCTCTGTTCCAACACCGACTGTTTTACCACGCCATTTTCCATTTAGCATGGGCCCAGCGGGAACAAAGATGGAAGGAATATCCATGGTAAAGGCACCCATGAGAAGACCCGGCGTGGTCTTGTCGCACCCACCCATAAGTATGGCGCCATCGATGGGATGACTTCGAAGTACTTCCTCCGTTTCCATCGCGAGCATGTTGCGATAAAACATTGTTGTCGGTTTGACCATTACTTCGCCGAGAGACATCACCGATAACTCAACAGGAAAACCGCCTGCCTTCCAGACTCCGCGTCTCACTTCATTAGCCCGCTCACGCATGTGGTAATGACAGGTGCTCATCTCACTCCAGGTGTTCAGAATCCCGATAATGGGACGACCTTCGAAATCCTGCCGACGAAATCCCATTTGCTGGAATCGCTGCCGATGCGCAAATCCTCGAATCGTTTTAGAACCGAACCATTGATAGCTACGGAGTGTTTCCGGATTCTTATTATTTTGACCCATAGAATTCAAATTTCTGTTACCTTGAATCCTTTTTTCAATAAATGCGATATCGAATCTTGGTAGCCACTGGTGACTTGGTATATACGTAACATCGGACCGCTCAGGCTACGCTGAAAGCTTTGACCCGACACTGTCGGCAATCGTTCCCTACCCTCTATTTCTGAATTTGAGGTAGGGCAGTTTTGCCAACACCGACGAAATTACTGACCCCTATAGTAATTACACCATTCCTAATTTGGACTATCCACAAAAACTAGCGCGATGTAACGGGGCCAGAATTGTCCGCATTAAGCAGGAAGGATTGCAGACCAGCAAGATCGTCGGTGTTAAGTAAATCAACTCCGGCATCGCGTATGACGCCCCAGTCGACTGAATGGTCGGGGATCTTCCAAAAACGAAGTTTTACTCCACAAGTTCTGGCTAAGGCCACCAGTTGGTTTAGCTTGGCACCTTCGCTTTCACTCAGAGGCCCTTCGCCACTCCACTCGAAATGATTACCCCACCTTTCACTGACCCAAGGAATCAGATGGACGTTCAGGGAACCTTCAAGATCCACCAATCTTCCATCGATGCCGGCGAGGCGTGTGGCCTCAAAAGGTAACGTATTGAATGGCCGGTTTCCGGAAATGACTATTGTTACCGGACCTCTCACCGTCTGGTCTGGCGAGAATTGGGTTAAAATCGAACGATAGTTTTCCAAGACTACCTTGAGCGCAGCATAGGCGGATTCAGCTTCCGACTTAAAATCGATCATCAAATAAAAAGGCAGCTGTTGATCTTTATGAACCCAACCCTGATTGGCATTCACTCGCTTCAGTAACGGGTCAAGGTAGAGTCCTTGAAGTGTCCTATTCGCTTTTACATCTTCCAGGTTATGCGCGACCAATAGCTTCCCATCTACTAGAAACACATCCGCTTCCACACTTTGAAAACCATGTGCTAATGCATCGAGCAATGGACGCTTGTGCTCATAATCGTTATGGGCATGCGCGCCCTGTAATCCTTTAACTGGTTCCTCCGCCTTAGCTGAACATCCAACAAGCACAATTCCGATAGCGAGCGACACCACGACAACAAATCGACCTATCACTTTAGGATTACCCATCAGCCGTTTTTTAGAGCCTTATCGATTATTGGTTTTAGGACACGCTCCATTACGGCGAATCCAGCTTCATTAGGATGGACCATGTCTTCAGCCGTGGTGTGTTCTGGTACTTTTAGGCCTCCGTTGCCATCATCCATTGCGGCGTAGTAATCTACGTATGCGATATCATTGGCCATTGCGTATGCCTTGATCAAGGCGTTGAGTTTGGGAATATTTGTTAAAGGATTCTTGTTCGCTCTCCAGGCGAAATCTTTTGCAGGGAGCACCGAACAAAGGACAGGAATAATCCCATTCTGTTTGGCCAGCTCAGCCATACTTTTGATGTTGCCGGCAACCGCTTCCAAAGTAGCAGGACCTGAGTTCTGGGCGATATCGTTGGTGCCTGCCAGGATCACCACCACTCGTGGGTTTAAGTCGATTACGTCTGCTCGGAAACGTAAGAGCATTTGGTGGGTCACTTGCCCGCTAATGCCCCGACCAATGAAATGATTGTCAGAGAAAAACGTGGGACGTTTTTTTGCCCATCCAGCTGTTATCGAATCGCCCATAAAGACCACCCTACTCTCTCCGCTTTGGACCGAAGGAAGTGCTGCGTTAGCTTCTTCGTATCGGTCTCCTTTGGCGTAGTCGATGACATTGACTCGATTCTGAGCCTGAAGCGTGGCCGGAAGAACGATGAGTAGTATTAAAAGAAAACGGGGTTTCATAAGCGTAAATAAATTCAAGTGATGTTTGGATCGTATAGCCTAAGCTGTGGCTCCAGAGGATCAAGTAGAAATAAGAACTCTATACAGGCGAATCCTGAAAGCGTTAAAGGGAAGTCAAATTGGCAAATTTTTATCCTCTTGTTTTACGACAGGTTCAATGAACAACCCCGCCCCAAGGGGCGAGGTATCAGAAGAGTGCGAGTTGTCTATCATCATGTAGTTTTGTGTATTCTT
>Ga0114999_10006463_pt1 | contig 13486 bp, 10 predicted proteins | sample ArcticOcean_MG_C_3_FD_89820 | JGI IMG/M metagenome (GOLD analysis project Ga0114999, IMG submission 89820) | Marine microbial communities from western Arctic Ocean - ArcticOcean_MG_CB8_126 | ecosystem: Environmental > Aquatic > Marine > Oceanic | place: Arctic Ocean: Canada Basin | collected...
CATCCGCGATCGTCCAACTGGGTAGGTCAGCGCTGTCGGAATCCACTTGCAGGGTCACGCCACGAATCACAGGCGTCACCGATGGATCCGTCGTGCTCAACAGTAGACGCCACTGACCAAAACGTGAGCCGTCTCTCTCAGCGTCTTGGTGCGGTTTCCACGCACTCCACGTAGCGGGGCCATAGGCGGGCGTCGTTCCCTGCCGCCACTCGATGGCGCAAGAGGTATGTGTCGGTAAATCTGCGTCGACGGCAAGTTCGATTCCCGACACACTACCTGCAGCAGCGATCGATTGCTGCGCGGCAATCGCCAGCAGATCAATGGGCGAAGAGATGACCTCACCTTCCTCCGCATGCTGATCGAGCCACAACCTGATGACATATTCCCCGTCACCACGATCATTCTCACCGATCTCGTCACTGCGCCAGGTTTGGCCTGCATCATCACTGACAGCACTGCGATCTGGCAAAAAACCATTCTCCATCAGCAGACGCCACTCGCCATCTTCGGTGGCTCGGAAGACCACCTCGTTCTCGCCTTCGCGCAAATGCTCAACCGGCAAAGGGATGCGTTTCCATGCTCCCGACCAGTATTCAGGCTGGGACATGGAGATCTCAACGGCATACCCATTCAGATCGATGCGCAGTGTAGATGCATCGGCGGGACCGCCGATGTAGGGGCATAGGTGGGCACTTTCGAGGGCCGAACCGATGCGGTTAATCACCAGCGTCTTGCGCGCCCAACGTGTGGACGTCACCAATTCACGATTTCGCGTATTCGTGCGCCCCATCTCGTCGCGCAGGGTCACTCCCCGTCGTAAACGCAGACAATCACCCTCTCGCTCGACGCCGCGCCGCGTCGCTTCTGCATCGAAATGCTGTGCCATGTTCCATTTGCGTTCACCGTGATGTGACATAACTGAACTTGCTCCTTGGAAGTTTGACTAGGGTTGGTGATATGCTGGCGCGTCAGCGTACCAATCGCCGGAAGGAATCTTCCTGCACCTGACGCTCGATCCGAGCGGCAAGATCACCACGCTGCAGCCCCTCTGCCAGCAGAGCAAAGGTTTCTGTCACAACCTTCTCCGTATGGTCGAGGGCTGTGACATCTTCATGACCACAGTTGAAGAAAAAACCCGTCGACAGAATCAGTCCACGGCGTGCATTCTCCTGCACGAAGACCGTCGATACGAGACGTGCCTGCTCTTCGTCTTCACACTCGAAACGAATCCCGGGATGCGCATCGACGCCCACACAACTGGCTGCCAGCCCACTGCTGGCCGCCGCCCGATCAATACGGGCCCGAAAGTCAGACCCCAATCTCTCGAACACAGCCGGTGCGTCACGCCGTTCAAGTTCTGTGATCGTCGCAATCGCCGCAGCAATGCCGACGTTGTCATCCCAATAGGCGCTGGAGATGAACATCTGTTCGGATGAGGCCATGATGTCGCCTCGCCCCACGACAGCAGCCATGGGGTATCCATTCGAAATCGCCTTGGCAAAGACGGACAGATCGGGCGTCACGCCCGTGACCTCCTGCACGCCTCCAAGACTGATGCGCCAACCGCATGAAACCTCGTCAAAGATCAGCACGACGCCGTGGCGATCGGCCAATTCGCGCACACCTTCCAGATAGCCCGGTGGCGGCATCTCGGTACGCATGGGCTCCATGATGATACACGCGACTTCACCATCGCTGGCCTTGAGCTGATCCTCCAGCTTGTTGAGATCACCATACTCGAAAGGCTCAATCGTGCCCTCCAATGCGGCAGGCACTCCGATCGGCTCGATGCCATTGAACAAGTGACCTTGCAAACCTTCACTGCCCAGATTGGCCGCCAGATACCAGTCATGCCAGCCGTGATAGCCGCAGAACAGCACCTTATCCCGACCCGTGAAACCACGAGCAATCCGCACCGCCATCGTACATGCTTCCCCGCCTCCCTTGCAGTAGCGGACCATCTCTGCCGAGGGGATCAAGCGTACGAGGGTCTCAGCCAGAGCCAGGGAGTTCTCGTGCACGATACTGTAGACAGACCCTTTGTCGATTTGCTCCTTCACGGCCGCGTCGACAACATCATCCGCATAGCCGAGAACGATGGGGCCCACGGCACTCATCCAGTCGACATATTCATTGCCATCCACGTCCCAGATGCGGCATCCCTTGGCCCGCTCCGCATAGATGGGACTCACACCGAGGGCTCCACGCGTCGGTCGCCGACTGATCAACTGCGTCGTGCCGGGGATCAGTTGCCGCGCCCGTTCGTAGATCTCGAGGGATCGGGCGACAGAGTGTGCTGCAGTGGGTGTGCTGGTCATCAATTGCCTCGTCGAAACAAAGTCAGGGGGTCCTCATGTGTCGCTTCTTGCGGCCGGGTAGCGACCGTCTTCATCCAGGGGATATAGCTGCCGACCCGTGTTCGAATAGACTAGATTCCATTCGCTGTGCACACAAGGCTCAGATACCATGTGTACTGCACCGGCCCACGACTCGAAACCGGCGCGAAAGTGAGCTGCAGACTTCACGGCAATCGTCGACATCTTATGTGGGGCGAGCTTGAGAGTGCGAGCAAAGGCCGTGCAAAAAGGTTGTTCACGTTGCGAAACGAGCACAACGTGCACACCGTCTTGTTCGATGTGGGCTGAGGCCCCCATCCAGCCTTCCAAGCCCTCGTACATGGGGCCGTCGTAGCGGAACTTCCCCTCACACGACACAGCGACCACCTGTGCTTTCATCAACACAGGTTCGCCCTGCATAGGCGAAGACTTGGCGCCGACGGAAAGTTCAATCTGCGCACCCTCGCCGGCTTCCAGGCATTGGGCGACGGCCTCGGGGTCAACGATGTAGAGAACGCAGGCGTCTTTCAATCCTCGCTCAAGGAATTCTCTCAGCACGCCTGTGCTGTCACCGGGCAATTCGATGTGACCGTGTGCCCCAGCTGCTCAGGTCACATGAAGGTGATCGCTGTGCTCAAGCCACACAAGATCACCGTGGCGAGCCCGCATCAGCCCGCCCCAAAGAAGATCCGTCCCACGCCGGCCCACCGGCGAACCAAACCCATCACATGCTGCTTGCCAGGCATACACCACACTCACGACAATGACCGCTTATAAGGTCTATCCGCGGCACGTGTTGATTTGCTTGTGCGCCGACCCGTCGAGTGGGGAGAATTGCGCTTGCGTGCGACCCATCTCTTCGACGATCACTACGAGGAGATCCTCGGCGTCCCCCTGCCGGGGCGTTGGTTGGGCGCCGAAGCGAGCCTCAACCTGTAGCCATTCCTGTCCGGCCCGAATCACGAACTTCGCCATCCGGCGCGGTGCCCAGGCCAGAGGACCTGGTGGGGCTTTGACTTGGTGGGGCCTACACTGGAGGAGAGCCGCGTCAAGGACTCGAGATATCACAGTCTGCGTGAACAGATCGGAGGCCTGCTGACCGAATCTCGTCAGTTTACCCGACCGGCTTGAGCCGCACGACGTTATTGGCCCACTGGCCGACGACGCCATCACCCAGGATCGCCTGCAGCGCCTTCCGGAAGGCGGAGGTCGAAACCCCTTTTAGATCGAGCGCCGCAATCAAGGCGTCGAGACTGGGCGTGCGCCGCATAGTTAGTCGAGCCGCCCCCCCCAACCATCAATGACGACTCGTGACGTAGAATGTCATCAGGCGGCCATCAGGCAGGGCATTGATCTGCACCGTCTGACCTGGCTCAACCAGGATTCCGTCCAGAGTAACGCTTGACGTGCCGCCCGTCAGTTCGAACGTCAGGGGCTCGTCGTACATGTCGTCGGACAGACCGTCATCAAGTCGAACGATGAGGGTATCCATCGAAGCACCTGTCGGCTCGCGGATCACCTCCCATGTCAGCGCGTTTCGTTCCATCACATAGCACGCCGCTGCGTCCATGTTCGCGCTCCAGAAATCCCGCTCGAGGATGGCGTCCAGATCTTGCCTGAAGTCTTTGATCGGATAGAAGCTCCACGACCCGGGAATACCAATTGCGTGATACGTCATGATGACCCACCCACCATCCTGGATGGTCCGATCCAGCACGGGTACGAGCTTCTCATGTGTATCGAGATAGCGGTACGACGCATTACCCATCACGACGGATGGCAGGAAATACCAGTTTTTCGGCGCGGTTTCTTCACCCGCCAGCAGGATGGCTTCCTTCCAAGTGTAACTGTCGCCCCGGGCGCAGATGAACCCCGCGTCTCGACAGGCATTTTGAGTTGACTGCTCGCGACCCGCACTTCCAGGATAAGCATAGGCGCGAGGCCGTAGACCCCATTGGGTCATCAATTCGAAGTTCATCCGAAACGACTCAAAGGCGTGCGCGTATGTCATCGTGTCGTGTAGGGCGTGCGTATGACCGTGACCGAAGAAGCCAATGCCGCGGGACATCAACTGCGTGCGATAGACCGAAAGAAGGGGCGTCCACTTCGGTTCTTCGAAGATCGACGAGACGAGTTCGAGGTCCAAGCGCAGCTTGCGTTCGATTACGGCATCCGTGGCCAGGCTGTGATTGGCGTGGGTACCCCAGGGAGCATCATAGGTGATGGATACGGCTGCGGTGGCGCCACCTCGCCACTTGCATGCTGAGAAAGTGAACGCTGTGTCCGTCTGGCCGTCGAGCACGGCAATACCTGCGGCGATGGGATGGATCATCCGATCCTCTGTTGGAGGGTCTGTCACCCGTCCGCACCCAAATATGAGGACGGCTGAGATGCCCCATCGCCATATGATCCAAAGCAAGACCTGCTGATACCGACGCCAACCCGCCTCAAACCTTGTATTGTATTTCATATTGACTCTGAGAGGATCCATGGGGTCGCACATTGACCAGTCTCGGCGACTTAGCCCCTCGGCCGGAGGTCGTAACCTTCGCCGCGGGCGCTGCGTTTCTGGGTCGCGGATGTGGGTGAAGGAGGGGGGCATCACTCTCTGTCTCGCCGAATCGAAAAGATAACGATCCACGCCGACGTCTGTTCGATCTCGGCTAAGATCCAATCGCCATGAGAAAGCGCCGAGATTATGCGGAAGTTCTCGATCCAGTTGTCCGGTAGAACCGACACGTTGCCGGACTGCAGCACCAGATCCAGCTGCACCCATCGCGTTCTTACGCGGACCGTCGCAGGACCATCCGCCGGCACCGGGTCGACCATACCCGGCAGAATGGCACCCCCGGTGATCCCTGTCAACGAAAAATGGCAGAACGCGAAGAAGCGAGCGCTCCAGGTTCGCGAATGAGATAGGCTCCTGCTGGCAATTCAACAAGGTGTCCTTGTTGGTCAACTTGAGATCATGAGTAGGGGCCGTCCAACAGCGGCTAGGGGGACTGGTCACGAATTTGAAAAGTTTCCCTCCCGGACACACTACACTTACGTGGTATTTTCGCTCTGACCAGCGTCATCCAACCTCGTGGCCTGCGTCAGACAGTGCCGTTCGAACGCTGTAACCAACGGCAGTCTATACACGTTCCTCATCACGAGTCATCTATGCCTGCTTCGACGCACCGACGATCTGATCGCCGTCACCTCGCGCTGCTGCTTTTCTGCCTGACTCGTCTCGCCGGCTGCAGCGACGAAGGCATCACCTCATCGGGTACGGAGTTCGGAGCGGCGAAAATCACCGTGCAGTTGACCGCGCTTGCCGCACGGTCCGAGGTGCGGATCGAAGCTGCCGTCTCGGCTGCCGACATGGACACTCTCCGGCAGGATCTGACCATGACGTCGCCCCTGCTCGCCTCAGGGGTTATCGAGGGTATCCCCGTCGGCGTCAATCGGAAACTCGAGTTAGCAGTCTACTCCGATGAGGACGTCGTCACGCATTACGGCTTCGTGGCGGGTCTCACCGTAGCAAACGCCGAGACGCTCGCCGTGGAGATCGCCTTGCTGCCGCTGACGGGATCTATCTCCGCCATCGGCAATCTTCTCAAGAGCAATGACCCCGTCCGCTACAGCGTCAGATTCGATGCCATGTGGAGCGCCATGACTCACCCGGATGAGTTCCCGTCGGTGCCGCATTTCTCCGGGTTGGTAGGCGTCGTGCACAATGGGAACATCACCTTCTGGCAGTCCGGTGAGTTGGCGAGTGACGGGATTCGACAGATGGCCGAGGAGGGGAAGAAGGTGCCCCTGCAGGCAGAGTTCGCCGCGGCGCGGGAACACAACAACGCGGGCGCGGGCATCTCTGGGGGAGACGTGAACCCGTCCCCGGGCTCTATCACGGTCGAGTTCGAGGCTACACCCCAGTTTCCGTTGGTGACGTTGGTGACGATGGTCGCCCCGAGTCCCGACTGGTTCGTCGGCACTCAGTCCCTAAGTCTGCAAGATGCGGCTGGAGCCTGGCGCAACGAGATTATCGTTGAGTTGTTAGCCCACGATGCCGGGACTGACGGGGGACCTTCCTACAGCTCCCCCAACAACCGGCTCTCGAATCCCGTCGCGATAGCCCCCCTGAAGGGCGCGCCCTTCAGGGTCAGCAACAGTGTGCCATCTCTGGGGACATTCACATTTCAACGTCAGTAACCCTCCGTGCGTACGGTCCCGCGACACGGGCAAACTTGCTAGATAGCTCTGCCGGACACACGGACCATCGAGGCCGCCTGCGCCGCCGTGACGCCGGTGCCAGAGGACATCGGCCGAATCGCAGCGAGCCGACCGCTGGTGCCGTCCTGCACCCTCCCGACCCAGAAGAATAACGGTAGTACTATCGTCAGTATGTAAGTTCCGGCAACGAAAAATCACTTGCACAGGGACCATCAGACTCACGATAATGACCGCTTATAATTACTACCGCCTCGTTAGCTACGACGCCTTGGAGAGGAGGAACAGCGCCTGGCGTCAGTGGGTGGCGGCTCTGCGCGGTTAGGAATCCTGCCAACCGTCGACTGAAGGCCATCGTCCAAACCTTCTTGTATACGGAAAATCGAGTGACCTCGCATCTCAATGGAGACTCCACATGAGCCACGAAATCGTCAGCGGCTGGCAGGGCCGCTTCTACGAAGACTTTGCCCCCGGCCACGTCTATCGCGGCCGTTTCGGCCACACCGTGACAGAGGCCGACAACGCTCTGTTCACCCAGCTGACCCACAACACCAACCCTCTACACTTCGACGCCGAGTACGCCCGCCGCACCCGTTGGGGCCAGATCTTGGTAAACAGCACGTTCACTCTCGCCCTCGTCGTCGGCATGAGTGTGCCCGACATCAGCGAAAACGCTGTGTCTAACCTCGGTTGGGAAGACGTCAAGCTCACCCACCCGGTCTTTATCGGCGACACGATCTACTGCGAAACCGACGTGCTCGAAAAACGCCCGTCCAAATCACATCCGGAAGCTGGCATCGTCCGAGTTCGTTCCCGCGGCGTCAACCAGGACGGCCACGTAGTCATCACGCTGATCCGCAGTGTCATGGTCTACAAGAAAGACCACGCCCCCTCGAGTCATTTTCCCGAGATCCGATCGTAGGCGCGCATGCAACTGATTCAGTCCTGGCTCTTCGTCCCCGGCCACCGTCAGTCCATGATCGACAAGGCCCACGGCCTCGGCGCCGACGCGCTCATCTTCGATCTTGAAGACGGCGTGCCCCCTGCCGAGAAAGAAACGGCGCGCGCTCAGATCGCCACAACCTTGGACGCAGACTCTACCTCGCTTTTCGTCCGCACCCATCCTGCGAACCACGCCGACCTCACCAACGACCTCGAAGCCATCGTCCGTCCAGGCCTTACGGGTTTGGTCCTGCCCAAAGTCAACGCCGCCGAAGAGATCGTCCACCTATCAGCGGCCCTTGAAGAAAGGGAACGCCAGGCCAATATCCCCGCCGGCCAGATCCGACTCCTGGCACTGATCGAAACCGCCCGTGGCCTGATCCAGGCCCCCGCCATCGCAGCCGCCAATCCTCGCATGGCAGGTCTGCTCTTCGGCGCCGAAGACTTCGCCCTCGATACCCATGCCGACGCCGCTGACGATTTCCTCTACGCTCGCTCAGCCCTGATCGTCGCCACCGCCAGCACAGGAATCCAAGCCGTCGACCGTGCCCACCTCGACCTTCATGATACCCATGCTTTGTCAGCCTCGACGCGCCAGTCCCGCCGACTCGGCTTTACGGGCAGGCTCCTCATCCACCCCGATCAGATCACTCCCGTCCACGACGCCTTCCGTCCTTCTGCAGATGAAGTAGGCTATGCCCAACGTGTTGTGGAAGCTTCCGACCAAGACTGCGGCTCCATCGTCATAGACGGTCGTATGGTCGACCTCCCTGTAGTAGAGCGCGCCCGAGAGACGCTCTACCTCTACAACCGCAGGAACACCGAAACGCCTTGAGGAGATGACAACATGGCCCGTCCCCTTCTAGAAGGCGTCCGTATTCTCGCCATTGAGCAATTCGGCGCAGGACCGTGGGCGACCATGGCCCTTGCCGACTTGGGTGCAGAAATCATCAAGGTCGAAAACCCCCTCACCGGCGGCGATGTGGCCCGTTACGTCACCCCCTACACCGTCGACCAGGACAGCGTCTATTTCCAGAGCTTTAACCGCAACAAAAAGAGCATCACCCTCAACCTGCAGCACCCCCGTGCAACAGAAATCCTTCACCCCCTCGCTGCGGCATCCGACGCCGTCTTCAACAATCTTCGTGGTGACCTGCCGCAGAAACTCGGCCTCGACTACGCAGCGCTGAAGCACCTCAAGACCGCTCTCGTCTGCTGTTCCCTGTCCGCCTTTGGTCGCCATACCCAACGCGCCGCTGAACCTGGCTATGATTATCTGATGCAGGGTTATGCCGGATGGATGAGCATCACGGGTGAACCGGGTGGCTCACCACAGAAATCAGGTCTCTCCCTCGTCGACCTGAATGGTGGCATCTGCGCCGCCCTGGGGATGGTGAGCGCCATCCTGCGGGCTCGTGAGATCGGCGTCGGCTGTGATGTCGACGTCAATCTCTTTGACACAGCCCTTTCCCAACTCGGCTATGTCGGCGCCTGGCACCTGACCAAGGGGGATCAGCCGACACGTACCCCCGACTCCTCCCACCCTTCGCAGATCCCCTCCCAGGTTCTGCCCACCCAGGACGGTTGGTTGGTCGTCATGTGCGCCAAGGAGAAATTCTACCGGAACTTGGTGCGGATTATCGGAGCACCCGAACTGGCAGAAGATCCCCGCTTCGACAGCTTTGAGAATCGACTCGCCCATCGCGACGAACTCGTTCTCAGACTCAAGGCCCGCACCCAAGAGAAACCCACATCCGAGTGGCTGAAGCTGCTCAAAGGAGAAGTGCCCTGCGCCCCCGTCAATTCGGTCGAAGAAGCCTTCGCCGACCCGCAGGTCATCGAAGACCAGATGGTCCTCGACTTGCCTCACCCGGAATTCGGCACGGTCAGAACCGTCGCCGGACCGATCAAGATCAGCGATTCAGATATCGAACACCGCCGCGGCCCCAAACTCGGCGAACACACCAACGAGGTCCTGCAGACACTGCTCGGATTGACCCCCGAAGCCATTGCGGACCTTCGCGAAGACGGGACCCTGTGAATGAAGTAGTGCCGGCGAATCTGCGAGGTACCTATCAACCCGGGTGCTTCAACAGATCCCATCGCGGACATCATGCGCTGCCCTCCTCAATCCATGATCGACACATAGGGCTGGCACTTCGCACGGCGACCGGTTTGTAGAGCTGGTGATCATCTTCTGTAAGGGGTGCGCGCCAACGTCCGTTGGTTCCTTTGTTGTAAGTCTTGTGATTTTGGTATTCGCTGCGGCCGAGGGACGCGGCGCAATCAGTGGCAGCGCCGCGACGACGGCTTGAGCAAAGCGACGCGTCCTCTTCTGCTACCCAAGGACATCCTCGGCGATGGGCACTATGGGATCCCGCAGGCGTTCACCTCCGTATTGCAGTCGACTGACCGATCTCCTGATCACTCAGCCCACCGACATCGTGCAGCAGAATCGCTTCTCGGATCGTGATCGGCTGAGCCAGCCACTGGCGACGTCGAAAGTGATTCCCGCCAACCAGGCACGAAAACGCGACTTATCTCTCAGAATCGCCAGATTCGTATACGCCTCGCCACTCAGGACTCTTTCGACCAGCTCAGCATCACGGGTTTGGTCGGCACCGGATACGATCTTGCTTCCTGCGCATTTATTGCCGACACAGAGCGATGGCTCGCACAGTAGTGAGCCGAGACACCGGATCTGTCCGGAACTATTTTTTCAGCTGTCTACCCCAGGGCTCATCCCGCCACGCTGGATCGGCCGTTTCAGCAGCCTTCAGCAGTTCCTTCGGCGCATACGTGACGCCATGTCGGATCGTTTTCGTGACCTCGGGCCGATCGGGGATGCTTGCTGTCGGATCTCCCTTCACGACAACAACGTCTGCTACCGCTCCCCGCCGCAGGTGACCCAGCTCAGGGCGCTCAAGAAAGTCTGCCGCAGCCGAGGTGGCCGACCGCAGGGCATCGATCGGTTTCTGCCCAGCTGCGACCAACAGCTGCAGCTCTCGCCAGAGACTTTGCCCGGGCAGGATGCCGCCACAGGGCGTATCACTTCCGGCCAGCGTCGGCACGCTGCGGTCGAGCAGCAGTCCTTGAAAACGCAGTGCTGCCTCCCAGGCACGCTGCCATGTCGCCCCCAGTTCGGCGTCTGGCTTTGCCGCCGCCCAGGTAAACAGATCCGCAGGCATGTAGAGTTGCTCTTCCGGATACGGCCCAACCGCCGAGCGGATGCGCCATTGACTGTCCCAGTAGGCCAGCGTGGGCGTCGACACGAGATCCATGGAGGCGATCGTGTCGGCCACCTCCTGCTGTCGATCCCAGGTCTTGTCGAAGTCAGGATCACCCCAGACGTGTAACCAGCCAGGGGGATGCTCGGGCCAGACGTCGGCGAGAATACCATCCAGGTGATAGAACTCGTCGATCCCCGCGCGCCCGGCGACCAGCACGCCGTGCGGCAGACAGTGCATCGAAACCTTCAGTCCCGCCGCATGGCTGGCTTCGGTCATCGGCTCGATCCACTCAGCGGCGATGCTCGCGTACAGTTTGATCCCATCAACACCAGCAGCAGCCGTATCGCGCACGGCAGCGACAGCACCGGCCGTATCAGTAATGGCGTGCGTCACCTGATCATGTGCCGGAGGCGTTCCATCAAGCAGCGGCCCCAGACTGACAATGCGCGGCCAGGCGTGCTGCGACCACTCGTCACGGCATTGTAGAATCCACGCCAGATCATTCCCGGTATCTCGTACTGTCGTCACACCATAGGCGAGAAAGACCGGGCCCTGCCAACGCATGAAGTGCATGTGTGTGTCGATCAGACCAGGGATCAGAGTGCATCCTGGATGTTGCTCTATGGAGATCCCGGCGGGCAGGTCTCCGCTAGGTATGATACCGGTGATCGTTGGCCCCTCGACAAGCACTACGTGTCCCTCTATGACGCGATCTCCGTCGAAGATCCGATCTGCCGCATACGCCGTCGTTGTCGTGGTGTCCTTGCTCATAGGGCCTCAATATAGGCGGCACTACTGTCTCAACGCTTGACACTGAGCCAGCAGACTCACGATGGCGAGATGATGAACGCAGATACCGATCTCAGCTTCCTGCACGAGCTGACACTTGCCGCTCGCGAAACGGCCGTGTGGGCAGATGGCACGATGCCACTCGGTATGTGCCTATGTCACATACGGATCGAAGATTTCAAAGGCGAACACCACATCCTGCCCGGCGGCCGCTATGCCCAGGGATGCCGCACGAAAAGGATTGCAAAGTCATGAGCGAAGTGACCAACAGAAGAATCGATCTCTTGTCCCTGGGATTGGGCATGGCAGTCGGCGCAGCCCTTCTCACCGCCCGTCCATCAGCCAGAGCCTCATCAGTCGGCAGGCGCCAACGTAGACCGCACGAACCACGTCCAATCATTCTTGGACGGCATCATCGCCTTTGTCCCCCGCGGCAGACGTGATGGACGTGATGGACGTGATGGACGTGATGGACGTCGCACAGCGACGGTGTGGCTCGCGTCTTGCCTACGAAAACAGCCAGGTCTGCTGCTATCCTTGGCAGGGCGACACACTCGGAGAAGGTGATCCTCGCCTGTATGAAAGGACAGGAAGGATTCTACCAGAAGGCCAGGCCACTGCGACACACGGCAGTCATGGCGACCTCCTCAGGCGCGCAGCCGCTGCAGGCAGTCTTCGTAGGCTTCGAAATGCTCACCCTCATGCTCTTCCGGATCAACGTATTTCAGAAAGAGAGCACTGCCCGGTTTCTTGCCAGTGAAATCGCGATGACTTGAAATGTGCGAGGGATCCGGCCCACTCCACTTCACTTCCCCATCCTGGAGATAGATGAAATCTCCGCCGTAGCGGTCAATCAGCTCCTTGCTCTTGTCCCGGTAGAATAGTCCTTGTTCGCATGCTGTCTCGCGCACCGTCGCCATATGCGCCGGCGGATCCTGCTGAACCGAATCGAATTCACTAAGGGGTGCCACGACCTCGCTATCGAAGTCGATCTCGTCGAGATCCACTGTACCAAATCCGCCCTGCGCTGCCACCAACAGATGATTGCGATCACGCCGGAAAGGTGGTGTCGGCCAATCCGACGTCGGATCGTGCCCCATCAGATGCGCACCCACTGCGTCCGTCGCCACGATCTGATCGCCGGCGATCAGGGCATTGCTGATGCGTCCCTCTCCATCCCATTCCTTCCCCCACTGCCCCGTCAACGCGTCGATGACATTGAGACAGGGATTGGTAATGCGTGCCAGATCAGGCAGCACATAGGACAAACGGATCGCATGGTGGTAGTAAGAGCGCACGCGACCCTCGGGTGGGATCGTTGGTGTGAGACCAAAGAGATTCTTCGTACACAGGGTGACCCCCATGAACAGATGATTCTTCATCTTGCCGACGGACACGACCTCATCTGCGTCACGAAAACAGCTACTGAGGGTGTAGCGACTGAACATGTAGCCTCCCCCCGGCACGTCGTATTCGGCAAAGGGTGGCAGATTCGACTCCATATACTCGACGTCGAATTCCTGCAGCATGGACAGATAGTTGAGATAGTCTGTGTGATTCCCTGCCGCATCACGACCGTGTGTATCGCTGGCAACGAGGGTCGCAGAGGTCCTGTCTCGCAGCAGGCGCAATACCGCTCTGGCTACGGCGTCATCAACGAGCTCTCGTCGCCGACCCGCATAGCGATGTACGTCCCTGTGGCCCATGTTGAATTTGAGGGCAATACGGTCCGCTTTCCGCAGCTTCTCCCAAGTGCGCGTCAGCGGCGTCGTCGCCCGCACGAGTGCCTCATATACCTGTTCATCAGAGGCGCGGTGATCACACTGGACGGCGCGCACGCAATAGTCTTGGGGCATTGGGGCTTTCTCGGCTCAGGGGTCAGTATTCTTACAACGATGCAAGTTGCGAAATTTCACGTCCCCGGGATAGCCGCGCCCGACTGATTTATTCTTGCCACAAGTTATCCAACACCCACGC
>Ga0114999_10006467_pt1 | contig 13483 bp, 10 predicted proteins | sample ArcticOcean_MG_C_3_FD_89820 | JGI IMG/M metagenome (GOLD analysis project Ga0114999, IMG submission 89820) | Marine microbial communities from western Arctic Ocean - ArcticOcean_MG_CB8_126 | ecosystem: Environmental > Aquatic > Marine > Oceanic | place: Arctic Ocean: Canada Basin | collected...
CCCGGCGAAGCGTCTACCGTTTGCCGCCTGGCCCACGCAGGATGTGACCCCGGGAACGCTCATGAAGCTCGACCCCATCCTCCTCGAGATCCTGAACAACAAGGTCTCGGCAGCGGCCGACGAGATGTACTTCGCCCTCAAGCGCGCCTCGCGCTCCATCTACGTCAAGGAAGCGGCCGACTTCGCCACCGCCATCCTGGACGTCGACGGCCTTTTGTTCGCCCATCCGCCGTCGGCTACTTTCAACTTCCTTATCGACACCAACTACATCGACACCATCCGCGCCGTGCCCGACGTGGAACCCGGCGACGTCATCTTCACCAACGACCCCTACTCCTCCAACGGGCTGTCGACCCATCTGCCGGACCTGCACCTGATCCGGCCCTATTTCCACCGTGGCCAGATCGTCGCCTATGGCTGGTGCTTTGTTCATTGCACCGACATCGGCGGCGCCGTGCCGTCGTCGATTGCCCCGTCCTTGAACGAGATATTTCAAGAAGGGCTGCGCGTGCCGCCCATCAAACTGGTAAAGAAAGGCGTCCACAACAAGGACCTCTTCAGCCTCATAATGGCCAACAACCGTACGCCGGACGTCAACATGGGCGACATCAAGGCCATGCTGGGCTCTCTGGAGACCGGCGCCCAACGGGTAGCCGACATTATTGAGCGCCACGGAGTCGCGGCCTTCCTCGCCTGTCAGAAGGACTTGCAGGACTACACCGCGATCAAGGCGCGCGACGTGTTTCGCCGTATCCCCGACGGAACTTACGAGTTCTGGGACTACATGGACGACGACATGGTCAGTACCATCCCGCTCAGGATGCGGGTCAAGCTGACGGTGAGCGACGGCCAGATCAACATCGACCTCACCGACACCGACCCGCAGGTAGCGGCGTCCTACAATGTGCCCACCATGGGCCAGCGCAACTACTGGATCACCTTCCGTTTGACCAGCTTTCTCACCACCTACGACCAGACCATGGCCAAGAACGCCGGGCTTTACCGCTCAATCACCGTCACCAACCCGCCCGGCACGGTGATGAACGCCGAGTTTCCCGATGCCTGCGGCAACCGGGCGGCGCCCGGCCGACGCGTCGCCGACGCCATAAACGGAGCCCTCCTCACGGCCCAGCCGGGGCTCTTGCCGGCGCCGTCGGGCGGCATCTCGACGCCCTTCGCCCTCGCCGAGTATGAGGCAGACGGCGCCAAGCGTACGGTCCAGGTGATCCAGCCCATGCGCGGCGGCATGGGGGCGCTGGAGGGACAGGACGGCGTCGACGGGCGCGACAATTCCATGAATAACATGCAGAACCACCCCTTGGAGACCGTCGAGGCGGATTCAGGCGTCCTCATCCGCCAGTACGACCTGCGCGCCGATTCCGGCGGTCCCGGCAAGTGGCGCGGCGGCGTCGGACAGGTCCTCACGGCCGAGATTCTGCGCGACGGCAGCACCGTCTTGGCGCGCGGCATGGAACGACTGCGCTTCCCATCCTTCGGCGTCTTCGGCGGCAAGCCTGGCAAGCCGGTGCGCGCCTTCCTGAACCGGGGGCGGCCGGATGAGCGCGAGTTGAGCAAGATCGACCAGTTGCCGGTCAAGGCGGGGGACCAGGTGACCTTCCTCATGCCCGGCGGCGGCGGCTACGGCGATGCTTACGAGCGCGACCCCGGCAAGGTTCTCAACGACGTGGACTTGGGCTTCGTCAGCCGCGCGGCGGCGGCCCGGGATTACGGCGTCGTCATCAAGAGGGGCGCCATCGACGAAGCGGCGACCAAAAAACTGCGCCAAGGCCGGGTAAAGGCAAACGTGCGGGCCGACTTCGACTTCGGGCCTGAGCGCGAGGCCTGGGAGGCGGTCTTCGACGACGCCACCATGCGCACGCTCAACCGACGCCTCTACGCCTTACCCAAATCGATGCGCCAGAGCCTGCGCCGGCGCATCTTCGAACACGCCCTACCCGACCTGCCAGTGGCCGGCGGCGGGCGGACCCTGGCCAGCGTCATGACCGACCCGGACGCCATCCGGGCGCGCCTGAACGAAGCCATGAACGAAGCCTTCGGCACGGCACGGTAATTCCACGATGACACGACCCGGAGAGGCCAAATGAAACTCAACCCTATCTCGCTGGAAATCATGGGCGCCAAGGTGGCGGCGGTCGCCGAGGAGATGTACTACGCCCTGCAACGCGCCTCGCGCTCGGGCTACGTCAAGGAGGCGGCCGACTTCGCCACCGCCATCTTGGATACGGACGGCGAGATATTCGCCTACCCGCCGTCGGCGACCTTCAACTTCCTCATCGACTGCAATTACGCCTCGACCATCCGCGCCATGCCCGACGTAGAGCCCGGCGACGTGATCGTCACCAACGATCCCTACCTCTCGGAGGCGATGTCGACCCATCTTCCCGACGTTCACCTGATCCGGCCCTATTTCCACCAGGGCCGGGTGGTGGCCTACGGCTGGTGCTTCGCGCACCTTTCCGACGTCGGCGGCTCGGTGCCGTCTTCCATGTCGCCGGCCTTTACCGAAATCTTCCAAGAAGGGCTGCGCATCCCGCCCATGAAGATCGTCAAGAAGGGCGTCTTCAACCAGAACTTCGTCGATATCTTTACCGCCAATTGCCGCACGCCCGATGTCAACATGGGCGACATCCGGGCCATGGTCGGCTCTATGGAGATCGGCGCCCAGCGGGTCGCCGACGTGATCGAACAGCACGGCGTCGATGACTTTCTCACCTGCCAGGGTGATCTTAAGGACTATACGGCGGCCAAGGCGCGCGAGGTGCTCAGGCGCCTGCCCGACGGCGCGTACGACTTCTGGGACTACATGGACGACGATATGATCTCGCGGGTGCCGGTGCGGGTGCGCGTCAAGATGACGGTCAAGGACGGCCACGTTCATCTCGACCTGACCGACTCCGACCCTCATGCCAAGACCGCCTACAACGTTCCGACCAACGGCCAGCGCAACTATTGGATCAGCTTCCGCCTGACTAGCTTTCTCACCACTTACGATCAGACCATGTATAAGAATGCCGGGCTCTACCGCCATATCTCGGCCCACAACCCGAAGGGCACCATCTTTCATGCCGAGTTTCCGGATGCCGTCGGCATCCGGGCCAGCCCGCCGTGGCGGCTGTCGGACGCGGTGGCGGGCGCCATCCTCAAGGCGGCGCCCGAGCTGATGTGCGCGGTGACCGGGGGCACGATGATGCCCTTCGCCCTGGCCGAGCCCACCGCCGACGGCGGGCGCATCGTCAACGTCATCCAGCCCTTGCGCGTCGGCATGGGCGCCTTTCGCGGCCGCGACGGTGTCGATGGACGCGACAACTCCATGAACAACATGCGCAATCATCCCCTCGAAATGGTGGAGCACGATTCGGGCGTGGTGATCCTCAATTACGACCTGCGTGCGGACTCCGGCGGACCCGGTCAATGGCGGGGCGGGGTCGGCCAACAGTTGACCTTGAAAATCCTGCGCGACGGCGGCGTCATCGTCGCCCGCGGCATGGAGCGCATGCGCTTTCCGCCGTGGGGCGTCGACGGCGGACGGCCGGGCGCGGTGCTCAAGGTGGTGGTGAACAAGGGCCGGGCGGACGAGCGCGAGACGGGCAAGATTCACGAACTCCACGTCCACGCCGGCGACACCTTCACCGTCCTGATGCCGGGCGGCGGCGGTTTCGGCGATCCCTACCTGCGCGATCCCGAAAGCGTGCTGCAAGACGTGAGCCTGGGCTTCGTCAGCCGCGCCGGCGCCAAGCGCGACTACGGCGTGATCATCAGGGGCGGCACCGTCGATCTGGCCGCGACCAAGGCCTTGCGTCTGAGCCGCAAGCGCGACAACGTCGGCGCCGATTTCGGCTTCGGGGACGAGCGGCTGGCCTGGGAATCGGTGTTCGACGACGCCACCATGTCCGAGATCAACCGGGGCCTTTTGGGCCTGCCCAAGTCGGTGCGCCACGACCGCCGCCGGCGCCTCTTCGAAGACGCCGTGCCGGGCCTGGCGGGCGGCACGAAGACCCTGGCCAAGTTGCTGGCCGACCCCGACGCCGTGCGCGTTCGCCTGCGCCGGGCCATGAAGGACGCTTTCGGCGCCGAGACGAAAGCCGCCGCCGAATAAAGAAACGGGCGGCCCCGTGAGGGACCGCCCGCCTGTCGTGTGACGTTTCCGACTTACTTAGCCATGGTGACGTGCTGGGCTTGGGTCACTTCCATGAGCCTGGGCTGGTAGGTGATCCCCTTGCGCATAGCCCAAATATTGACCTGATAGTGCAGGGGCACGATCGCCTGGTCCCGCATGTACATGGCGCCAACATCTTGGACCATCTTCTCGCGCTTGACGTCGTCCAGGGTCTCGATAGCCTGGCGCAGGATGGCGTCAATACGGTCGTTGGAGTAACGGCCATTGTTGGAGTGGCCGAGGGACTTCTCCTTGTCCGTGGCGTGGACCAGCATCCAGTGCTGGGACATGGTCTCGCCTGTCGCCGTCCCGAAGCCCATCATGGAAAGGCTAAAGCCCCGCGTCTTGAGCGGGCCGCCCGAGGTCGCCGTGCCGAAATAGACGGCCTTGGGCATGGTCACCAGCTCGGTCTTGATGCCGACGCGGGTCAGCATGCCGGCGATCGCCTCGCAGATCTTGGCGTCGTTGATGTAGCGGTCGTTCGGGCAGTGCATGGTCAACCGGAAGCCGTCGGCGAGGCCGACGCTGGCCAGCAGTTTCTTGGCGCCATCGAGATCGAAAGGTTCGGGTTTGAGGTCGGGGTTATAGCCGAACATGCCGATGGTGGCGATTTGCCCCGCCGCGACGGCGTTGCCTTCCATCACCCGGTCGACGATGCCCTTGCGGTTGATGGCCTTGGAGATGGCCTTGCGCACCTCCCACTTCCTCAGCGGATTGGGGAAAAAGGGTTTGCCGTCGTTGGTGAAGACGTAGGGTGAGACGTCGCGGTTGCTATCCACTTGCAGCATGATGATGCGTTCGCCAGCGACCTGGACGACGCGAAGCTTGGGATCGTCCCTAAGCCTCTGGACGTCGGTCGTCGGCACCTGGTCGATCATATCCACGTCGCCGGTGAGAAGAGCCGCGATGCGGGTCGGTCCCGACTTGATGGGTTTGAAGGTGACGCGATCCCAATCGGGCTTCTTGCCCCAGAAGTCCGGGTTGCGATTGACGACGAAGCGGTCTCCTCGCACCCACTCGCCAAACTTGAAGGGGCCGGTGCCGATGGCCGCCTTGCCCGAATTGAAGTCGTCGACGGTGGCCGCCTTGGCGTAGATGTAGAGGACCGACATCTCGTTGGGCAGCAACGGATAGGGTTTGCCGGCAGAGATATGGACCGTGTAGTCGTCGATCTTCTTGTAGGTCTTGTCGCGCACGTAGGCACCCGAGGCGGCGCCGACGCCCTCAATGCCCTTGGCGTGGTCGAAGGTGGTGATGACGTTATCGGCGGTAAAGGGCGTTCCATCGTGGAACTTGACGCCCTTGCGCAGCTTGAACTCCCAGGTCTTATCGTCGATCGGCTTCCACGATTCGGCCAAGCCCGGCGTCGGCCGGTTCTGGTGGTTCATCTCGACCAGGTTGTTGAACATGTGGGCGGCGATCTGCTGGTTAGGCGTCGTCACCCAATAGTTGGGATAGGCCGACGTGGTCTCCTGGCTGACGCCGATGGTCAGGCTCTCGGCCGTTGCCACGCCTGATACCAGCGCCACCGCGAGGCCGCCAATGGCGGCGGCTGAAATCTTTCTCATTGCTCATCCTCCCTGTGAATGGGGCGCCGACGGTCTGGTTGTCTGCGTGGACAGTCGCCGCCGACGCCGAACCACAAGATTAAACCGCTTGCCGCAAAGACCTGTCAACCGCGATGAGAACCCGACACTGGCCGTTGGCGGAGGCCGGCGGGTCGTGATATGAAGCCAAGACGGATGATGCCCAGCAACCGAGACGAGGGAAAGTACGATGGCATTCCTTGGCCAGACGGTGTTCGAGTACCGGCGCTCTCTGATGCGCGAATTGATGGCGCTGTACGACCTGGATGCCCTGGCATTCACCGACGCGGATTTTTTTCAGTTCGCCACCAACTTCCACACCGACGTCAGGCCTTGGGAGCGTCCCATCATCCTTGTCATGCCGGCCCAAGGCGAGCCCTTCGCCGTCATGAACGAGCTGTCGACCAACCACATCAAGATGGCCCGCGAACGCGATACCGTCTGGGTCAACGACATCACATTCTATGCCGAGCATCCGCGCCTCACCAACCGTCTCCCCTTGGTGACGCAATGGCCGGAATTGGTGGCCGACCGACTTGCCGGCCACGGGCTGGGGAGGGGGCGCATCGGTATCGACGGCGGTGGTCCGCTCATCAAGCGCGTTAGCGATCTGTCGCCGCGCCTGGATTTCGTGCCGCTCATCGCCGGCATGCGCGAATTGCGTTGGGTCAAGCACGCCGACGAGATCGCCGTCATGCGCCAGGCGGCGGCGCTGTCGGATTGGGCCCAGGACCGCTTCCGCGAGAACATCCGCCCCGGGCGCGTGGTGCAGGAGCTCGACCGCGCCATGGACACCCTCATGGTGGAGGAAGGCGCGCGGCTATTCCCCGGAGAAAACCTGGAAGTGGGCTGTTGGACCCTGAGCGGCCCCGCCTCTGCCTCGCCCCACGGTGACGGCGCGCCCACCGGCCAGCGCATCGAAAAAGGCCACGGCTTGGTCAACATCGTCAACCCCAGGCTCAACAGCCTGAAGGTCGAGAACGAGCGCACCTGGTTTTGCGGCAAGCCGTCGGCTAAGCAGGCGACGCTCTTCGAGGTCGCCCTGGAAGCCAGCGTCGCGGCCGCCGCCCAGGCGATAACCGGCAACCCGGTATCGGCCATCGACACCGCGGCTCAGGCGGTGATTGAGAAGGCCGGCTTCGGCGAGAACATCTTGCACCGAACCGGACACGGTATGGGCACCGCTGGGCACGAATTCCCCGAAGATATGGCCTTCAATCACCGTCCGTTGCGCGCCGGGGAGGTTTACTCGTCGGAGCCCGGCATCTATATTTACGGTCTCGGCGGCTTCCGCAACGACGATTCGGTGGTCGTCGGCGATAAACCCGAAGTGCTGACCAAGGCGCCAAGAGATATCAAGAGCCAGACGATCTTGTAAGCGTCGCCCGGCGCCTTTTCCCAAGCCATAACTTTTAACACGTGGAGAGACGGATGAATGCGAGCAAACCCAAACGTATCGGCCTGATCGGCTACGGCGTGATCGGGGGCGCGATCGCCAACGCCGCCCGCAACGAAGGCTTCGCCGAGGTCGCCTACGTGCACGGACGGGATCGCGCTAAGGCGGCCCAGGCGTTTCCCGACGTGAACTTCCTTGAAGACGCGGCGGCGATCGCCGGAGAAGACGTCGATCTGGTCGTCGAGGCGGCGACCGCCGACGTGGTGAGCGCGATCGCCCTCGACGTCCTGGCCCGGCGCGACATGCTCACCTTCACCATGACGGCATTTGCCGACGACGACTTCCGCGAGGCGGTGCGCGAGCAATGCCGCAAGTCGGGCACCCGGCTTTACATTCCCCACGGCGGCATCCTGGCCCTCGATGGCATCAACGACGGAAGCACGGTGATCGACGAGATCAAGATCACCACCACCAAGGCGCCGAAAAACTTGGGCCTGGAGGATCTTACGACCGAGGGTGTGATCTACGACGGGCCGACCCGCGCCGCCTGCACGGTCTTTCCGCGCAACGTCAACGTTCACGCCTGCATCGCGCTGTGCGGCATCGGCTTCGACCGCACCCACAGCATCATCGTCGCCGATCCCAAGACGACCAAGATGGCCCACGTCATCGAGGTCAAGGGCGACGGCTTGGAATGGAGGATCGAGATCGCGGCGGTCGCCGGCAGCGGCGTTACCGGCGTCTATACGCCGATCTCGGGCGTCAACACGGTGCGCCGCATCGTTAAGCGCGACTACGACATCGTCCTCGCCTGAGGACGCGTAACCCAACCAACGCCGGAGGAAACCATGGCATCACCCAAAGCGGCGGCCGAGGCGCGCACAGTCGTCGTCATCGGCGCCGGCATCGTCGGCGTTTGTACGGCGCTCTCCTTGCAGCGCGAGGGCTTCAAGGTCACCCTGATCGACCGCGACGATCCCGGCGAGGCCACGTCCTTTGGTAACTCGGGCTCGTTCGGCACCGCCTCGGTGCCGCCGATCGCCATGCCCGGCATCCTGGCCAAGGTGCCGAAGATGCTTTTCGATCCCCTGCATGCCCTAGTTCTTCGCTGGTCGTATCTGCCGCACTCGTGGCGCTGGTTTCTCCACTTTGCCCTGGCCAGCCGGCTGCCCCAGGTTGAGGCCATGGCCGAGGCCCGCCACCGGCTACTCGCCCATACCTATGAAGCCTTCGATCCCCTGCTCAAGGAGGCCGGTGCCGAGGACCTGATCCAGCGCGTCGGGCGCTTGGAAATTTACGAGAGCGAGGCCTCGTTCTCCGCCAGCCAGTACGCCTTCGAGCTGCGCCGCCGTCACGGCGTGCCCATGCGCGAACTCTCCGGCGACGAGATGCGCGAGATGGAACCGGACCTGGGACCAAACGCCGTGCGGGGCATGTTCTACACCAACGTCTCCCACACCATCAGCCCGCTCCGCCTGACCCAAGTCCTGGTCAAGCATTTCGTGGGCGGTGGCGGCACCTTGCTTCGCGAAACCGTCACCGGTTTCGACATTGGCCCCGACGGCCCGCGCCAGGTGCTGACCGACGCCGGCGGGCACAAGGCCGACCTGATGGTCCTGGCCGCCGGCGTGTGGTCGCGTGAGCTGGCGCGGCAACTGGGCACCCGGGTGCTGATGGAATCGGAGCGTGGCTATCATTCGGTGGTGCCAAATCCCGGGGTGAACATCAAACTCGCCCTCGTGGCGGCGGACCGAAACGTGGCGATCACGCCCATGGAGGACGGCCTCAGGCTGGGCACCATGGCCGAGTTCTGCGGCGTCGACGGCCGGCCCGACTATGAGCGCGCCGAGCGCATATACCGCACGGCCAGCGGTATCCTCCCCGGCCTTAAGATTGAGGGCGGCAGCCGCTGGTACGGCCCCCGGCCATCAACCCCGGATTCGGTGCCCGTCATTGGCCGTTCGCCCCGTCACCCCTCGGTCCTTTTCGCCTTCGGCCACGGCCACCTGGGGTTGAGCATGGCCGCCTTTACCGGAAATCTGATCGCCGACCTGGCCCTTGAGCGCCAGCCCGCCATAGACCTGACACCCTACCGTTCCGACCGCTTCGAATAAGGACTTGGCCACTTAGTCCTGTTCCTCGATGTAGTGCATGTCGGCGTCGCTCAAGCCGAAATGATGCCCGATTTCATGGATCAGGACGTGGCGGATGACGTGGCTCAAATCCTCGCCCGTCTCGCACCAGTAATCGAGGATGGGCCGGCGATAGAGGAAGATCATGTCGAGGTCGTCGGGCGTGTCGTGGATGCTCTTGCGGTCGAGGGAGACGCCCCGGTAGAGGCCCAGGATGTCGAAGGGGCTCTCCAGGTTCATCTCGCGTTCGGTCTCGGCGTCGGGAAAGTCGTCGACCCGGATGATCACATCGCCGACGTGGCGGCGCAGCGCCTCGGGTATCGTGCCTAAGGCGACGCGCGCCATGGCCTCGACCTCGGCGAGCCCCGGCGCAATCGTGAAATGTCGTTTCATGGCAAAACCTTAACCTACCTTGAACGGGCCACCAAGGGGCCCCACGTCCATGGTAGATAACGCCGGAGGAAGCGACTATGACGAAACGGTTGACCAGCGCCGAGCGGCGTGACGCGCTTAGCGAACTAACAGGCTGGGGCGAGGTCGAGGACCGGGACGCTATCCGCAAATCGTTCCGCTTCGCCGACTTCAACGCCGCCTTTGCCTTCATGACCCGGGTCGCCATGCAGGCCGAGAAGATGAACCACCACCCGGAGTGGTTCAACGTTTACAACCGGGTCGAAATCACCCTGACCACTCACGACGCCGACGGCGTGACCGAACGCGACATCGGGCTGGCACGCTTTATCGATTTGGTAGCAGCCGAACGCGACGAGGTCTGACGCGGCGTCTTATACCAAGGAGCGGTTATAAAGACCCATAGGGATCGCCCATGCGGTCCGTCGGGTAGGGGGGAAACCGTTGTCGATGCGTTTGCATCGTCAAGGTCTTCCGACGCTCTCCGACGGGCCGCATGGGAGACCGGAACGGCGGATTTCCAAGGCTTTCGGACGTCGTCGCGCATGCCTTGCGATGCCCCGCATCGCCGCGACGCACGTTTAAGGCCGAAAACCTTGGAAAGCCGTCCCTATGGGTCTTTATAACCGCTCCTTGGTATTATGCCGCCCGGCGCATCCTTTCCAGGCGCGCCTCGCGCTGGGTCGTGTAGAGGGTGGCGGCGAAGGTTATGGTTCCGCCGATCCAGGTGAACAGGTCGGGCACCTCGGCGAAAAAGATGTAACCAATAATCGCCGCGACCAGCAGCTTGAAGTAATCGAAGGGCAGCACCACCGAGGCATCGGCGGCCCGAAAGGCGCGCACGAACGACATCTGGGCCAGGGTCGCGACCAGCCCGATGGCGGCCAGCCAGCCCCAGGTCGAAGGCAACGGGATGGTCCACACAAAAAGCGCCGCCGGCAGAGAAAAGACCGCCATCAGACCGGTAAAATAAAGGACCATGGTGTCGGGGTCCTCGTCCCGCGACACGGACTTCACGACAAGCGCCGAAAACGCGATCAGCACCGCGTTGCCGAGCGCCAGAAGGGCCGGCAAGGTGAACATGTCTGCCCCTGGCCTGAGGATGACCAAGGTACCGATAAAACCGACGACGATGGCCGACCAGCGCCTGGGACCCACCCGTTCTTTAAGGAACAGCGCCGCACCCGCCGTGGCGAACAAGGGAACGGTGAAACCGATCGCCATGACCTGGGCCAAGGGCATTAAGGTAAGGACGAGGAACCACGACGCCAAGGCGACGACGACGGCGGCGGCGCGCGCCATGTGTAGGCCCAGGTGGCGGGTGCGCAGGCGGACACCACGCAGCAACCACGGCAGCAGGAACAACAGGCCGAACGCGGTGCGGAAGAAGGTCACCTCGATGGGGTGGAGTTCGCCACCAACGTGGCGTCCCATGGCCCCCATGGCGGTGAAGAAGATGCTGGCCGAGATCATCCACAGCCCGCCTTGCACCGCGGCCGGAATGGAGGATGGGGAGGGTGAGGGGGCGGCAGCCTGTGGCATGCCGGGGACACTAGCTGATTGTTCGCCTAGCCGGAACGGGTTTGGGGCGCCTTGCGCCGAACCACCGTCAGGGTGGCGCCGAAAATGACCGCCGCGCCGATCCACGTCCAGGCGTCCGACTGCTGGTCAAACAAGGTGGCGCCGATCAGGGCGGCGAAGATCAGGCGCGAGAAATCAAAGGGAACCACCGCCGCAGCGTCGGCTGCCGCATAGGCGCGGACATAAGCAAGCTGGCCCAGGGTCGCCAAGGCGCCGATGAGCGCCAGCCACATGAAAGTCTCGGTGTCGGGGGTCGTCCACACCGCCGCCGCCAGCGCCATGGCGGGGGGCAGGACCAGAACGGTTTGGTAGAGGACGATGGTGTCGGCGGTCTCGGTGCGCGACAACATCTTGACGGCGAGAGCACCGCCGGCCAGCGTGGCCGCCGAGGCGAGGGCCAGAAGGGCGGGCGGCGAAACGGCGATTATTCCCGGCCTGAGGATAATCATGGCGCCGGCGAAACCGATCGCGACGGCAACCCAGCGGCGCAAACCCACCACTTCACCGAGGACGAGGGCGGCACCGAGAGTGGTGAAAAACGGGGCGGTGAAGCTGAGTGCCGTGGCCTCGGCAATCGGCATCCATGAGATGGCCGAGAAGAAGAACATCACCGTGGCCAACGCCAAGACAGCGCGAAAGAGGTGCAAGCCCAAACGCCGTGTCCTGAACGTCGCCTGACCGGAATAGAGAATCCACGGAATCAGCGCCACGAGCCCGAATAAATAGCGGAAGAAGCCGATCTCGTAAGGATGCAGGCTCTGGGACACGTGGCGGACGGCCCCCGCCATCAGGGAGAACAGCGCCGCCGAGACGACCATCCAAAAGGCGCCCCGTATGATCGCCGGAATGGCGGCGAAGCGAATGGGACGCTGGGACAGCTTCAAGCCTCCTTTTCTTGGCGCGCCTTGGCGATGCGCCCTAACGTCGATTCGCGCCCGGCGGTATAGAGGGTGGCGCTGAAGATGACAGAGGCGCCGATCCAGGTCCAGGCATCGGGAACCTCGGCGAACAGCACAAAGCCCAGGGCCGCGGTAAAGAACAGTTTGAGGAAATCGAAGGGCAGGACGGCGGTGGCGTCGGCCGAGGCCATGGCGCGGGCGAACGACAGATGGCCCAGGTTGGCGACCAGGCCCAGCGCCGCCAGCCAGGCCAGGGCCACGAGCGACGGCGTGCTCCAATAGAAAAGCGCCGGCACCAGGGATAGGGGCGTCAACAGCAGGCCGACGTAAATGACAATGGTGGCCGGCGATTCCGTCCGCGAGAGGGACTTGACGATCAGTATGCCGACGGCGCCGAAGACGGCCGCGGCCAGGGCCGACATAGCCGGCAAGGTCAGGGCCTCGACGCCCGGCCTCAGAATGATCATGGCGCCCGCAAAACCAACGGCGATCGCTGCCGAGCGCCGCAAACCCACCCTTTCCGCCAAGAAGAGCGCGGCGCCCAGGGTGGCGAACAAGGGGGTGGTGAAGGTCAGCGCGGTAACATCGGCGATAGGCATCAAGGAGATGGCGGTGAACCAGGTCAGGGTCGCCGCCACCATGACGAGCGAGCGACAGACGTGCAGGCCAACGCGGCGCGAGCGCACGCTGGCCAGACCGAGGCGCAGGAACCAAGGCGCCATGAGGACGAGGCCGAAGAAGGCGCGGAAGAAGGCGATTTCGAAAGGATGCATATCGGCCGAGACGTGGCGGATGATCCCCGCCATCGCCGCGAAGCAAAGGTTGGCCAAGGTAATCCACAGCGCTCCCCGGATCGTTCCGCTCATGCCAAGGTCGTCCACAGCATGTAGAGGCCGGTCGCCGCCAGGATCGCCAGGACCACGGTGCGGAACGTCCGCTGGTCGAGGAACCTCGACACCCCGTGGCCCACGGCGCCGCCGACGAGAACCCCCGGGATGAGAAGCGCCGCCGTTTCCCAGGTCGCCGCGTCGATGCCCACCTGCCATCCCTGCAAGGCGATGGCGCCCGCATTGGAAAAGACGAACAGCGTCAGCATCGTCGCGCGCATGGCTTCTTTTCCGGTGCCCAGCGCCGAGAGGTAGATGAGCACCACCGGACCCGGCATGCCGAGACTGGTCGTCATGGCGCCGGAGACGACGCCGATGGCGATGTCGGCGACGGGGTGAGTGGTGGGCTTCTCGACCACCGGCCGGCCGCGCGCGGCGAAGGAAAGCCAGATCGCGAAGCCAACGACCAAAAGG
>Ga0114999_10006468_pt1 | contig 13482 bp, 16 predicted proteins | sample ArcticOcean_MG_C_3_FD_89820 | JGI IMG/M metagenome (GOLD analysis project Ga0114999, IMG submission 89820) | Marine microbial communities from western Arctic Ocean - ArcticOcean_MG_CB8_126 | ecosystem: Environmental > Aquatic > Marine > Oceanic | place: Arctic Ocean: Canada Basin | collected...
CGCGTGCCTTACGCGCCGCCTCACGTGCCCGGGCCGCCTGCAACGATTTCTCGATGATAGCCCGACCGGCCTTCGGGTTCTCGTCAAGGAAGGTCGCCAGATATTCGTTAACTGCGGTTTCAACAGCGCCACGCACTTCGCTATTACCCAACTTGGTCTTGGTCTGGCCCTCGAACTGAGGCTCCATAACCCGAATACTGAGAACACAAGTCAGGCCCTCGCGCACATCGTCGCCAGAGAGGCTCTCGTCCTTCTTGAAGATCTTGCTACGGCGGGCGTAGTCGTTGATGGTGCGCGTGAGCGCCGCCTTCAACCCCGTCAGGTGCATGCCGCCTTCGTGAGTGTTGATGTTGTTCACGAAGGTGTGCGTATTCTCGCTGAAGCCCTCATCGTACTGTAGCGCCAACTCGATCTCGGCCTCGGGCCTGGACGCCTCGAAGTAGCAAACGGTCTCGTGGAGCGCACCCCGACTGCCACGCAGAAACTCCACGTACTCGGCGATTCCACCCTCGTACTGATAGTGCTCGGTCGTACCACCGTCCCGTTCATCAGTGAGCGCGATTTGGAGGCCCTTGTTGAGAAACGCGAGCTCACGCAGACGGTTCGACAGCACCTCGAAAGAATACTCAAGCTCGCTGAAGATCTCGGGGTCCGGTTTGAACCAGACCTTGGTACCGGTGCCCTTCGCCTTTCCGATCTCCTCCAACTCCTTGACCTTGATCCCCCGCTCGTACCGCTGATGGTACATCTTGCCGTCGCGGCGGATCTCGACTTCAAGGAAGGCCGCGAGCGCATTCACCACGCTCACGCCGACGCCGTGCAAGCCACCGGACACCTTGTAAGTGTCCTTGTCAAACTTCCCGCCGGCATGCAACACGGTCATCGCGAGCTCGACACCCGGCACATTCTCGGTGGGGTGGATGTCGACCGGGATCCCTCGCCCATCGTCCTCGACAGAGATCGAGTTGTCCGTGTGAACCGTGACCGTCACCGCCGAACAGTGACCAGCCATTGCCTCGTCAATGGAGTTGTCCACCACTTCGTACACGAGGTGATGCAACCCGCGCGCCGAAGTCGAGCCGATGTACATGCCTGGCCGCTTTCGCACAGCCTCCAGACCCTTGAGGACTTGGATTTGCCCGGCAGTATAGTCCGAGGTTTTCGATTTATTGCTCTTTGCCATATCCGCTCCGTGAGCGCTGACCTACGCGTTCGTGCCGCTAGTGTCCCGTCCCAGAAGTGGCCGGCATTCGGATACCGAACCTCGGCGACAGAACACTAGATCGTCTCAGCCAAAAGGAAAACTATACGTTCAATTGGAACGTCCACGAGATGCTTGTTCACCTTCTCGAGGAAGTCCCCCTTCATGATGTTCAGCTCCATCAACCAAGCACTGGTGCGCACCTCGACGAACAGCGTTGCCCCAGTCACACCCTTCGCCGTGGTCACATTCGCGACGTGCTCACCCACGATCTCGGGCCAAAGCTCCAGCACGCTCATGCGCTCGACCTGTTCCTTCACCCCATGCTTCTCGAGCACGGCAGCGAGCACCGAGTCGACCCGGATCGGCCCGCCGGCCATCACGCGGTGATCCTCCCCGATTCGATGCGCCAACGCGGCAACGAATCTTTCCGGATCTTCACGTCTTCCTCTTTCGGCGAGGTCAGCACGACCTGCCCCATCTCTTCCTTCTCCATCAGGGCAAGGACTCGTTCGCCTCGCCCGACATCCAGTTCCGCGAACACATCGTCCAGCAAGATCAAGGGACTTCGCCGCCGCGTCTCTCTGATCGTCCTCGCTTCGACGAGCCGGAGTGCGAGCGCAGCAGTGCGCCGTTGCCCACCGGAGCCGTACGAGCGCAAATCGAGGCCTTTCCCATTGTCCTCCAAACGGAGGAGAAGATCATCCCGGTGCGGGCCGACGACGGTCACCCCCATTCTCCGCTCGCGCTCGTTCGCCTCGGAGAGAGCTTCGCTGAAGGCAGCCGCAGTCTCTTCTTCCGACACGGCAGCGTCGAGCGTCAGGCTTGGCCGATACGTCATACGCGCGCCGACGCCGCCCGAGACCTCCCTGTAGTAGTCCCGAAACGAACCGCACCGCTGTTCAATCCAATCCCGTCTGGCTCGCATTACCCCGGCCCCACTCCTGACGAGTCCCGCATTCCACGCAGCCACAACCGAACAGGACTGCCCGTCCTTCAGGGAAGCATTACGCCGCGTCAGGATCTTTCGGTAGTCCTGGAGCGCCGTGAGGTAGCCGGGCTCGCTGAGAGAGAGCACGATGTCGAGAAAGCGTCGGCGCTCGGAAGGGCCTCCGCTCACGAGATCCACGTCGGCAGGGGAGAAGATCACCGCGGCGAGATGCCCAAGCGCATCGCCCATGCGATCGGGCTCTGCCCCGTCGATGGACACCTTCTTTCGCTTCCCCTTTTTTTCGAAGGCTGCAGCAACCTCCGATGACCCCTCGGCACCCGTTTCCTCCAAGGTGCCGGCAACCCTAAATAGGTCCTCATGGAACCCCACGAGCTGTTCGTCACGAGCACCTCGAAATGAGCGGAAGGTCTCGAGGTAGTAGATCGCCTCGAGGAAATTGGACTTGCCTTGGGCATTGTCACCGATCAGCGCAACACCCTCGGCCGGGAGTTCCAGATCCTGACTTCCGAGGTTTCGGAAGTGACGAATGGCGAGCCCGCTCAGACGCACGGACCAGCAGCTGGGAGAGTCCCGGATTGCATGGGGGAATTTAACGGATTTCAGCGTCCCTTGAAGTCCGCCTTCCGCTTCTCCATGAACGCCGCCATCCCCTCTTTCATGTCCTCGGTCGAAGCGAGCAGACCAAAGAGAGACGACTCGACAACCAGCGCGTCCGGCGTCGCGGTATCGAGCGCTCTATACATCGACTCCAGAGCCATACGCACCGCGACTGGCCCGTTCTTGGTGACCTTGCGGATGAAGTCCTTGGCGTCATCCAGCAACGACTCGCGGGGCACAATCGAAGACACCAGCCCGATCTGTAAAGCGCGGGCCGCGGAAACCATCTCCCCTGTCAGTGTGAGCTCGATCGCACGGCCAAGGCCCACGAGTCGCGAGAGACGGACCGTGCCTCCGTACCCCGGAATGATGCCGAGACCAACCTCGGGGAGGCCAAAGCGTGCGTTCTCACTGGCGATGCGGAGGTGGCATGCCAAGGCGAGTTCACAACCTCCCCCCAAGGCAAACCCTCCCACGGCGGCGAGAACGGGCTTCGGAAAGCGCTCGATCGCCGTGAAGACATCTTGGCCGTCCCGACTGACGCGAACGCCCGAGATCGAATCCATCTTGGCGAGTTCACCGATATCCGCCCCCGCGACGAAGGCCTTCTCACCGGCTCCCGTGAGAATCACACCCCGGACGGTGTCGTCATCCCGCAGGCTTTCGAAAGCCTGCCCTAGCTCGGTGACCACCTCGGCGTTGAGAGCGTTGAGCTTGTCCTGCCGATCGATGAAAACGATCGCGATCTCCTCGCCTCGTTCAACTCGGATGTACGTCAAGTCGGGCATGCTCGGCAGTCCTTCCAAGAGCGTGTACGGGTGTTGGAATGCGGCAAGATAACGGCTCAAACAACAATGGAAAAACGCTCGCTCAGCCCTTACCTTTGCGCGCTGATCCACACGGGCCGGCTTCGGCAGACGTCAGGCCGCACCCGCTATTCCGTCTTTCTCACTCGGGCGAGAGGCCCGCACCAGGAGTGTACATGAGCCGGTCATTGAACAAGGTGATGTTGATCGGGAACGTCGGGAACGATCCGGAGATCCGGGCGACTTCGTCAGGGGCACGGGTGGCCAAGCTCTCCGTGGCGACGAACCGCTCCTGGTCGGACCGGTCTGGTCAGCAGCAGGAGAAGACCGAGTGCCACCGACTGACCTTCTTCGGACGCTTGGTCGACATCGTCGAACGATGGGTGAAGAAGGGTGACCGCCTCTACGTGGAAGGCCGCCTCGAGTACTCCCAAACCGAAAGCGAGGGCGGGACCAAATACTGGACCGATATCGTGGTCAACGAGATGGTGATGCTCGGCTCGACCAGCGGCGGCAATGGAGCCAGCTCGGAGGGTGGAGGCTTCAGCGGAGGCAGCGGTAGTGGCGGCGGTAGCGGTCAGCAGCCGGCTACGGAGACCGACGACGACCTCCCGTTCTGACGTAGGCTGAAGCGACCGTAAGCCCTAGCTGTCAACGGGCACCTCGGACTTCCACAGCCCGAGCAGGTACTCCTCATACCGGTCGGGGTGAGCTCGGTAGTCATCTAGCCACATCTCGAACGGGGGCAGCGCGATCTTTCCGGACAGCCAGTCGGTGGAGATACGCACCATCTGAACGTAGGTCAGTTCCTCTTCTCGGCCCTCTTCGCGGTAAGCGCGTTGGGCGAGCAGGTAGATCTCGTCCGGGCTCAAATAGAGAAGGAGATCCGCAACCTGCGCCGAGCAGTAATCTACATACTTGGCGCGTAGGACCTCTGGCGGCTCTTCGGAGTCATGTTCACCCGCGTCCACGGTGACGCTCCCGCTGGGCGTGAAGAAGCCCCCGGCTACACCGGGCGCGATCGCCTACGTCGGGGTCGACCGCGCCCAAGGTATGGACCAGAGGGCCAGGAAGCGCAAGCTCTTAGGAAACGGCTTGGGGCGTATCCTGGATCTCTGGGGGGGATTCGGTGTTGCTCTGCCCGCGCAGGTGCTGATAGATGGACCGGCGAGTTAGACCGTACAAGACAACGCGACTCAGAAACTCGGGATCCGTCTTCTGGACCTCTTCAGCCTGAGCAGCGATGTCGCGCGGCAAGCACACGTTGAGTTGCACGGAACAGGTCTCCCACATAGACACACCTCACCCACCACAGTAGAGTAAAAAAGCACGAATTCCGAATCCCGCTTCCGCGGGAGGAGTATCGATGCTGGCGCCGCTGGGGGAGGACGACATCACCGACCGCGTACCCCACGTTAAGGCACCCGCCTGGGGCGCGCAACCCCTTTGTCGGCCAGGGCACAAGAAATCATGAGATCCCTAACTACTTGTGCGACAACGACTTAGGATTTCGTCATTTTCTCTAAACCAATTGTTCCCACCAATTCCAGCACCTTATACGCCATCACATGCGGGTCGCGGAAGTGTAAGTGGCTCACGGGGTTTGGGGATCCAGGCTTCCGGCCTCCGCACGCCCGAGAGCAAACATTTTTTGGGAAAAACTGCTAACCGGAGGGCGGGCGGAAAAAAATCTGTCGAGCGACCTTATTAGAGCCGTGCACGAGCTCCAGAGGTGCCACTGCGACCGGACTGTCGGAGAGCAGACTATCGAGTTCTGCTGGCCCAAGTCTTCGCCGCAAACCGACGACGCATACCTCGCCACATGACACCTTCGTGGACTGCGCAGAGTTCAGTGGACAACCAAACCGCGCAGACGGTCGTCTCCCGGCAAGTCAAGCACGTCGAGCGCCACACACTCGCGTCTTGCGGCCGACGCCTCCCTGTCGCTAGGGCGCCTTCAATGGACCACGAACGAGCCGGTTGCAGACCGTGCCAGCGATACCGCCTCGACCATCGACTCCTGCACACGAAGTCCTCCGAGCGTCTCACGTTCGCCGAAGGCGTCGAGCACGTGCTCGACCGACCTGAAGCGATCGGGCTCGAAGCGAGCCATCATGGACGCGAGGCCCCGACGCATCGCCGCAAGGCTCGTACGAGCTTCTCGGAAGGTTGTCGGGAGAGGAAGCCGCACACGGTACTCGATCGAGTCAGCGTCCCATACTGGATCGAAGCGACACACCTCGGCACTCGGAAACGCTTCAGAGAGCGCATGCTCGAGCGGACCGTCCGGCTCACTGAAAGCCGTCTTGAACGCGAGCGCGCAAGCATCGTAGTCGAGGTGTACTCGGGTGAGTCGCCCGGGTCCAAGCACGAACCGGATCGACGTGCCTTCGTGCAGATCCAAGTCACGGCAGATATCGCGGTACCCGATGCGTAGGAACGTCGGACGCGTGAGCGGGCCGAAGCCCACTCGCTCCAGAATGCGAAGCCCGAGCTTGAATGAGTACTGACGGAGCGGGCCCTCGTCGCGAGTAGACGCAGTGGCAGTTATCAGGCTCGCCACGTGGTCCAAAGTCGGTTCGTAGACCCAGTCTAAGACCACGAGTTCGGTGCTGAGATCGAGGACTTTCACACGACCGCTACCGAGATCTAGGACTTCGGCGGAGGCGGCGTACCGGCCCTCGACGACGAGGGCGAGCCCGACGTCCTCGATGCGCCCCCCGGGAGCGTCCATCTCGTGCACGTCCCTGTACTGCACGATCGCGCGAGTGAGCGGAAGCTCACAGATCCCGGGAACATCCCCCATCGCCTCGGGACGGGCGTAGGTCTGTGTGCTTGCATCCATAATGCTTATCTCATTCGCGGCCGACCCCGCGGGGACGAACGCAGTTTTTATGGAAAAGAAACCCGGCCTAGGGCCGGGCTCAGATGAGTCGAATCGGGGCGACACCCCGACGCTCACAACGCTTTTGTAGGACCGATGCCCCATGATCCGCTTCAACGATAACAATCTGTTTACGACATCCGCAAGGAAAAACTCCTTCCGACGGTAATTAGGTGGAGGACCCCGCCTTGCTCAGTCCACGCAGCCAGATCATCTTGGGACGGCCCTACCACCCCCTGGAGAAGCACAGTGGGCTTCGGGACCCGCCCATCCTCAAATGACGATACTCAACGAACGTAGACGGTCGGTCGCGTTCATCGAGAACGATGGCCAACCGTGGGCGTGTTTTCTTGTCACGTTCGTGGAAGAAGAGGGTCTGTGGCACGGCTACTTCTCGTTCCGGCCCGGGGACGGGGATGCCGAAGAGGACGAAGTCCGCACCGCCGACATCTTCATCGAAGACTCGGAAGCAGAGATCCACGACAAGGCTCGCGGACTGGGGCGTCCTCTTCTCACCGGTTTACTGGACTCTGCCCTGCACACGAGCCGACGAAACGGAAATGGTGGCCCACCGCTACGGGGACGGTTTCGGGCGCTCCTGAGGCAAAACGCCCAGGAGATAGCCGGCGACTGGGCCGGCGAAGAAGTGTCGCTGCCGAAGCATGAGGAGCTGGAAGAACTCAGGTCACTCTACACTTCCTACCGTCTGGACCAGGTCTCGCACTTCATCTGCCTCGTCGAGCTCACGGACTTCGAGCATGCGGTCGACCAAATCCTCGATGGCGAAAGCATCGACTTCCGTACCAAGGATAGGGTTCAGTTTGCGATGATGGTCGTCGACCATATCGAAGGGTTGCTACCGCTTCCCGACTTCGAGACCTGGGCTCAGGACTTCCTGGCACACTCCGAAGCGTACCGCCTGTACACGCACACGCTGCACCGCGAGGGACGACTCCCCTAGGGCATTGGGCGACGACAACCCGTTGTGCGACCTAGGCCCCACATTTAGCTTTTTAAGCTCTGTTACGAATACCCAATAGAAGATCCAATACCTAAGGAGCGTGATAGTCTTGGAAGTAGTCGTCCAGGATAACGAGAGCCTCGACCGCGCACTGCGCCGCTTCAAGCGTAAAGTGCAGCGTTCTGGTCTTTATTCCGAGCTGCGCAAGCGCCGGTACTATGAGAAGCCAAGCGCCCAGCGGAAGCGGAAGCGTGAAGCGGCAATCCGTCGCGAGCGCAGGCGTCAGCGTCGGGGGACTACTCCTAGGACCCCGTAGGAGCAGGCAGCCTCTCGCCACCGGTAGGGCACGCAGGGCCTTCTTCTAAGCCGAGCGCGCCGTCCTCCTACGCTGCACGCTCCGGGAAGAGTTCGTCCAACCCCTTCCATGCGTCTAGCGACGGCCCTGTCAGGTAGGTCCACGCAAACGCGATCAGTAGACGGTTCCACCCACGGACCGTCCGCACTTCGGTCGGCGTAAATCCGGTCAATGAGACCATCGAACGGCACAAATCGCCGTCCGACGTAAAGCCGAGCCTGTGTGCAGCCTGCGCGACGGTGACCTCGCGATCAGCCAGAAGGTAGGCAACGGCCATCATTCTGAACCACCGTAGGTACGTATACGGTGACTCCAGGCCGCCCCTGCGGAATCTCGCCTTCAATGCTCCCCTGCTCAGGTGACACGTCTGAGCCATCGCATGCAAGTCGTAATAGTGTGTGGGGAACTCGAGTACCCGGCGTGCGAATGCCCGTAGCGGACCGACCAAGGGAGCCCCGGCCGCTTTGCCGAGGTCGGCCAAAGTCTTGTCTACCCAGGACACGCCATTCCCACGCTCGTCGATGAGGCCGCGCACACGTGCGCTGAGATACTCGACGCGGGGGGCCAGCACATCCCCGCCTCGGCGGTCCATCTCCCAGCCTCTCACCATATCACGGTCCAACAAGAGGACCGGGACATGGGAGCGAACAGCTGAGATCGACTGAGAGGGCGCTTGCTCCTGAACCACCAAGCGAGGGAACCCCCATTCCAGTGCAGAACTAGCTAGCGCCGCATCGAACACGACGTCCTCATCAGGACGTACGGCGTGCTCGACGAGCGTCCGCAGATATGGATCTGAGACTAAAGCCACGATCATCGACAGGTCCCGCCATGCGTGGACACCGGTGCCCGTCGGTCGGGCCCGTCCTTCATAGTGCTACCCATACCGGTGATCGCGCCAGTTCTTCGTTCCAGCCAGTTCCGTGTTGCCGAAGCCTGCCGCCATTCGGCAACACAGAACTAGAAAGCTGTTGTGGTTCGTTACAACGGGAGAGGAACGGGCTTCTCTCCACTCCAATCATAGAAGCCCATGCCCGTCTTGCGACCGAAACGTCCCATCGCAACGATCCGCTTGAGAAGCGGGGGCGCGGCGTACCTCGCCTCACGATACTCCTCGAACATGATCTCGGCGATCATGTTCAGGGTGTCGATCCCCACGAAGTCGCAGAGGATGAAGGGGCCCATGGGGTATCCACACCCAAGTGCCATCGCCGTATCGATGTCCTCTACGCTAGCCACGCCCCGCTCGAGCTGTCGGATCGCGTCGAGCATGTACGGCACGAGCAGCAGATTTACGATGAAGCCCGAGTTGTCCTTCGCCGCGACGGGTTTCTTGCCGAGTGCCTTGGAAAAAGCGAAGGCACGTTCGAAGGTCTCATCGCTGGTCGCGATCGTCCGCACCACCTCCACGAGCTTCATGACCGGCACAGGGTTGAAGAAGTGCAGGCCCACGAAGCGGTCAGCACGCGATGTCGCGGCCGCCATATCCGTGATGGTGAGCGAGCTCGTGTTCGAAGCGAAGATCGTGCCTTCGCCGCAGAGGCCATCGAGTTCACCGAACAGAGCGTTCTTCGTCTCAAGATCTTCCACTATCGCTTCGAGCACGATGTCACAATCCTTCAGATCAGGCACGTTCGTCGTGAAGCTGAGTCGGGCCAACGCCGCGTCGCGGTCCTCAGCCGTGAGCTTTTCTTTCTGAACGGCCCGCTCCATCGACTTGCGAATGCGCGCCTCTCCCTTTTCCAGCAATTCATCCGTGACCTCTCTAACGACTACGTTGAAGCCACTCTTCGCAGCGATCTCCGCGATGCCTCCACCCATGAGTCCGCAACCGACCACACCGACCTTGCTGATGTCCAAAACTGTCTCCGTTTTGGTTATTGGGGTGCCCGCTCAAGCATCATCCGACCTCATCACGTCGCGGGCCACCCCGTGAAAATGTCGCTTCACCCAGCGCCGCCAGGCCGCCGGGGGCGGCTCGAGCGACTCTCCGAATTCCAAAGTATCGAGGATGCCCTCAAGTTCGATCTTAACCTCCCGCAACTTCCTTTTTGCAGCCGTCCCCGTCAGGTATGTGATGCCACCCGTGACCGCGCCGCCCAACAAGATTCCCACACCAACCGCCAGCCCCACCGGCGTAAGCATGGAGAGCGCCCATCCGGCGAGGGTCCCGGACGTCGCACCGCCCACACCGCCGAACACGAGCGCACTTCCTACGCTGTCCGCTCGCGTACCAGGATCGACGATGATCTCGACGCGGGACGTACCCTCCTCGAGCTGTTGCAGGTGTATCTCAACCGACTTCGCAGAAGCGATGTAGTACTTCCGGGACTGGGAGCTTGCAGCACGGGCGATTTGTGACGCCCAGTCCACGGACGGCCGATACAAAAGGACTTCGCTTCCTCTGCGCACTGATTGCAACAACTGCGTGCCCACCAGAAAGTCGTCCAAGCGCCCGGACAGCTCCGTTTGATTCCCTGGAACGACACGGGCGGCCCGAACAAACTGCGACCCGAACCATCGATCCAGCAAGCCAGCGGATGGCAAGTCCAACCGCACCTCGTCCAACGCCTGCCGCACGTGCACACCGCTGAGGCCGACCTCCCCCGCAATACGGAAAAGCTCGATCTCGGAGAGTTCTCCGTCATCGTGTTCTGCATCCGATGATGCCAACTCGGCGGCACGGCTGATGACCGCTTCAAACTCTCGCCGGGTGAGCCCCTTACCGGTCGGTCGGTCACGCTCGGTCACCGCCTTCTATAGCGCCTCGACAACAACCGCACCGCCTTGACCTCCGCCAATGCACGCCGAGCCAAGTCCGAACTTCTCGCCGCGACGACGCAATTCGTGAAGCAAATGGATCGTGATACGCGCTCCGGAGGCGGCCAGAGGATGCGTGAGTGCGATCGCTCCGCCGTTCACGTTCGTCCGCCCCGCATCCAGCCCTAGCTCTTTCTCGACCGACTTGTATTGCGGTGCAAAGGCCTCGTTCACCTCGATCAGGTCCATGTCCTCCAGCGACATTCCGGCCTTCTCCAGCGCAAGGCGGGAGGCAGGCGCGGGTCCGATGCCCATGACCTGTGGCTCGACTCCCACGAAGCCCCACGACACGATGCGGCCGATGGGTTTCAGGCCGTTGGCCTCCGCCCACTCCGCGCTCGCGAGGACCGCGCTTGCCGCGCCGTCACCAATGCCACTCGCGTTCCCGGCCGTGACCAATCCGTCTTTCTTGAAATACGGGCGGAGCGCACCCAGTGCCTCCAACGTCGTCTCGGGGCGCATGTGCTCGTCCGTCGCATAGGTAGTCTTGCCCTTTCTGGTCTTGATCGTGACGGGCGTGATCTCCGCATCGAAATGGCCCGCATCCCATGCGGCTTGGGCGCGCTGGTGGGAGGCCACCGCGACCCGGTCGACCTCTTCCCGCTGAACCTCGTAGCGGTCAGCCAGCTCCTCTGCAGTCTGCGCCATCGTGAGGTCGCAATGTGTGTCACTAAGCGCCTCCCAAAGGAGGTCCTCAAATTGCTTGCCCGCCGGACCCAGACGGAGGTTTCCGAAGCGGGCGCCACGTACGACGTGTGGGGCCTGGCTCATCGACTCGGCACCACCCGTGAGGCAGACGTTCGCCTCGCCGAGGATGATCTCCTTGGCGCCTTGAACGATCGCCTCGAAGCCAGAGCCGCACAGGCGATTCACAGTCAGCGCGCCCTTCTCCTGCGGAACACCGGCACGCAGAGCTATGTGGCGTGCCAGGTAGATCGCGTCAGCTGACGTTTGCAGCGCGTTACCGAAGAACGTGTGATCGACCTGGTCGGCCGAGATGCCCGCTGCGTCGATCGCGGCAGCACTCGAGATCACACCGAGGTCCGTGGCGGTGAAGTCCTTGAGCGAACCGCCGAACGTGCCGAATCCAGTTCTTTTGCCGGAGAGAACGACGACGTCGCGGCAGTGACCTTGGGTTGACATGGGTCCTCAATTCAGGCGGGGATCAGGTGTGTAGTCAGTCAACCACGAACTACCCCCGTAGGGCCCAGCCGGTTCACCCCGTGTAGTCAGCGAATCAGACGAACTCTTCAGCCGGTGGTTCATGGAGATACTGCTTGAACGCCGTCTTGTTGTTGCACTTCATGTACGCCTCTTCCGCCGAAATCACGCCCGACATCAGATACTTGAGGATGTGCTGATCCAGGAGCTGCATACCGTCCTTCTTTCCAGTTTGGATCATGGACGGAATTTGATGGATCTTGTTCTCGCGAATGAGGTTGGAAACCGCATTCGTGCCCACCATGATCTCCAACGCCGCACGCCTCCCCTTGCCATCCTTGGTCTTCAACAAGACCTGTGCGATGACACCCTTGAGCGACTCTGCAAGCATCGCGCGGATCTGCTCCTGCTGATCGGCCGGAAAAACGTCGATGATACGGTCGACGGTCTTCAGAGCCGAAGACGTATGCAGCGTCCCGAACACTAGGTGGCCGGTCTCGGCCGCGGTGATACCGAGCTCAATCGTCTCTCGGTCACGCATCTCTCCGATGAGAATGACGTCTGGGTCCTCTCTCAACGCAGCCTTCAGGGCATTCGCAAAGCTCTTGGTGTTCGTGCCGATCTCGCGCTGGTTGACGAGGAACTTCTTGTTCGGATGGGTAAATTCGATCGGGTCTTCTATGGTCAGGATATGGTCCTGGCGCTGTTCGTTGATCTAGTCGACCATTGCGGCGAGCGTCGTGCTCTTGCCCGAACCCGTTGGCCCGGTGACCAATACCAACCCCTTGGTCATCATGCAAAAACGTCGCACGACCTGCGGAAGGCCAAAATCGTCGAACGTGAGGATCTTGGAGGGAATGGTGCGCATAACTGCCCCCAAACCCTTCCGCTGCCAGAAGACGCTCACTCTGAAACGTGCGAGCTCCGAGATCTCGTACGCGAAGTCGTAGTCCATGTTGTCGAGGAACCGCATGCGGCATTCCTCGTCCATGATCTCGTAGACCAGGCTCTCCATGTCCTTCGCAGTCAGGTCGCGAAATTTCAGCCGCTGCATGTGACCATGCGTCCGGATGATTGGAGGAGCACCAACCGTGAGGTGGAGGTCCGCCCCCCCCCTGCTCGACGAGCACCCTCAAGAATTGATCGATTTGCGCCATGTGACCTTTCTCCGTGCGCCGCAGTAGTTCTCGTATCTCACGCGTGCAGTGGCTCGAGCGTCCATTCGAGGTGATCGGCTTACTCTTTAGCGACGTGCATCTCCCAACGGATTCCGGCGTCATACGCCGGCCGTCGATCCTGGTCCGCCGGCCAAAGTAGGAACGCGACCGAGGCGACGTCCAACGCACTCCCCGCCCAGTCGGCCTGATTGCCCGTGAGGTCGACGGTCACGACATCGAAGTCGAAGGCACGTAGCGTCTCCAGTTCACTCGCCCACTGCTCCGGATCGGACGGCATCTTAATGCTGAACGCCTCCTCAGCCGCGTCCTGGTCTTGCGCGTTTATATAGATGCTGCGCCAGGAAGGATCGAGCAGAAGGTGAGGCAGGTGGGGCAAAATTTCGCGGCCCAGTTCGGTCGGATCGGACGTCACGACGAAGCGCGCTGAACCCGACCGGGCCAGGAGCCTAATCTCGGAATGAATACCTGAGCTAGGCGCCGGGAAGCAATCCTGAGGCGCAGAACGCTCCTGTTACGGCCGGAACAGGAACTCGACACCCGGCTCGTCAGAGAGATACCGAACCTCTA